>Ga0208159_1000095_pt1 | contig 33241 bp, 30 predicted proteins | sample 9_EtaG_FD_184082 | JGI IMG/M metagenome (GOLD analysis project Ga0208159, IMG submission 184082) | Marine viral communities from the Subarctic Pacific Ocean - 9_ETSP_OMZ_AT15188 metaG (SPAdes) (version 2) | ecosystem: Environmental > Aquatic > Marine > Oceanic | place: Pacific Ocean | collected... | reverse complement strand
CAAGGAGCGACCGGTGCAACTGGTGACAGAGGTCCAGCTGGTGACAGAGGTCCAGCTGGTAGTGACGCTTCAGTTAGTGGATTTAGCGGAAAGAAAACAGTTGGTAAAGAAAAATGGACTTTCTCAAACGGATTATTAAGTAGCGCAAAATAATATATTATGGCAATAAATTATACATGGAGAGTTGAACAATTAGAGTGTATTCCTAAAGTTGGAAACAAAGTAAATGTTGTCAAATCAATACCGTATGATTATATAGGTGTTGACGATGATGGTGTTGAAGGTATATCTTCTGGTAATGTTGAAATACCAGAACCTGGAGATAAATGGATAACGTATTCTCAATTAAAAAAATCAGATATAGAAGGTTGGTTAGAAGCTAATCTTGATGTAGATATATTACAAACTAAAATACAAGCACAAATAAATAGCATAAAAGAACCAAGCATAGCAGATGTAGCTAAACCTTGGTAATTTACAAATTAATGTAAATAAGTGACTAGTATATATATAGAATAACAATTAAATATAATAAAATGGCAAAAAACAAAAAAATAGTGGACTTAGCTCCAAAAATAAAAGAATCAGAACTAAAAGAACTTCAAGAGGTAGTTAGTAAAATTCAACAGGCTCAGTCTAAGCTAGGTCAAATGGAAACACAGAAGTTTACATTATTATCAATGACACAAGAGCTTCAAATGAGTTTAAGAGCAATTCAAGATAAACTAGAAAAAGAATACGGCAACGTTTCTATAAGTATTCAAGATGGAACTATAACAGAAGTAAAAAATGAAGCTGATAAGAAAAATTAGTATAGGTAAAGACTACAAGAACGAAGCAATGCATTACTCCGTAGGTCAAGAGGTTTATGGTGGTCATGTGATAGACAGCATAATTGAGGAAGACGAAAAGTTTAGTATATTTATTAAAAAAGGTGACGAACTTTTACCTTGGAAAGATTTTAATAAAAATATGGCTGTAGCTGTTGAATATAATTTAGAATATTAATGAAGAGTATTTTTGATTTTGTTGTAGAGCCAGTTGGTTCTAGATATAATAACGTTAAAGATATTGAAGGTAAAAAACTTATACTAAATACTCAAATTTTTACACATCAAAGTGTTAATAGACTAGCAATAGTTAAAAGTACACCAACTACAGGTAACACTAATATTAGAGTTGGTGATCAAGTTATTGTTCATCACAATGTATTTAGAAGATACCATGATATAAGAGGTGTTGAGAAAAATAGTAGAAGTTATATAGATGATAACAATTATCTATGCTCTTTTGATCAAATATTCTTATACAAACACAAAGACAATTGGAAAGCACCTAAAGGCTATTCATTTGTAAAACCTATTGAATCTAATGATATTTTTAATCTCAACAATGAAAAACCTTACGTAGGAATATTAAAGTTTCTAGACGAAACAATAAATGATGTTTTTGAAGAAGGTGACTTAGTTGGGTTTACACCTAGTAGCGAATATGAGTTTGTTATAGATGGTGAAAGACTTTATAGAATTAGATCTCAAGCATTAACTATAAAGTATGAATATCAAGGAAACGAAAAAGAATATAATCCAAGCTGGACATAAAGCTGTTGAAGAGCTAATCAAAGTAGCTAAAGAAGCTATAGTTGATTCAGACGATGATATATCAGCTGATAGACTTAAAAATGCCGCAGCAACAAAAAAACTAGCTATATTCGACGCTTTTGAAATACTCAATAGAATACAAGACGAAGAGGATATACTTAACAATAAACCTAAAAAAGAAGAAAAAAGTAAATCTTTTGGTGGTTTTGCAGAAAGAAGATCTAAGTAATGTACGAGCAAAGTTTATATAAGGTTGTAGAACCTATAAAAATAAATACGATTAAAAGGCTTAATAAGTCTAGATCTTGGAAATATGGATATAATAAAGAACACGACGTTGTTGTAATATCTAAAACAGGTCAAATCGGCGAGGTGTATAACATACAAAACTTAAATATAGCTTTACCTAAAATAGTTAAAGCGCATAAGTTTGAAAAAAATACATGGACTAAATTTGAATACCCAAAACAATTAAGTAAAATAAAAACAGTTTTTGATTGGAGAGAATACCCAGAAGACTTTAAAGAAAAATGGTATGATTATATCGACAGTGAGTTTACTCGTAGAGAAGAAGGTTTTTCGTTTTATAATAAAAACGTTCCTACTTATATTACTGGTACTCACTACATGTACTTGCAGTGGTCTAAAATTGATGTCGGAGCGCCAGACTTCCGTGAGGCAAATAGACTTTTCTTTATATTTTGGGAGGCATGTAAGGCCGATGCAAGATCTTATGGGATGTGCTACCTTAAGAACAGACGGTCTGGTTTTTCTTTCATGGCCTCAGGAGAGGTGGTTAACTTGGCGACAATATCTTCTGACTCCAGATATGGCATTTTATCAAAGTCTGGGCCTGATGCCAAGAAGATGTTTACAGACAAGGTGGTACCCATATCGGTTAATTACCCCTTCTTTTTCAAACCGATTCAGGACGGAATGGACCGTCCCAAGACCGAGCTTGCCTTCAGAGTACCAGCAAGTAAGCTTACCCGTAGAAAAATTACCAGCAACGAAGCCACGCAAGACCTGGAGGGTCTCGACACAACAATCGACTGGAAGAACACAGGTGATAACTCCTACGACGGTGAGAAGCTCAAACTACTCGTCCACGATGAGAGCGGCAAGTGGGAAAGGCCGAACAACATCCTCAACAACTGGAGGGTTACGAAAACCACGCTACGATTAGGTAGTAGAGTAATTGGTAAGTGTATGATGGGATCAACATCAAACGCTTTAGATAAAGGTGGTGACAACTTTAAAAAACTATATAAAAACTCAGATGTTACAAAAAGAAACCGCAATGGACAGACAAGCTCAGGACTCTATAGTTTGTTCATACCTATGGAATGGAACTACGAAGGATTCATTGATTCTTATGGCTTACCTGTATTCGATACGCCCGAGCAAGAAGTTGTTGGTCCGTATGGGGAGAATATAGATATAGGAATACTAGAGCATTGGCAAAATGAAGTTGACGGTTTAAAAAGCGATGGTGACGCTTTAAATGAATTTTATAGACAATTTCCAAGAACTGAAGAACATGCTTTCAGAGACGAAACAAAAAATAGTATATTTAACTTAGCTAAAATATACCAGCAAATAGATTTTAACGAAGAAGCTAATTACGATAACACTATAACTGTTGGTAACTTTCAATGGTTAAATGGTGTTAAAGATGGAAAGGTTATATTTTACCCAGATAAAAACGGTAGATTTAAATTAAGCTGGACACCACCTTTACATTTGCAAAATAACGTAATTTTTAAAAATGGTTTAAAAAGACCAGGTAATGAGCACATGGGTTGCTTTGGTTGTGACAGTTATGATATATCAGGAACAGTAGATGGTAAAGGTTCTAAAGGCGCTTTACATGGATTAACAAAGTTTAGCATGGAAGATTCTCCAGCTAATCATTTCTTTTTAGAGTATATAGCTAGACCACAAACCGCTGAGATATTCTTTGAGGACGTTCTAATGGCACTTGTATTTTACGGGATGCCTATACTAGCGGAAAATAATAAACCCCGTCTATTGTATTATTTGAGAAGACGTGGTTATAGAGGTTTTTCGATGAACAGACCAGATAAAGTTTGGAATAAGTTATCTGTTGCTGAAAAAGAAATAGGTGGTATACCAAACTCAAGTGAAGATATAAAACAATCACACGCAGCGGCTATTGAAATGTATATACAAGATCATGTTGGTATGAAACAAGACGGAAGTCACGGCACTGTTTATTTTAATGAGCTATTAGGTGACTGGGCTAAATTTGATATAAACAATAGAACAAAGTTTGATGCGTCTATAAGTTCTGGCTTAGCTATAATGGGTTGTAATAGACATTTATATACTCCAAATGCTAAAATAGAAAAACAAAAAATAAATATAAATTTCGCTAGATATAAGCAAAGCGGATTACATTCAAAATTAATAGAAAAATAATATGGCTGAATCAGTTGTTAAAGGTTATTTTCCAAGTCAAGTCGCTAGCGATTTAGAAAAAATGAGTAAAGACTACGGTTTGAAAGTTGCTAAAGCAATTGAAAGCGAGTGGTTTAAAAGAGACTCTGGTACTAATAGATTTTTTGGTAATCAAACAGAGTTTCATAAATTAAGATTATACGCTAGAGGAGAACAATCAATACAAAAATATAAAGATGAATTATCTATAAATGGTGACTTAAGCTATTTAAACTTAGACTGGAAACCAGTGCCTGTTATACCTAAATTTGTAGATATAGTTGTAAACGGTATATCTGAAAGAGTTTACGATATTAAAGCATACTCTCAAGATCCTTCTGGAGTAAGCAAAAGAACAGCTTATATGGAATCTATGCTTAGAGATATGCGTAGTAAAGATTTAGCCTCTTTCGCTCAACAAGCTTTTGATATTGATTTATCAGAAAACGATCCAGAAATATTACCAGATTCTCAACAAGAGCTTGAGTTGCATATGCAGCTTACATATAAACAAGCTGTAGAGCTAGCAGAAGAACAAGCTATAAATGTTATACTAGATGGTAATAGATACGATTTAACTAGACGTAGAATAAACTACGATTTAACTGTTTTAGGAATAGGTGCTGTTAAAACTGTCTACAATAAATCAGAAGGTATAAAAGTAGAGTATGTAGATCCAGCTAATATGGTATATTCTTACACAGAAGATCCTAACTTTGACGACATATACTATGTTGGTGAAGTAAAAAGTATACCTGTAAATGAGTTGAAAAAACAATTCTCGCATTTAAAAGAAGATCAGCTAAAGAAAATAACTGGTCAAGGTTTTCAAAACCATGGGTTTTACAATAGAAGTCTTACAGAGTCAAACCAAATTGATAAAAACCAAGTGCAGGTTTTATATTTTAACTATAAGACTTATGCTAATGAAGTTTACAAAGTAAAAGAAACAGCTACAGGCGCTAGTAAAGTTATAGTAAAAGATGATACCTTTAATCCTATTATTGATCAAGTGCTTGAAGCTAAGTATGGTAAGCTATCTAGATCAATAGAAGTTTTATATGAAGGTGCTTTGATTTTAGGTACTGATATATTACTCAAATGGGATTTAAGTAAAAACATGATGAGACCAAAGAGTGATTATACTAAGGTTAAAATGAACTACGCTATATGTGCGCCACGTATGTATAAAGGTAGAATAGAAAGCTTAGTAAGTCGTATAACTGGTTTTGCTGACATGATACAGCTTACACACTTAAAACTACAACAAGTGATGTCTAGATTAACTCCAGATGGTATATACTTAGACGCAGACGGGCTTGCTGAAATAGATCTAGGTAATGGAACAAACTACAACCCACAAGAAGCGTTAAACATGTTTTTTCAAACGGGTAGTATTATAGGTAGGTCTATGACTAGCGAGGGTGATATGAACCCTGGCAAAGTTCCTATTCAAGAAATACAATCTGGTTCTGGTGGCCAAAAAATGCAAAGTTTAATAGGTACTTATAATTATTATCTACAGATGATAAGAGATGTGACCGGGTTAAATGAAGCATCAGACGCTTCTACTCCTGCAAAAGACGCTTTGGTTGGTGTCCAAAAAATAGCTGCAGCTAATAGTAACACAGCCACAAGACATATACTACAGTCTGGTTTGTTTTTAACTTCAGAAGTTGCAGAAGCTATATCTCTTAGAGTTTCTGATGTACTAGAGTATTCTAATACTAAAGAAGCATTTATTCAAAAGCTAGGAATACATAATGTATCTACTCTTGCTGAAATGGCTAACTTGCATTTATCTGACTTTGGCATAACAATAGAGTTATCGCCAGATGAAGAGCAAAAACAAATGTTAGAAAATAATATTCAAATGGCTTTGAGTAGTGGAGGTATTGATTTAGAAGATGCTATTGATCTTAGAGAAATAAAGAATATAAAACTAGCCAACCAACTACTTAAGATACGTAGAAAGAAAAAGCAAGAAAGAGATCAAATGATGCAACAGCAGAATATACAAGCACAAGCACAAGCAAATGCTCAAGCTCAACAAGTTGCTGCACAAGCTGAAGTTGAAAAAAATCAAGCTATAACTCAACAAAAAATACAACTAGAACAAATTAAAGCTCAAATAGAAGAAGCAAAAACTCAAAGAGAGGTAATGTATAAGAAAGAGCTTATGAATCATGAGTTTCAAATAAACATGAGGTTGAAAAATATAGAGGTTCAAGGACTAAAAAGTAAAGAAGAGTATAAAGAAGATAGAAAAGACAAAAGAACTAAAATACAAGCAACTCAACAAAGTGAGTTAATTGAACAAAGAAATAGTGGTAAACCACCTAAAAACTTTGAATCTTCAAGTAATGATATACTTGGAGGCGGGTTTGATCTAGGCGCTACAGATCCTAGATAATTATTTATTAATTTTATAATATCATATTATGGCAGAAGAACAAAAACAAGAAGAAATTCAAGAGGAGGCTGTAGAGCAAACTCAAGAAGTTAAAACCGAAGCTGTTCAAGAAGAACCAGCTGTCGATGGACCAAAATCTGAAGTTTTAGAAGATGGTACAATTAAACTTGATTTTTCAGCTACTCCAGTTGAAGAAGAAGTTGAAACTGAACAACAACCAGAAGCTAGCGACGAGCAAGTTGAGGAAGTTGTTGAGGAACAGATAGAAGAAACTCCTGTTGTTGAAGAAATAACAGAAGAAGAAATTATTGAGCAAGCTGAAGAAGTTCAAGAAGAAGTTGAAGAAGCAATAGTTGAAGCTCAACAAACAGGCGAACCATTACCAGAAAACATACAAAAAGTAGTAGACTTTATTAATGAAACTGGTGGAAGCTTAGAGGATTATGTAAAGCTTAATCAAGATTTTACTAATTACGAAGATAAAGCTTTATTAAGAGAATATTACAAACAAACTAAACCTCACTTAGAAGACGAAGAAATAAACTTCTTAATGGAAGATAACTTTTCATTTGACGAAGACGTCGACGATGAGAGAGATATTAGAAGAAAAAAATTAGCACTAAAAGAGCAGGTTGCAAGTGCTAAAAGCCACTTAGACGGGCTAAAGTCTAAATACTATGAAGAGATCAAAGCTGGTAGTAATTTGCTCCCAGAGCAACAGAAAGCAGTTGAGTTCTTTAATAGATACAACAAAGAGTCTGAGGAAAATCAGAAATTACAAGATCACCATAAAAATGTGTTTCAACAAAAAACAAACAATGTTTTTAACGATCAGTTCAAAGGTTTTGAATATAAGGTTGGCGAAAAGAAATATAGGTTTAATGTAAAAGATTCTGGTAAAGTCAAAGATACTCAAAGCGACATTAATAACTTTGTCAAGAAGTTCTTGAATGAAAAAGATGAGATGTCAGATGCTGCGGGTTATCATAAAGGCTTATTTACCGCGATGAATCCAGATCTAGTAGCTCAACATTTTTACGAACAAGGCAAGGCTGATGCTATTAAGAACAGCATGGCTAAAGCTAAAAATATAGATATGGATGCAAGGTCTACTCACGAAAAGGCCCCAAGTCCAAATGGATTTACAGTAAGAAGCGTTGACAACGAGACCGGAGACTTTAAGTTTAAAATAAAAACTAGATAATTTAACATTTAAAATTAAAGATTATGCCTTTTTTAAATCAAGGTGCTGGGACTGCCCTAGCACATTTAACCCCTAGACCTGTAAAAGATTTATACGGGTCGAATTACCTGTCAATTACAGGTAATGATTACAACTTTACTAAACAATTCCTACCAGAAGTTTACGAAAAAGAAGTTGAAAGATTTGGTAACAGAACTGTTGCTGGATTTTTGAAAATGGTAGGAGCTGAAATGCCTATGGCTTCTGACCGAGTAGTTTGGTCTGAGCAAGGTCGTATTCACGTTGCTTTTAGTGACTGTTCTACAGATGCTAACGGTGGTGCTACTAATGAGTTAACTTTTTCATCAGCGGCTAACGCTTCTATGATTGAAATTCATGACACTATCATCGTTAACACTGGAGGTACTACAGTAAAGTGTTACGTTTCAGCTAAGCCAAGTGCGACTACTGCTACTGTTATTCCTTACACTGCTGCTACTTTAGCTGCTGCTGGTATTGCGAATGACAGTTCTAACTTAAACGTATTTGTTTATGGATCTGAGTACAAAAAAGGATCTATCAACGCTGGTAACTCTAAAGATGCTGACTTTACTACTTTTAGTAACAAGCCAATTATCTTAAGAGACAAGTACAGTGTTAATGGTTCTGATACTGCTAGCATCGGCTGGGTAGAAGTAACTACTGAAGCTGGAACTGGTGGGTACTTATGGTACTTAAAATCAGAGCACGAAGCACGTTTAAGATTTGAGGACCAATTAGAAATGGCGATGATTGAAGCTGAGCCAGTTTCTGGTAACCAAATGGATGGTGCTGGTGTTTTTGAAACTGCTGCTGTTGTAGGACAACACGGAACTCAAGGTTTATTCTCTGCTATTGAAGAAAGAGGATTAATTTACAATAACCCTGATTTTGGTTCTACGCTAGCTGGTGAAGGAATTACTGAATTTGACGTTGTGTTACAAGAGCTTGACAAGCAAGGAGCTATTGAAGAAAACATGATGTTCTTAAACAGAGGAACTTCTTTAGCTATCGACAACATGCTAGCTGCTCAAAATTCTTACGGAACTGGTGGTACATCTTACGGTGTATTTGACAATTCTGAAGATATGGCACTTAACTTAGGATTCTCAGGATTTAGAAGAGGTTCTTACGATTTTTACAAGTCTGACTGGAAATACTTAAACGATGGTACTACAAGAGGATTAATTGGTGATGTACAAGGAGTATTAGTTCCTGCTGGAACAAGTACTGTTTACGATCAGCAATTAGGTAAAAACATCAAAAGACCTTTCTTACACGTTCGTTATAGAGCTTCTGAAGCTGATGACAGACGTATGAAGTCTTGGATCACTGGATCTGTTGGTGGTAACTACACTAGCGACGAGGATGCAATGAACGTTCACTTCTTATCAGAAAGATGTTTATGTGTTCAAGCTGCTAACAACTTTATCTTATTTAAAGATTCTGATGGCCAAACTGGTGACTAATCAATAACTAATGTAAAGATTACCCCACGGTATTAGTGGGGTAGTTTTTACTTTTATTAAATTATATTATATTATGAAAAAGCAAGAAAAAGCTCCTGCAACTTGGGAGATTAAAGATAGAGTTTACTTATTAAAAGGTAATAAAACACCTTTATTATTTACAGTACCTGCAAAACATAGTAGAGTAAAGGCTTTATTATGGTTTGACGAAGAACAAGGTATTCAAAGAGAATTAAGATACGCTACCAACCAAAACTCACCATTTGTTGATGAGCAAAAAGGTCAAGTAACTTTAGGTCATATATTTTTTAGAGATGGTAAGTTAATTGTGCCAAAACAGAAACAAAACTTACAGAAGTTATTGTCTCTTTATCACCCAATGCGAAACAAACATTATTTTGAAAAAGATGATCAAAAAACAGCTGAAGTTGATTTGAGTTATTTAGAAATGGAGATTGAAGCTTTAAAAATAGCATCTTCATTAGATATTGATGACGCTGAGGCAATATTAAGAGTTGAAGCTGGAAGTAATGTATCTTCAATGACAAGTAAAGAAATAAAAAGAGATATAATAGTTTTTGCTAGAAATAATCCAAGAGAGTTTTTACAGTTAATACAAGATGATGATATTCATCTAAAAAACATAGCTATGAAAGCTGTTAAGTTAAAAGTTATAAAAATGTCACCAGATGGCAGAGCTTTTCTTTGGGAAAAAACTGGTAAAAAAATAATGAGTGTACCGTTTGATCAAGATCCATATCCAGCAATAGCTGATTGGTTTAAAACAGACGAAGGAATGGAAGTTCTAAAAAGTATACAAAAGAAAATGAAATAGATTACCTATAGTAGTTAGGCTACTTTAACGGTAGCCTAATTATTATAAATAAAAAAAATTATGGCAGTAAGCATAGATACAGTATATCAAAGAGTTTTAGCTATAGCTAATAAAGAACAAAGAGGTTATATAACGCCTCAAGAGTTTAATTTGTTGGCTAATCAAGCGCAAATGGATTTGTTTGAGCAATACTTTTATGACTTAAAACAATTCTTACAGCAGCCAGGTAATGACACGACTCACGGTGACCCTGTTGATATTATTAAAGAAAAAATAGATGTATTTGAAAGATACAGACAACCAGTTGTTATGTCTACTAACAGCAATCAAGGAGGCATGGGTACTTTACCTTTATACTACAGGCTAGGTGAAATTTATTTTTTTCACGCAGACTGCGTCGGTGGTGCTAGATATATTGAAATAGAAAAGATGAATCAAAACGAGGTTCATCATATAATAAACTCTCCATTAACAACACCAACACTTAATCAACCTGTTTATGTTAGAACTAGAGGCGTTGTGCCAAACGATGCTAGTGACAGTGCTCAATCAGCAACATCAGCAAATGAAATAGGCTTATCAAGATCAATACAAGTTTATCCTACAACAATAACAGATAATGTTGTATGTAATTATATAGCTAGACCTGCACAAGTAAATTGGGGTTACACGGTTGTTAATGAACAAGCATTGTATAACTCTACCACAGCTGTTGACTTTGAGTTACACCAATCAGAAGAAGTTAATTTAATATTTAAAATATTAGCTTTAGCTGGTGTAATAATAAAAGATCCTCAAATGTATCAAATAGCTAATACAGAAATTCAAAACGATATTCAAGAAGAAAAACTATAAAATATGCCTTTATTTACAGGAACACAACAGCAATACTATAACAATAGCCAGTCTTTTACTGGCGATGGTTCTGCAACTGCTTTTACTTTAACTTTTTCTCCACTACCAGCAAGCATAAATAACTTTAAAGTATTTTTTGATGGTTCTGAGGTAAATACTAATTTATACGACGCGACACCTTACAATAGTAGTACAGGTGTATTAACATTTGATAGCGCACCGGCTAATGGTGTAGTTATAGTTGTTCAGCAGTTTAACTTTGAAGAACAGTTAGGTAACTATCAATTTATAGGTATAAACGATATTGTAAATAACTTTATTATATCTTACGTAGGTGAAGATAAAATAATACCAAAAGTAAGAAGAGCAGATGTTTCTTTTCACGCTCAAAGAGGTATTCAAGAATTAAGCTACGATACATTTAAGTGTACTAAGTCGCAAGAAATAGAAGTGCCACCTTCTTTAACAATGAAGCTGCCACACGACTATGTTAACTACGTAAAATTAGCATGGATAGATGACTCAGGCATAGAACATGTTATATATCCTACTGGTAAAACAAGTAACCCTACAGCTATATTACAAGCTCCAGACTTTGATTATTTATTTGATAATGACGGTAGCTTATTAACGGCTCAAGATTCAACTTCTGTTAACAGATATAGATCAGTTGATTCAACAAACACAGAAGACCCTAGCGCTAGTTTATATGATTATTTAACAGACGCGGGTAGAAGATATGGTATAAATCCAGAAACAGCTCAGTCAAATGGAATATTTTATATAGATTCACTAAGAGGTTTAATACATTTTAGCTCAGACTTAAATGGTAAAATTATTATACTAAAATACATAAGTGATAGCTTGGGTACAGACGCTGAAATGATAGTTCATAAATTCGCAGAAGAGGCAATGTATAAGTACATGGCTTACGCTATATTATCAACAAGAGCAAACGTTCAAGAGTATATAGTAAATAGATTCAAACGAGATAAGTTTAATGCCATAAGAACAGCCAAGCTAAGGCTTTCTAATTTAAAATCAGAAGAACTTACTCAAATAATGAGAGGTAAATCTAAACAAATAAAACACTAAAGTATGGCAGAAATTAAACGCCACTTTCGTATAGGTAAAATGAATAAAGACCTAGACGAGAGATTAGTTCCTAATGGTGAATATAGAGACGCGTTAAACGTTCAAGCGGCTACATCAGAAGGTAGCGATGTTGGAACTTTACAAAACGTACTTGGCAACCAGCAGAGAAGCAATGTTATGCCTACTGGTGCTAAATGTATAGGCACTATAGCAGACGAAGAAAATGATAAAATATACTGGTTTGTTCAAAGAACAAATCAAGTAAATGCAATATTAGAATATCATAACGGAGCTGTTAACCCGGTTTTAATAGACACTAGCGGTGTTCTTAAATTTAAACCATCAACATTAATAACTGGAATAAACTTAATAGATGGTTTATTATTCTTCACAGACGACAACTCAGAACCAAAAGTTATCAATATAGATAAATTCAAAGAAGGTTCGGTAGATTTCTCAACACATACAACTTTAATAGATCAGGACGGCGCTGCTTACAGTTTTACAGAAGAAGACGTGACTGTTATAAAGAGAGGACCAACTACAGCTCCTGTTTTATTTATGTCACCTACAAAAAGATTCAAGCCTTTTCCACAAAACCAAGATAGTAACGGTAATCCAATACCTGCCGCTGTAGAGACGACAGCTGTTTTTAACGTTACTGATAGTGAAGGTATAGTAAACGTAGGCACAAGTATAAATGTAACTGTTTATGGTATGGGTTGGGCTACAGGTGATACTATTATAGCTACAGCTGGTATAGACGGTGATGTTTTTGATGATGAATATGGTATTAGCTTTATAGTTTCTAATATAATATCTGAAGATGATGACGAGCAAACAGCTGTGTTAACAATACAGTCAGCCTCAGAAGATCAACCAACAACAAACGTTAGTTGGAATTTAAAATTAAAACAAGAAGACCCTCTGTTTGAAAAAGAGTTTGTTAGGTTTGCTTATAGGTATAAATATAAAGACGGAGAATATTCTGTTTTTTCACCATTTACTGAGCCAGCGTTTTTACCTGATATATTTGAATACGATCCAGCTCAAGGTTATAATACGGGTATGGTTAATACCTTAAGGTATTTAAAAATATCTGGGTTTAGACCATCTGATATGCCAAAGCAAGTTATTGAAACAGAAATACTTTTTAAAAAGGAACAAAGCACAAACGTATACAGTGTTGTTTCTTTAAAAAAATCAGACGAAGACTGGAATAACAACTCCTACATTATAGAGTCTGAAATAATATATAAACTTCTTCCTTCTATGCAGTTGTTAAGACCATTTGACAACGTGCCATTAAAAGCTAAATCTCAAGAGTTAGTTGCTAATAGAATAGTTTATGGAAACTATTTACAACAGTTTGATTTAATAGATATAAACAGCAATGAAATAAGCCCTTTATTTGAAAGAAGCATAGATCCTTTAGGTTTTTCAAGCGAAAATACAATTAATGCTGAGGATCTTCCTGATCCAGAAAAATCTATAAAATCAATGAGAACGTATCAGCTTGGTGTTGTTTATAGAGATGCTTATGGAAGAGAGACACCTGTACAAACAGATAAAACAGGTAGTATAGTTTTAGATAAATCTTCAGCTAGTGGCTTTAATAGAATTAAAACTAAACTGCTAAGCTCAGCGCCTCAGTTTGCAACTAGTTTTAAATTTTTTGTAAAAGACACGTCTAATCAATATTATAATTTAGCTCAAGATAGATGGTACGATGCTGAAGACGGTAATATTTGGCTATCTTTTCCATCTTCTGAAAGAAATAAGTTAGATGAAGAAACTTTTTTAATACTAAAGAAAGCACATGATAGAGATGAGTTAGTTACACCTCAAGCAAAATATAAGGTTATAGACATTTCTAACGAAGCTCCAACAGAGCTAAAAGAAATAAAAGCATCTTTTGGTGTCTTTAATGGAAGCCATGTTACTTTTGATACTACTAATTTTCCAAAACAAGACGCTACGTTTTTTGACATGAATAAAGATGATGTGTGGAACGAAAACCATGGTAATGATCCACCTTCAGAAATATTGTCTACGTCAGATTTATGTATAAGAATAATAGCAGCTGGAGGTAGAAGAACAGCATGGTATGATATATCAAACATATCTTTTGTGGGTATTGGTAGTGGTAAACGTGTTAGAATTAATTTAGCTGAAAGATTTGAGCAAGATGTAAATCAGTTTTACCCAGATGAAACACATAGTTCTGAGGTTTCTGGTATAGGTTATGAAATAGCTCAAACTAAATTAAAAAACAAAGCAGAGTTTACTGGTAGATTTTTTGCTAAAGTATATAAAGATCAAGTTCTACAACAGTATATAATTGATTCTAACAACGTTGCAAACTTTGCAATTGTTAACTCAGCTACAGTTAGTGTCATGAAAAACGGTTTTAACTGTGGTAGACGCGCCGGCGGTAGTGGTAATGGATCATGGAACAATAATGATACTGATTCTGCTAGGAAAAGAGGCTGGATGTGGAATAGCTGTAAGATTTATGAAATGAAAGAAAACACCATAAAAGGTTCTGGGCGTGCTGATAATTTTGCTCAAGTTTTAGCTAGTAAAAGCGCTTGGAACGCTAGCACTAATACAGTTAGAACTCAACCAGTAAAAATAGGTAGAGATACTATTCAACTATGTTTTCAAAGACACAGAAGTATAACTGGTATACGTGCTTCTAGGAACGGAATATACGCAGAAGTTCTTGACGCTATAACAACCGATGGTACTAAATTTAGATTTGCAGACGATCCTAACCAAAATGTTTATACAATTAAAAAACACGCTCACAGGCCTGTTAGAAACTTTAACAGTCCTGATCTTGGTAATGATGGGTCTTGGTCAAGAAACAAAAGAAGAATATTTATATTAAAACTAGATAAACCAATAGTAGACTGGGATTTATTTACTGATGGATTTCCAAACCCAAGTGGATATAGAAGCAGTAGCATTGAAATAGTAGAAGAATATGACGCGGCTTCTTTTAGAACTAAAAACCCTGCAATATGGGAAACAGAACCAAAAGAGCAAGCTGAACTAGATATATATTACGAAGCAAGTGATGCCATACCTATAGCTCAACACGGTAACGAACACTCTTTAACGTATCATAACTGTTATAGTTTTGCAAACGGCGTAGAGTCAAATAGAATTAGAGATGATTTTAACGCTCCTTTTATAAAGAAAGGTGTTAAAGCATCTGCACCTTTAGCTGAGCAATACAAGCAAGAAAGAAGAAAAAATGGTTTAATATATTCTCAAATATATAATTCAACATCAGGTTTAAATGGCACTAATCAGTTTATTATGGCTGATAAAATTACAAAAGACTTAAATCCTGAGTACGGTAGTATACAAAAATTACACGTTAGAGGCACAGATATGTTAGCTTTTTGCGAAGATAAAGTTGTTAAAATACTAGCTAATAAAGATGCTTTATTTAACGCAGACGGTAATGCAAATATAACAGCATCAAGCAATGTTCTAGGTCAAGCTATAATACCATCTACATTTGGCGAGTTTGGTATAAGCAAGAATCCAGAAAGTTTTGCAGCTGATGGATATAGATGTTACTTTACTGACAGGTCTAGAGGAGCTGTGTTAAGATTATCTATGAATGGTATTGTTAAAATATCAGATTATGGTATGTCTGATTATTTTAGTGATAAATTAAAAAACATAACAGAGGCACAGGGCTGTATAAATATTCAACAAGGTGTTTACACTTTAACATTAAAAAGAAAACCTGGTTACCAAGAAGCACCAGGTGAGACTATAAACTTTAAAGAAGACGTTCAGGGCTGGACAAGCTTTGCTTCTTATATACCAGAAAATGGACTTTCTATAAACGATGAGTTTTATACGTTTAAAGATGGTGAAATATATTCACACGATAATGAAACTAGAAACAATTATTATGGTGTACAGTATAACTCTACGGTTAAGTTAATATTTAACGATTTACCTGAGCAAGTAAAGACATTTAGAACTTTAAACTATGAAGGCTCGCAAGCCAAATGGAATCAAGATTTAAACGATGATCAATATTATAACAATGTTGCTTATAATGGTTGGTATGCTAACGCTATAGAAACAGATATGCAGTCTGGTTATGTAAAAGAATTTGTTAAAAAAGAAAACAAATGGTTTAATTATATACACGGGACAGCAACTAGGTCTTTGAGTGACATAGACACGTCAGAGTTTACTGTTCAAGGTATAGGTCAACTAAATGGATCTGTAACAGGTGACACTGCTCCAACTCAAGTAACAATAACAATTGTAGAAAACAACGATTAACATGGCATTAACAAACTGTACAATAACATCAGCATCTGTAACTGTAACATCGGGACAAGCTTTAGGTAATACTCCTAGTCAAGTTTTAGTAATAACACCTAATACTGGTTTTGTTGTTAGCGCTGCTGATTTTTCTGATAATACAGGTTCTCTTGTTTCAGGGCCAATACAAAGTATATCTTTATCAAACTCAGGGACTGCTTATGCTGATAATAATACTGTTTTAGTAACTGTTGATTTAAAAGATTCTGGATTTACTCCAACCGCTAACGTTACAGCTACTATAGATATAGACGGTGAAGCTAAGCTTGCTGAAAGACTAGAGTTTACTATAGCAGGATCTTTAACAAACAATGTTTGTGGTAGCACTAAGGTAGACTCAAACTATAACGCTAGCGGAGCAGAAGGAACTACTAGCTTATTATTTACAAAAGTAGTAGCTGTTACTAACACTTCTACTCAATTTTTATCTTCAGAACCTACAGTTACACTTCACAGCGTTGGTAATTACGCAGATAAATACATTATAGAAGCTTCAAACCATGTTTATACAAATGGAAGATTAACATCTGTAACGTTAAAACTATTTTGGATTCACCCAGCTGAGAACGTATCTGGTCATACTGTTATAATTAATTGTCCTCAAGTAAATATTCCAACTCCAAACAACTTAATATCTCAAGTAGAAATTGATTCTACAGGCTTAGACGCAAAAGGAGAAACTAGAAGACTTATTATTAACGGAACTATTGGGGCCTCTTACGTTATAACTGTAACAGACGGAAGTGATAATGATACTTATGATTTTACAACTGGATTATTTACATCTGCATCAACTAATTTAACAGGTGTTTTTGATTCATCAGGTACTTTTTTTGTAGATATACAATTTCCAGCTAATAGCTCTGGCGCTACATACACGGTAAGCGTTGCTGGTGGATCATCACCTAGTACTAATACTGTTCAAGGTGGCACAGGCAACAACAACCCTTTTACTGCATCTATAGTTCAGTCTACTCCTGTATCTCTAGTTATATCAGCAAGTGGAACAGGTTTAGCAAATACTTTAACTAATAATAGTCTGAGTTTTGATGTAAATCGTTATTACCTAGATGATAACGGTGAGCCATTGCAGCCAAAAGCGTTTAGCGCAAGCATAACAAGAAGTGGTGGAGGTAACGTTGTAATAAGAAGACAACCTGTTTTTAGCAATGAGGTTGCTTTTGATACTGCTGGTAATAATGATTTTACAAATACATTAGAAGCTTCAAACAACGGTTCTAGGTTTAATATAGAAAACTTAACAGCAACAGGAAGTGGTACTACTACTTTAACTGTTTCTGGTAATCTATTTATGATACTAGGCGGCACATCTAATGTAGCTCCTAATTTTGCTTTAGATAACTTTATAAACCAACCACCCGTAGCATCAGCTATAACGTCAGCTGTTTCAATACAGAACAACACAGCTACTAATATAAATTTAACAGCAACAGATCCTAATTCTGACACACTAACATATAGTATAGTTTCACAAGGGTCAAAAGGCACGGCAACTGTAAATTCTTCTACTGGAGTAGCTACTTATACGCCGGCTGGTGGTTTGTCAAGCGGTGCAGATTCTTTTACTTTTAAAGTAAATGACACTTTTGAAGACAGTAATACAGCTCAAGTTAACGTTCAAATACAAGGTGGTGGTGGTGGTGGATCATTTGCTCCTTCTTACCTTTGGACTTGGAACGACACGGAAGATGGTAGCACTGCGCTTAATATTATAGGTAATTCAACCTATCATGGTGTGCCTACTATAAGTGGATTTACAAATGGAGCCACGTCGTTTACATTTAGCTATAGTAGCTGGGATGTAAGTGCAGCTTCTAACACAATGCCTAGTTATGTTAACAACTTAGGTGATATAGCATTAAAATACACATTAAGAAATATCACAGATAACGTTGTTGTATCAGGGCCAACTGTTATGAATATGAATCAGGCCGGTGGTGCTTCCTCTGTTAACAACGGTGTTTCTGCTGTAGTAGCTACTACATCAACTACAATACCAGTAACTGGAGGCTTAAGTAGCAGCAAGAGCTATAGACTAGATTTACTAATAGAATATGATAACTTATTACAATAATTATGCCTAGTATAACATTAACATTTGATAACCCTGTTCAAGATTCTGTTCAAGTTGGAGATATAGCTTTTTATACAAGCACAGGAACAACTGGTGGGTTTTTAACAGGAGGAGCCTTAGTTGAAATAGGTAGCATAACATCCATAGGTGAGTTTACAATAACATGTAACATTAGCGCTTCAACAACTAGGCCAACAGCAAACGATTTTATACTCTTCAGTAAAGACAATAGAGTAAATATGGCTAGTATAACTGGTTACTTTGCTGAGATAAACTTAACAAACGATTCTACTACAGCCGCAGAGATTTTTCATGTTAGTGGAGAGATAGTTATAAGTAGTCAATAACGTGTAATTATAATATTAACAATATAAAAATATGGAAAATATACTAGAAATAATAAAATCACTCTTTGAAGCTCCAGAAGGAGTTAGTTTTGCTATCGCGCCAGCGTTAGTTGTAGGTGGAGTAAAAGCGCTTAGCAGTATAGCAGGGGGTATAATCGGCTCTAAAAAAAGAAAAGCAGAGCAAAGAAGAGCTCAAGCTAACTACGATAAACAACTACAAAGACTAGAGGGTATGGACACTTCAAATCCATACGCTAACCAAGAAAATACTTACGATGATTTAACAGTTAATACTCAACAGGCTGATATGCTAGCTCAACAGCAACAACAGTCTTTAGCTAACACTATGGGTAACTTGCAGGGAGCTGCGGGTGGATCTGGTATAGCTGCCTTAGCTCAATCTATGGCTAATCAACAATCACAAAATTTACAAGCAGCAACAGCTAGTATAGGTCAACAAGAAGCTAGAAACCAGCAACTACAAGCTGGTCAAGCCGCTCAATTGCAACAAAACATGGTTGAAGGTGAAATGATGTCTAGACAAATGGAGGCTAGCAAGGTCTCAGGTATGTTAGGTAGAGCAGGGCAAAGACTTTCAGCAGCAAACCAAGCTAGACAAGCTGCTACTAATAGTATAATGGGTGGCGTAGGTGAGTTAGCTGGTATGGGTGCTAGTTTCTTACCAGGCGGAGCACAAAATTCTAGAACGTAAACTAATACAAAATATGAGAATTCCAGATTATTCAGGCGGAGATTCGCCAACAGGAAGAGCGTTTGAAGCTTCTAACCAGTTGGCAGCACAAGACCAAGAGCTTCAATCTAAAATGGATCAAGTTATTCAAATGAGAAGAGAAGCTAAAGCAGAAGAGGCTAGAGCTAACGCTAAGATTGAAAAATACTTAAGTAAAATGCCAGATGGTGTTGATACTAGTAAAATTCCTTCTGCGGCTAGAAGAGAGCTTTCTGGTTGGGCTAAGTCTAAACATATAGAGTTTGGTAATTACGCGCAACAGGCGGCTATAGCTGAAAGCGGTGGTGATTATGCTAAAGCGGTAACTTATAAACAAAAAATGATGGAAGTTGAGCAACAGTTTAAAAACTTAGACGCTCAATTTACTAATTTTAAAAACTATAAAGATAATTTTTTAAAAGACGCAGAAAACGGTTTAATAAGTAATGCTGTAAACCCTAAGAAAAGATCTCTTTTATCTTCTGTTTATACAGACGAGATGATATTAGAAATAACTGATGAAGGAAATATAATGTTTACAGACGAAACAGGTTACTTAAAGTTTGATGACATACCTGATTATACAGTTAAAAATAATAAAGGTGCTAGTGAGATATTAAAAATGAACGACAGTTTGTTTAATAGCGGCACAAGAATAAGCTCAAGTAAAGAAAGACTACTTAGAATGAAGCTACAAAACATAACTAAGTCAAGAGACGAGGTTTTATCATTAGCTACAGATGATTTTATAACAGAAGGTGGTTTAGGTATACTAGATCAAGACTTGCTGTATAACACTGAAAGAACAGATGAGTTAAGAAATAAAGTAATAGACTCTTACATGCAGATGTTTAAAGAAACCTCTAACAAGTCTTATAATCAAAAACAGTCAAGATCTAGCAAAGGTTCTGCTTTAAGCGAAAGAGATGCCGCTGCGCAAATTCAATCTTTAGCTGCAGCTATGAAAAGCGGAGACGCAGGAGAAATAAACGATGTTCTTGGAAAAGGATTTGATGTAATGGAGTCAGAAGTAGAAAAAGGTAAATTAGAAATATTTAATAGCAAAGATGAGCTAGTAGTTATTGACCCTAAAAATGTAAATGAGCTTACTAAATTACTTAAGCTAAAAAACATACCAGAAAGAATGTGGCCTGATTTAAGTTTATTAGATAAAGCTAGATTAGCTAAAGATGCTAACGACATCTATGAGAATAAAGAGATAAAAGATCCTTCTTATTATATAGAAAAGTACAAACACACAGTACAAAAATAGTAATTTTATGGAAGAATTAGAAAAAATTGTTGACCGAATGGTAAAAGCCGGTGAGCCAGAAGAGGCTATAGCTGGAGTAGTTAGAAGTTACACATCGGGAAAGACATCAGACCCAGTAATAAAGGAGGCGAGTACCGGGTCGAAAAAAAATACGGCCTCACAATCGGCAGCTGGTTCTTCGGAATTAGTAGATCCAGATGATTTTGAAAACAGTAAAGAAGAGAACACTTGGTTAGAAGACACGTTTGGTAAAAATTGGCTTACAGATGGTCTTAGTGATGTTTTTGTGCGTGCTCCTATGGCTGGTATAACAGCTGGCGCAAGTGTTGATGAATCTATGGATTTATACAGAAAAGGTAAAGACATGACAGATGAAGAGGTTATGGACTTTATCAAAGCAGGTAGAGACATGGAGAGCTCTGGTCAAACAGATGAAATGATAGCTGCTAGTCAAAAAATGGAAGCTCTTAAACAAGAAGGTTATGGTGGTTTTACTAGTTTCGTTGGTGCTTACTGGGATAATCCTACTGCTTTAGCACAATACACAACACAGTCGTTAGCACAAATGTTTTCCGCGGCTTATGATAGCAATGAAGTTTTAGCGTCCGGAACAGCTGGTGCAACTGCTGCTGGTGGTACAGTGGCTTTATTAGGCCAAGCTGGTCCACAAGTCGCCTTACCTGAAGAAATAGTTACTGTTCCAACAGCGGCTTTAGCTGGTTTCTTTGGTGGTGTAAGTGGGGCTATGGAAACAGGTATGACAACAGCACAGCTAATGCAAGAGTCTGCTGAAGAACAAGGTTTAAATTGGGGAAGTATGTCTGACGCAGAAAGGTTTGACTGGGTTAGAACACTTACTAATGATGAGGAAAAACTTAATGACATCAAAAGTAAAGCCTTAGCAAGAGGTGTTACTATAGGTGCTTTTGATACCGTAACAGGTTTAGTTACTGGTGGTGCTGGTGGAGCCGCTTTTAAAGGTGTAGCGAAAACAACTTCTAGTGCTCTTTCTGGAGCAGCTAGAGTTGCTACAGCCGCAGGAGTTGAAACAGCTGGTGGTATAGGATCTGAATACTTTGGACAAAAAGCAGCTGGACAAGAGTTTAATCTTGAAGAGATATTAATAGAAGGTTTTGCAGACAAAACATTTACAGGAGTGCAAATCGGTAAAGCAGCAATGTCAGGTGCGCCTAAATACTCTATTAACGGCCAAAAAATGAATGGTAAAGAGTTTCATGACGCTATAAAGTTAATGGACGACGAAGCCTATGTGTCTGCTGATATAAAAGTAGAAAACTCTCCATCTGTAGAAAGACTTATAAATAACAGGCGTCAAAATATAGATTTAGACCAAAAGGTAGATAGTAGAATAAACAACAGTGATGATAGATCAACAGTTATAAAGTTGATGAAAGAACAAAAGTTTTTAAGTAAAAATCAAACTGGAAACGCCACTAGGTTATCTGAGATACAGCAAGAAATAAACGCTATAAACGAAAAATACAAAGGCAATAAATTAGATGTTACTATAGAGCAAAGAAAACAAGCTGTAGCAAAAGCTATAGATGATAAATTTGAAGCATCGTTTAATAAAAACTTAAAAGCAGTACAGCCAGAAGCTAAAAAAAGAGGTTTAGACATAAATGTTGAAGAAAACGAGGACACGTATTTTCAAAAAATAGCAGACAACCAAGGTATAACTATAGACAAAGCAAAAGAAATAGCATCTGGATCTGATGGTGTATTTGTTGGAAAAGGTCAAATATTTATAAATAAAACACAAGCTAAAAAAGTTGGCGCTGTGTCTGTTGCTAGTCATGAGTTTTTACACCCTGTTTTAAACTCTTTAGTTGGTAATAAACAACAGCAAGGTAAGTTTGTAAAGTCTTTTAGATCTAGAGTTTCTAGAACAAACGACAGAGCAGTTTACAATGCTATGAAAAAAGGAGGAGTTGATCCTAATAATTATGACACTGAGTATTTAAACTATTTTTCAGACTTAATACAAAAAAACGAAATAAATTATGATCAAGGATTTTTTGAAAAACTAGGTGAAGTAATAAAAAGATTTTTTGTAGGTAAAGGTTTTGATAATATATCTTTTGACAATGGTAGAGACGTATACAACTTTATGAAAGAGTATAACACTAGCATTAAAAAAGGTAAAATAAGTAAAAAGGCTTCAGACGCTATAACAGCCGCTGAAAACAAAGCCAGAGTAAAAATAAAAGATGTTGATACAGTAGATAAAGTTCAAATGTCTAGAACTGAAGACGCTGCTGAAGTCAATAGAATATATGATGCAAACGAAAATAAAGAAATTGCTGGTTTTGAGATAGCCGACAAATATAGGGGTATGGCTGAGTCTACTTTTAAATCACTAAGAGATGGCTCTAACTACACTAAAGATCAAAAGGATATAATAGATCAAAACAAAGAAGATATAATAGCTATGATGCTTTATGACAAAATACCTAGTCAAAAACAAACATCAAAAGCTAGAAACGTAGTGGGTTTAGTAAAAGACTTTGTTACAGAAAAGCAAAAATATAAAAACGTTGCAGCTTATATAAATACGTTTTTTAAAGAAAGATCAAAAGAAGCTTTTAAATACTACGTTAAAGACGCTGTGTTAGAAGGTATGACAACTGAAGATGGTAATCTTAAATCATCTGTTGCTCAAAAAACATCAAAACAAAGTAGTGTAGACCAAGGTAGAAAAGCAAGAAAGCTAACTAGCTTTGACAAGTTGAGATCTAAAAAAGAGTCTTTTCTAACACCAGCTTTAAAAAAATCTATATTTAACGAAGTATCAAAAAACTTAAAACTAGTTGTAGCTAAAACTGGAACTAACTTAGAAGCAGCTATTAACTCTATGGAAAGCATAGTTAATAAAGAAGTTAGAAAAATAGTAACTAAAAACTTAGGTAATATAAGTAAGAAGAAAGGCGAAGTTGTTATTGACGCTAACTACGAATTACATCTTAGAGAAAATTATGATGTAAGCATAGCCGCCTTACCACTTGATGTTATAAAAAAGTCTTATGGAAAGCTTTTTAACTTAACTAAAACTGGTAGAGAAAAAACAGCTGTAGGTAAAGGTACTTTTCAAATGACAAAGCCTAGCAAAATAGACTGGATAAAACACCATACAGTTGGAGGTTATACCACTTTGCTAGCTAGACAGAAAACATATGCTATAAGCATATCTAATGAGTTTGTTAAAAATGAACTTATAAAATTAAAAAGCGATCCTGTCTTTATGAACGAGCTAGCTGACATTGCTAACTTAAGCCAGTCAGACATAAATGCAGCAGCAATAGAAGCTTCTATAGACAAACTAATAAACGCTTTAGATAGAAAAAAAGGAGAAGCAAGAGGGTTTGATACAACACTACAGTTTTCAATAACAGAAAACCAAGCTCAAGATATAGTACAAAACAAAGACGCTATAGTAAAAGGTATAAGAGAATTAGGCGATTCTATTACTAGTAGCACTGTTGGTTTAATGTTAAATAAAATATTGGACCCAGGTGTTTGGACGTCTAAAGACGTGGCTGATTACAGAGCAGCAATTACAAAAGCTATAACAAAATTTGTTAAATACGAAGATCAAAACGTTGATTTAAGTAAAATGATACTTGAGGAAGTTGCAACAGACTCAGTAGCAACTAACTTGTCTAGAGTTTTTAATCTAAATAAATTAGATATAGTTGTAGACGGTGTTACTCAAAAGTTTAAAAACTTTGGACAAATATTTACACTTAAAAAATACGTAGGAAGACAAAGAAATCACTATTTGTCATACGCTGATGAAACTATAAATAGTGTAGACGATGTAATAAATCATTTAAAGCACTTTAGAGGTCACATGACTAGTGCTGGTAAAAAATACTTTTTAGTAAAAAGAAACCAGATATTTTCAGGAAATCAAGATTATATAGACAGTTTAAATAAAATACTAGAACCTAAGAGTATTCGTATAAACACAATTACTAAAGGCAGCGGAACAAGTGTTTTAAGCATAACAGATCTAGATGGTAATTTACTTGAAATTACTGACTTAGAAGGAAACGTTACTATTTTAAATGAAAAAAATGTAAAAGCCCTTACAACAACACCGGCTCAATCTGGTTATTTAGGTAGTGGTAAAAACAAAAGAGTTAAAAGTAAACAAGCTTTTAAAGATGAGCTAGATATTAGAAAAAAATCTGCAGACGAGGCTTGGAATAATTTAATAGGTTTATTAACCTATATAAGAAAAAATGGTAATCCTCTTGATTTTGCTATGACCATGATGAGCTTAAAATCTAACATGGCTAGTATGCTAAAAGCAGCTGCGCCTGTAGAATATTACTTTGTTGGTCCTAATGTTGACACTGTTACTTATGAACATATAATACCTACAGAGTATATAGTTTTAAAGCTTACCCAGCATTTTTATAATGCTCCTATAGATTTAAATGCTTTGAAAGACAGGTATAAAGTAGCTATAGTTCCAGAGATAATGGATAATAACATAAACATACAAAGGCAAAAAGTAATGCCAGCTTACTGGAACGAGTCTATGCACGAAACGTTAAGGTATTTTGACGGCTTAACTCTTGGTATGAACAACATGTTTGCTATAGAATCTTTAACAGATGAAACTAAATATGGTGAGAACCATGCTAAAATGTCTAATCTACAGTTTTCTAGAACAAACTTAGAAAAACAAACTATATTAAACAAAGCAATACAAGTAGCTAGAAATCCTTTTGCGCCTGAAAAAGGTATTAGTGTATTTGATTTTGATGACACTATAGCTAGATCAAATAGTAAGGTTGGTTATACTCTTCCAGATGGAACTCAAGGTAAAATAAACGCTACAGAGTTTGCTTTACAGTCTGCAGATCTTGAAGCTGCTGGCGCTACATTTGATTTCAGCGAGTTTAATAAAGTTGTAGAAGGTAAAAAAGGTCCTTTATTTGACTTGGCTATGAGACGACAAGACAAGTTTACAAGTAAAGATATTTTTATATTAACAGCAAGACCGCAAGAAGCCGCAATAGCAATACACGCTTTCTTAAAAGGATTAGGTCTTACTATACCTATAGAAAATATAACAGGTTTAGCAGATGGTAGACCATCGGCTAAGTCTGATTGGATAATAAGCAAAGCTGCTGAAGGTTATAATAATTTTTATTTTGCTGATGATGCTTATAAAAATGTAAAAGCCGTTCAAGATGTTTTAGATGTAATAGATGTTAAAAGAGAAGTTCAACAGGCTAAACTACAGTTTGCTAGAACAATGGGAGAGCAGTTTAACGATATACTAGAGCAAACAAAAGGCGTTAAGTCTGAAAAAAGATTTTCTGACGCAGCGGCTAGATCTAGAGGCAAAGACATTGGTAAGTGGAAATTTTTCTTACCACCATCTGCAGAAGATTTTGTAGGTTTAATATATAGCTTTTTAGGAAAAGGTAAAGTTGGTGAAGCTCAAATGGAATTTTTTAACAAAGCTCTTGTAAAGCCATTTGCTAGAGCAATGGACGAATTAAATAGAACAAAACAAGCTTTAGCAAACAACTTTAGAGCACTTAAAAAAGCATATCCTGAAGCTGCTAAAAAATTATCTAAAATAACACCTTACAATAACTTTACTTACAGCACGGCTGTTAGAGTTTATATATGGACTAAAGCTGGTATAACAATTCCTGGTTTATCTAAAACAGACGTAAAAAGATTAACAGATATTGTTGAAAACGACAAAGAGCTAAAACAATTTGCTGAAGCTATAGAACTAATGACTTCAGAAAGAGGTTTTCCTGCTCCTGGAGAAAACTGGCTAGTAGGTAACTTAGCAACAGATATAAAAGATATAACAGATAAAGTAGGTAGAAAAGAGTTTTTATCAGAGTGGATAGCAAACAAAGAAGTTATATTTAGCAAAGAAAACTTAAATAAAATAGAGGCTTTATACGGTAGTAATTTTAGAGAAGCACTAGAAGATATGCTCTACCGCATGGAAAATGGCACAAATAGGAACTTTGGTAAGAACAGATTAGTTAATTCTTTCTCAAATTGGGTGAATAATAGTGTAGGTGCTATAATGTTTTTTAACATGAGATCGGCTATATTACAGACTATATCTTTTGTTAACTTTATAAACTGGAGTGATAATAATCCTTTAAATTTTGCCAAAGCTATATTAAACACCAAGCAGTTTGCAAAAGATTTTGTTACGTTATTTAATTCAGACATGCTAAAGCAAAGAAGATCTGGTATTGGTAGAGACGTAAACGAATCTGAAATAGCTGAAGCAATGAGCGGCGCTAGAAACAAACCTCAAGCTATATTAAATTATTTGCTTAGAATAGGTTTTACACCAACACAAATAGCAGATAGCTTTGCAATATCTGTAGGTGGCGCTGCTTTTTATAGAAACAGAATAAACACATACCTAAAAGAAGGTATGACACAACAGCAAGCTTTAGACCAAGCTTTTAAAGATTTTCAAGAAACTACTGAAGTATCTCAACAGTCTTCAAGGCCTGATATGATTAGCCAACAGCAAGCTGGTCCTTTAGGTAGATTAATACTAGCTTTTCAAAATACACCTATGCAGTATACTAGATTAATAAAGAAAGCTTTTCTTGATTTAATAAATGGCAGAGGTGATGTTAAGACTAATTTATCTAAAATAGTTTACTACGGGGCAATACAAAACCTTATATTTGCTTCTATGCAATCAGCTTTATTTGCAATGTTATTTGATGATGACGATGACGAAGACAAGTATGGTAAGAAAAAAGCTAGAATAGCAAACACTATGACAGACTCTATACTTAGAGGTTCTGGTATATTTGGTGCTGGTCTTTCTACTATTAAAAACATGATATTAAAATTCATGGAGCAAGAAGAAAAAGGTTGGAACGCTGATCACGCTTACACGGTAATAGAAGCTGCAAACTTATCGCCACCTATTGGTTCTAAATTAAGAAAATTATATTCTGGTATACAAACGTACAAGTTTAATAAAGATGTAATATCATATAAAGGGTTTAGTTTAGATAATCCTATATTACAAACAGGTGGAAACGTAATTTCAGCAATTACAAACATACCTTTAGATAGAGTTGTTAATAAATACAACAACTTAAGAGGTGCCGCTAATAGTAGAAATGAAAGCTGGCAAAGACTAGCTATGCTCTTAGGTTGGAACTCTTGGGATGTTGATGCTGAAATAGATCCTGAACTTGAAGGTTTAAAGAAAAAGTTAAAAAAGAGAAAAAAGAGAAAGAAAAAAATATCAGCTTCTCAAAAAGCTAGAAGAGATGCTATAAGAAAAAAATACTACCAAAACAATTAACATGAAAAAAATACTGATTACTATTTTAACTCTGCTAACGTTTGTTATAAACGCGCAAGAAAAAGAAAAGAAAAACTTTTTTAAAGGTTTTTATGAAGACTTTTTTAAATATGCTACAGTATATGCTGCTGGAGATTATAGAGCTGCGTATGAGTCTTCTGATAAAAAATACTTAATAAGACAACCTGACGGTGCTGGTTTGTACGATGTACCTCAAGTTGTTGATGTTACAGAGTATTTTCCATCTGATTATAGAATAGGTTTTGGTATACGTAAATTAGGTAGATTTGATTATGAAAGAAAACCAGGTAATTTTTGGACTGGTGATCAAAACGTAGAAAGACAAAATGCTTTAATAGCGCCTACATCCGCTGTAAAAGGTTGGGAATATTTATTTCATTTTGAAAAAGAAAGACGTAGAGGTGAAGAGTGGAATAATCAAAGATATTTTTTAAGACACACAGGTAAATACCACATTGTAAAATTAGAATCAAGATACCAAGGTGCTTTTGATTTTAATTACAATGCTGTAGACGTAAGAGCTAGATTACCCATTGGTAAAAAGTTTAGTATATCTGCTGGTGCAGCATTTAGAACACATGAAAGAGTTTATGGTGTTAATCCTTATGAAATATGGGTTAGTGCTTTAGACGCTAATGGTAATCAAGAAAATTACTGGTATGAACTAGCTTATGAGTATGGTTATCAAGACGCTTATTACACTACTGAAATTTATAACCCTATAACTGGTGAAGAAGAAAACGTTGGTGGTTATTTTTGGTGGAACCCAGAAGGACAAATAGTAGCTTCATCTGATCCTCAGTTTAGAGATGGTCCTTATAAACAATTAATATCACGATATAATAACGATATTTTAGGTAACACAGGAACTTTTGGCTTAGTAAGTCCGGTTGTAGGTTTTGACTGGTACCATTACAAGTCTAAGTTTTGGGCCCATGTATACGGATCTGCATTTTTACCTTATCATAAATATGTTATGGGTGATGAAGATGACAAAGGTAGAATACCATTATCATATTTATATAGAAACAGCTGGGATCAATATGGTTTAGCTGATGCCGCAAAGGGCGAGCAATGGTGGGATTACCAAGCTGGCGCTAACATTGGCTGGAAGCTTAGTAAATCAATAGGTGTATTTGCTGAAGGTGAGTATACTAAGATGTGGGACTCAGAGTTTTTTATAACAACATTTGGAATTAACCTTACACTTAGATAATCATGGCAGCACCACAAATAGGAGAGAACACAAAGATAACTCTAGATTTAAAAACAATAGGATTAATAATAGGTGGAGTAGTTTCACTAGCTAGTATGTATTTTATAATGCAAGCAGATATAGCTCTTGCAATGGAAATGCCTAAACCTGTAATTGATAGAGTTGAATATGATTTAAAAGATGAATTAATTCGTCAAACAATTATGGACACTCAAGATGATGTAGAAGAAATAAAAGAAACTATAGATAAGATAGATCAAAGACTTTACGAAATACAAAAAAATAGATAATGAAATACTTAATTTTACTTTTAATACCATTTTTATCATTTGGTCAAGTTGATGTTCCAGAAGAATACTGGTTAACTGATTCTGATTTTGAAAAAGCTATAAGCGGTAAGTCTGCTTTTGGTGACGAAGATAACAAGCCAGTTTTAATTGAGTTTTGGGCAGAGTTTAATAAAGAAAACTGTTTTTCAGAGTGGGAAAAAGTAAAAGACGCTACATACTATAGGGTTGATATAGCTGAAGCTCCTTTAGCTAAAAAGAAATATAGAGTTAGAATGGCTCCTACTCTTATAATATTTAAAGATGGAATTAAAGAAGTTGTATTTAAAGCTGGTTTAGACTTGCTGCTACCAACTGATTTAGTTGAAATACAAGAGTCAATAAACGAAATAAACAACGCAAACAAATTTTAAATTATGTGGAAATTAACTAAACAGTACTGGAAAGATATGTGGAAAGCTTTATGGAGTAAAACCACTATAGATGAAAAAGCTATAGCTACAGTACAAGAGATTAAAAAAAGATATAAGCTTACAGCTCAAGAATTAGCTGATGTAGCGGATGCTATAAAAGAAGTTGGTAATCAACTTGGTGATATAGACGACGCTATAAAAGGTAATGCTAGAAAGGGTAGAAAAAAGAAATAATGAAAAAAATTATAGCTTTATTACTATTACTACCAAGTATTTGTCTAGCTCAGTTAGACTTGTATGGTTGGGAAGTGCAAGAAGATAAAGCTATGCACTACTTAGCTGGTGTAGCTATAACTAGTATATCTCACGATCTTATATTCGAAAGAACTAGAAGTAAAGAGAAAGCTATAATATACTCTATGGCTACTACTTTGGCTGTGGCAACTTTTAAAGAAGTTTTTATAGACAAAGGTCATGGTGATGGTCAAGATATTGCTGCTAGTATGTATGGCGCAATAACAGTTGGCCTTGTTATAGAAATAGATGATTTATTTAGAAAAAAGTGTAAAAGAAGAAGAAGATGAAAAATATGTTAGAAGGATTTAATATAGACGTTTACAAAAAAATGTCTCCTCCTGCAAATGATTCTTTAACAACACTTAAAGAGTTAAGAGAAATAAAAGGTTTAAGACAGGATCCTAAGTTTGTAAAGGATAAAGACGATCAAGAAAAGTCTTTTAAAAAACTAGCTGAAAAATTAAACCTAGATTTTCCTGCAGAACTAATTTCAAATATAGTAAAACAAAGTGCTGAAAAAATTTTAAAATTAAAAAATCACTTTGGAAGACCAAGACCAAAACATTTAGCCCCTAATTTTGACATAAAGCTAAAAGACATAGCAATGAATTCTATGAAAACACCATCATACCCTTCTGGCCACTCTGTTCAAGGTGTATTAATAGGTAAAATTCTAGGTAAAATGTACCCAGAACATAAGGCTGAGTTTGAAAAAGAAGGAAAAGACATATCTATGAGCAGGCGTATAGCTAGGGCACATTTTAAATCAGACTCAGATCTTGGCGAAAAAATAGGAGAAGATATGTTTAAACATGTAAAAGATAAAATAGATGGAAAGAATAAGTAAACACGTAAGTTATCGCGAAGGTATGTATAGCAGAACTGCAGATAGACGCGGTATAGATAACACGCCTACTGAAGAGCATTTAGCCACAATGAAAGTTACGGCTGAAAAAATATTTGAACCCCTTAGAGCTCACGTAGGAGCTCCTATAAAGATAAATTCGTTTTATCGTGGACCAGAACTTAACAAAGCTATAGGTGGTGCTAAAAAATCACAGCACATGGCTGGTCAAGCAATGGATATTGACGACACATTTGGACACATGTCTAACGCCGACATGTATTATTGGATAAAAGATAACTTAAACTTTGATCAGTTAATATGGGAGTTTGGTACAGACAAAAACCCAAACTGGTTACACGTAAGTTATGTAAACGACGAAGATAATAGAAACAGATGTTTAGAGGCGTACAAATCAAATGGTAAAACAAAATATAAAGTAATATAATGGCTTATAAACAAAAAAATAACCCTTTTCCTGTAACGAGCTGCGGCAGACGCAGAACGTATATGCAAGACGGTGGTAATTCTCCTTTTAAATATGACGATAAATCACCATCTCAACAAGATATGATGGGGTCAACAAGTGATTTGATTAAAGGAGGCGGAGGAGCTATGACGAAAGAAGAAGCAAAAGATAAAAAGCAAAACACAAAAGATCAAGGTGCTGAAAAGCAAAAAGCACCACAGCGAAGAATAGAACAAGTTGGGGACGTTGATCCATTTGCTGGTGTTCCTTTAGTTAGAAAACCAGATGTAAAAAAAACTACCAAAGGTAAAGGTAGAAACTTTAGAACAGTAGAAGAAGGTGCTGGTATGACAGCGGCTGGAGTTGCTGAGTATAAAAAGAAAAATCCTGGCAGCAAACTACAAACAGCTGTTACAGGTGAAGTTAAACCAGGTAGTAGAGCAGCTAGACGTAGAAAAGCTTTTTGTGCAAGATCTAAAAGTTGGACAGGTGAAAGAGGTAGAGCTGCTAGAAAAAGATGGAAATGTTAATTATGGCACATCCTTACTCTCCTTTCCGAAAAAAAATGGGTGACTTTAAACACTCAGACGCGCCAGACGCAAAAGGTAAATTTAAAGAATTATCACCTAGCAGTTTAGCATCGTGGCTAATAAAAACTAGAAGTGGCAATAAACAAAAAATAATTAGTAGTTTAAATCAACAAGTAGTATTTAATAGAGGTAAAAACCCTAGTTATGCTTCTAAGATGAAAACAACTATGAATATAGTTAGAAAAAGATTAGATAAATAAAAATAATAAATTATGAATATACCTAAAGCACTAGGACCTAAGTCGGCTCCTTTTAAAAAGTCAAAAAAAAGAACATTATCAGCTAGCTGTAAGGCCGCGGCAAGAGCTAAGTTTGATGTATATCCGTCTGCTTACGCTAATATGTGGGCTTCTAGACAACAAGGTAAAGGCAAGTGTTAATATGATACCTAAAGCATTAGGCCCTAGATCAAAGGGCAGGAAAAAACCTAATTTTACCGATAAACTTTATGAAAAATCTGAAAAATTACAAGACAGAGCTGACACTGCAGCTTCAAAAGGTAAATACAAAAAAGCTTCAAGATTAGAAAATAGAGTTGCTAGAGTAGAAGAAAGAGAGAATAAAAAAAGAGCTAAATATAATTACTAATATGATACCTAAAGCACTAGGCCCTAAATCAAGGCGTTTTACACCTACTTCAGCTGCTAAAAAACAAACTGGCGGTGGTACTAAAAAAGTATGCCTACCTAAAGCTAAAATAGCTAGCATGAGTGATAGTGAAAAAAGAAAAATTATTAGTGCTAAGAGAGCCGCTGGAAATGCTGGTAAGTACAAAAGAAGCTCTAGTAGTAACACAACAGGTACAGCGAGCAATAGCTTAACTGACTGGGTGAAACAAGACTGGAGACAGGTAGGTGATCCTAGTAAAAAATGTGGAGAATAAAAAAAAGGGGCTTGCGCCCCTTTCTTTAACTAACTAACAAACTAACCATCACACGCAAGACAATCTTCGTTCATCGCTTGCTGTGCAATATCTCCACGTAAGACAGATTCTGT
>Ga0208159_1000093_pt1 | contig 33314 bp, 33 predicted proteins | sample 9_EtaG_FD_184082 | JGI IMG/M metagenome (GOLD analysis project Ga0208159, IMG submission 184082) | Marine viral communities from the Subarctic Pacific Ocean - 9_ETSP_OMZ_AT15188 metaG (SPAdes) (version 2) | ecosystem: Environmental > Aquatic > Marine > Oceanic | place: Pacific Ocean | collected... | reverse complement strand
AGCACCACATGACCGGCACCTGGACGGTGCAACACACCGAGTCACTAAACAGTCACTCGATGATGTACCAGATGCCCGTACCCACGGGCTCACGCTCACCAGAGAAGACCTACCTGGGCTACCAGTCCAGCGGTTTGAAATACATGCTTCGTGATCTCTTGCTCCTTCCCATGGTGGATGAGGCTGAGGTGTGTGCAACGGTTGACAAGCCCCAGAAGAAGGCTCCGCTCCGCAAAGCTCCCAAGAAGAGCGACGCCAGGCAAAAACTTCTGGAAGCTGTCAAGGTCAAGACTGGTCTGGCAGGCCAGGACGCTGTTCAAGCGACTAGGTTATTCCTGGACGAATGTGGCATCCCATCGGATGGGACAGCCACCGACGAGCAGTTGGATAAGGCACTTGACCTTTACCGTTCAGGGAAGTAGATTCCCAGCACCTCCAAACACCCCGTGTCTTTCGCAAGGTAGACATGGGGACTAGCCGAAAGGCGACAACCCCTCCCCCTTCCGACCCCTGCCAATCCACCCTGGCAGGGGTCTTTCGCCCCAGGATGGGGCAGACATCAGAAAAAGGATCTTTCTCAAGAGTTTTCGAGCCCGTCTACCTCTGCTCAAAAGACGGGCGCAAGCGTCGCACACAGCCCCACGCCTCGCCAGCGTGAGTGACAGCCTGATGCGGCTCGCCATCGCAACGACCGAAGTCCCCCCTATTCCGATGCGTTCGCAGGGGGGCGGCTGGAACGGGAGCCAAGGGTGGTGAGTGAGTCAGGGGAGTTTGATCGAGGAGTTGGTATCTTTCCAGCCCTATCGGGGCGGTGCGCCCAAAGGAGACAGACATGGCTGAAATTGTGAAACTTACGAGTCAAGAGTTGGTCGAGCTTCAACGGTGCGAGCAGATCATCCAGGACGGATTGCAAACCACCGGCGAGGTCATTGTGGCCTTGAAGACGATCAAGGACGAGAAACTCTATCGCCAGGACTACCGCAGCTTTGAGGCGTACTGCTCAACAAAGTGGGGGTTCGGTGCGAACTACGCTGGCAAACTGATCGTGGCAGGCGAAGTCGCCCAGGTTGTGCCGATCCACAACGAACGCCAGGCACGCGAACTCAAGGCGTTGTCGGACGAAGAGAAGGTCCAGGTGTGGGACAAGGCTGCTGAAGCTGCGGGCAGCGAGGACAAGATCACCGCCAAACTCCTGCACGAGGCAACCAGGGAGCACAGGCGGCAAAAGAACAAATACGAAGGTCCAGACCCAGAGCCCATCGAGGAGTTGGCGCGTCTGTTGATCTCTGCTAGAAAGCGTTTGGAATCACTCCTGCATGAGGAGTGTGGAGCGTGGCTGACAGCCGAGACGGTGACTGACTTGGAGTCAGTGGTACGAGCCGTCCGTGCTGCTAAGCCAAAAGATATGTGCTCTTGTCGTGGCGCAGGCTGCGAGAAGTGTGCGGGCATCGGGTGGCTCTCTGCTGGTCGGGTGCAACAACTGGGATTGTTGAAAGGAAATGAAAATGCAATTCAATAACATTGGTAAAGGGGCTTTGTTCTCCGAGGGTGACGGCACGTTCTCAGGCAACGTGGAGATTGACGGCGAGAAGATCCGTATTGGCGGTATCAAGAAAACCACCCCCCAGGGGCGAACCATCTACGCCGTCCAGGAAGAAGTCGGTGCTTTGTTCCAGGAGCAGGAGAAGAAGGCTGAGAACAGCCCTGACTTCACCGGCAGCTGCAAGATCAACGGCAAGGATGTTCGTATTGCTGCGTGGAACTCGACGACCAGAGAGGGCAAGGACTACTTGAGCATCAAGGTCAGCGAAAAAACACAAGACCTGGAGTCAGACGTACACCAGCCAGCCAAGGTCAACCAAGACGAGATCCCGTTCTAATGCTTCGCCCCTATCAGCAGGACGCTATAGGGGGCATTACCAAGGCGCACGAAGGGGGACATATCCCCCTGTGCGTCATGGCGACAGGGACAGGAAAGACTCATGTCTTTGTCGAATATGCCAAGACCACACGTTCGCGTGTGATGATTGTCGCGGAGAGAAGTGAGATTGTCTTGCAGGCCAGGGAGAAAGTTGACTCCGTGGGTGAGACAGTTGGTGTAGAGATGGGGCAGATGACTGTGCAGGAGATGATCTGGGGTAGACCCAGGTTTGTCTGTGCATCCATCCAGACCCTGAACTCTGTACGTCGTGGTCAGCGACGCATGAACAAGTTTGATTGGAACTCCTTCAGTCTCCTGGTCATCGACGAAGCTCACCACGCTGTGTCGCCGTCGTACCGCAGGCTCATTGACCTAGCCAGGACAGAGAACCCAGACATCCTTGTGCTTGGTGTGACCGCCACCCCAGACCGGCTGGACAAGCAGGGTATGAACAAGGTGTTCACCAAGGTGGCATACAAGTACGAGATGCTGCAAGCCATCAACGACGGCTACCTCTGCCCTATCTCGCAACGGCTGGTCACAGTAAAGACCTTGGACTTCACCGATGTCAAGACTGCCCAGGGCGACCTGAGTATTGGCGACCTGGACAGGGTGATGCGATACGAGAAGAACCTACACGGTGTGGTCATGCCCACCCTGGAGATATCAGGGGACAGACAGACACTGATCTTCGCATCCTCGATCAAGCACGCAGAGCGTATGGCTGAGATTATTAACCGACACAAGCCAGACAAGGCTGTGATTATCACTGGCAAGCTGGAGTCTGATGAGCGAGCTGCCAGGTTTAAGAGATTCAAGACTGGCGACGCCCAGTACCTGGTTAACGTCCAGGTGGCCACCGAAGGGTGGGACTGCCCGCCCGTGTCGTGCATCGCCATCGCAAGGCCGACCAAGAGCCGTGCTTTGTATACGCAGATGGTGGGCCGTGGAACCCGTCCCATTGTACCAGTCACCGCATCGACGGCTGACGGACGCAAGGCTCAGATCAGGGAGAGCAACAAGCCAAACTGCATCGTCCTGGACTTTGTTGGCAACTCAGCCAAGCACCAGCTGGTCAGCGCGTTTGACCTAGTAGCCCCAGAGCTACCGACCAGGGTGCGTGACGTTGTACGTCAGAAAATCCGTGAAGCAGAAGAAGCTGGCGAGCCACTGGAGTATGAAGAGGTTGACCGTGTAGTCCAGGAAGCTGCTGAAGAAGAAGCTAGGCGTCAGGTGCGAGCCAACGTGGCGTACACCACCCACGAGGTCAGCCCCTTCAATGCCCTGGGCATCACCCCCAAAGCTGCCAGCCGGTGGACAAACAACAACCCGATCTCTGAAAAGCAGATGCGGTTCCTGGAAGGCCAGGGCATCAAGCCGGACAAGCTCAAGCCACACGAGCAGCGTCAAGTGATGAATGAACTGTTCCGCAGAAGTAAAAAGAAACTATGCTCCATGAAGCAAATGGCCCTGCTAGACAAGTTTGGCTACACGCATACGGAGACAAAGACTTGGACATTCAGCCAGGCATCGGAGAGAATCGACCAGATAGCCAAAAACGGATGGCAATCTATCTAGTCACCACCGACCACGATCTGGTCAGCCCAAACAAAATGTTGAGGCAACACTGGGCGGTCAGACGACGTACCAAAGAGCTGCTAAAAGATGAAATCAAGTCTGGGTGGGGCAACAACCCACACGAGGTTGACCCGTGTCACATAACAATTGTGCGGTACATTAACGGTCGAAAGAAGGTTATGGACCCAGATAACCTGGTCGGTGCCACCAAACTTCACCTAGACGCCATGAAAGAGGTGGGTATCATCAGTGATGACAATCCTGAATGTATCAGCATTGAGGTATCACAGATGCGATCTGACGACTTCACTGGAGTCAAAATCTGGGTTCGAGAGAAGTGACATGACCGAATTGCAAATCACAACAGGTATTGACTGCACCGATATTAGGTCTAGCGCGCCAACTACTGCTACTGGCAACACTGGGACAGGCATCACATCTGTAGAGGTGCAAGGCAGGTCAGGCGATACATACCTAATTTCCATCTTTCAGATTGATGCGCTAAAGCAGCCACGATTTATCCCGTTTTTAGATGACACAAGCGCACCGCTAGGTAATTACCAGGGAATCAGCCATCTTCGCCTGTATCAGTCATCGGCACAATCAAACTACACAGGTGAAATTTTGGATATGGCACAGCTTAAAACTGAAGCCAGTAAGGCTTTAACTGACATGGCTGATGTCACCTACAACGAGATTAATGACACTGCAAACGTCAGCTGGACATCGACGAACAACCAGCAACCCAATGGCCTCTTTGACATCTTGGAAAGAAAAACATTTTTTGTGTTTGCGACCGCAAGTTCATTCGAGATGTTTGCTCGATTTACAACTAAAGCAGCACGAGACATCTTGAAAAAGAGATGCCACTTTTGGGTTTGTCCGACGTATGACTCATTCCCTGACATAGTTAGTATTGGTATTCAAACTGACAACGCATCCGATGCCAGCCAAAGACCGTTCGTCAAATTGTTTGGTCGTTACACGACGAGAAACAGAGAAAACGGTATCCGGTCAAGAAAGTTTGGGGTCCGCTAATGACTGACATCACCGTTGCAAGCTCAGAGTTTGAAGAGACTTACGTCGCACAAAACTCAGCAACCAGCAATTACGTTACATCGCAAACTTTGACTTTTGGACAAAGCGCTGGAAATAATTTTAATCTGTTTGTTTCCCTTGATTTAGCCAAGCGGCCTAGATTCATTCCCAATTTGGGCAATCCTGAAGGGTTTGTGGGACAGATCGGTTATACAAATGAGTCTGCTTTTTCCACCAGAACAGCCTTCTTTGTAGATTCAGGTGTGGGCTTTGTAAACCAGATTGACCCGTCCTTAGACTTGCAGGATCTTGGTGCAGTTACATACAACAAAGTATCGTCATCACCAAACATTGATTGGACTACACCAGGTGGCCTTGATGATATTGTCGATGAGCCTGCTATAAACTTCACCTTCAATCAAACCTCGGCGAACCAAGATTTCGATTTGCCTCTTACAGGCAGATATAGTCGTCGAGCAATGTTTGGTCGGGTTGATTTGATTTATCACAACGACGACACCGATGACATTGTGGCTATTTTCTCGTCACAAGAATCCGGTGGGATTAGTACAGCAGAAGTTATTCTTCGGGGGCGTTATGCTACCCGTAACCGTGAAAACCCCATTCGATCTAGAAAATTCGGAGTCCGCTAATGAGCGAAGAACAAATCGAAACCACTGAACCCGTCGAAACCACTGAATCCCTGATGTCGTCAGACACACCGTCGTCCTGGCGTGACGGACTGCCAGAGGACATTGCCAACCACTCAGCTATCAAGGACATCGGCAGCGTCGAAGCCCTGGCCAAGTCAGCCATCCACGCCCAGCAGATGGTTGGTGCAGACAAGGTAATTGTGCCTGGGCGAGATGCAGACCAGGCGGCGTGGGGTGAGTTCTACAACAAGATCGGGAGGCCAGATCAGGCTTCCGAATACGAGCTGCCGACCGAAAACATGCCTGAAAACTCAAGCATGGACGAGCAATCGGCCAATGAGTTTATGGGCGAGGCCCACCGCCTTGGCTTGACCAAGGGTCAATTCGCCGGAATGGTGAGGTATTTGGCCCAGAAGGGTGAGCAGATCAACGATGCAGGGCAGCAAGCTGTGGAGCAATCCAAAAAAGAGGCAGTCCAGGCGTTGCAGCAAGAATTTGGTGCGGCTTTTGACCAGAACCTCAAGATGGCAAAGGATGCTGTCCGGCAGTTTGGGGGCGAGGAATTGGTCGCGTTCATGGATCAGAGCGGCATGGGCAATCAACCGGAGGTCATCAAGGCTTTTGCGAAGATTGGAAAAATGATCGCAGAGGACGAGGTGAAGGGCAAAGGTGGGGCTTATGGCTTCATTATGTCGCCAGACGAGGCTGCCCAGGAGATCCAAAACAAGCAGCTGGACAACGAGTTTATGCGTGCCTATCTCCAGAGCCATGTGCCTGGACATGATGCTGCTGTGACAGAAATGCAAAAGTTATTTGAACTTGCTAACCCTGAGCAGTAGTATACGCAGCGACGGGTAGCCGCCTGGTCCGTCTGACGCAGGGAAAGCCCTGGAGCACCGCCTTATCCCGGTAGGCAGTGTCCGCAAGGCGGGTAGCACTCCGATGAATTGTTCACTCATTCTTTCAGGAGAGCTATCTCATGTCTCTTTCAATTACAAATGCTTTTGTTGAGCAGTATCGCAATAACGTCACGATGCTCACTCAGCAGCGCGGATCGAAACTCCGCGACTTTGTGACAGTCAACAACGGTGTCGTTGGTAAGACTGTCTTTACCGAGCAAATCGGAGCCACCGAAGCCAAGAAGCGAATCAGCCGTCACAGCGACTCGCCATTGGTGGACACCCCTCACAAGCGACGCCTCTACACGATGGCTGACTACGAGTGGGGTGATCTCATCGACAAAGCTGATCGTGTCCGTATGCTCATCGACCCGACCTCCACCTACGCTCAGTCCGCAGCTTTCGCTATGGGCCGCGTTATGGACGATGTGATTATCGACGCCCTCAAAGACGACGCCAGCATCGAGGATGCAGGTGCTCAAAGCACTGTGTCTTTGTCTCAAACCATCGCTAAGACCTTCTCTGATGTTGGTTCAAACGATGATGTCTTGAACATCGCTAAGTTGCGTCAAGCACAGCAGCTGTTCCACACCGCCAGCGTGCCAGAGGACGAAGAGAAGTTCATCGTTGTGTCTCCCAAGGGTGTTCAGCAGCTGCTGGGCGCTAAGGAAGTCACCTCGTCGGATTTCAACACCGTCAAGGCTCTGGTCAACGGTGAAATCGACACCTTCATGGGCTTCCGCTTCATCGTGTCCAACCGACTGCCTGTCTCAGGCACCGACCGTGACGCCTTTGCGTTTACCCGTTCGGCCATCGAGCTTGGCATCGGCCAGGATGTGATGGCTCGCATCGAAGAGCGTGCTGACAAGGCATTCTCGACCTACGTTTATTATTGCATGACTCTTGGTGCTACCCGTCTCGAAGAAGAGAAGGTTGTCAAGATCACTTACGACGAAAATGACCAGCTCGCCCAAGGCGCAACGGTCTAATCTGAAAGCAGGTAATCACTATGACTACTAAAGCATCGACCCTTTTTAATGCACTTGACAACCAGGTCAGCGCACCTAGCGCAGACGTACTTGGTGGTCGAGTCCGTGTTGCCATGTGTCTCTTCGACGACTTGGCAACGACTGATCTCGAAGCGGCAGACATTCTCAAAATCTGCCCACTTCCATCCAACGCACGTTTGATCTCTATCCAGATGTCAAACTCTGACCTTGACGGCAGTGGCTCGCCAGCCCTTGATTATCACTTGGGCTTGTACGACCAAGACGGCAACGCTCTTGACAACGATGTCTTTGTAAACCAAGGCACCGAACTTCAAGGCCCGGCCAGCAACTCGGAGCTTTTGCCCCCTGTTGACCTGGATGCCGACTTCGGCAAGCGTGTGTGGGAACAAGCTGACTTGACGGAAGACCCACGGTCTTTCATCGACCTCTGCTTGACCATTGATACCGTTGCAGCCACACCAGCTGCTGGCGACATCGCGTTCACCGTGTTGTACGTCGTGGACTAAGAAACCTCCTTTTTTCTGACCTGGGTAGGGGGGAAACCCCCTACTCAGGGTTATGGCCAAATCCAAGGCTGACATCGCAAACATCGCCCTTGCCAAACTAGGCCAGAGCCGCATCTCATCACTTACCGAGCAGAACCCTCGTGCTCGTGCTATTGCTGTGGTGTATGACGTAGCCCTGGACTCAGTTCTTCGCATGCACAGATGGAACTTTGCAATCCGCCGGACAGCCCTGGTCAAGCTCGCCACCGCCCCGTCCTGGGGGTTCTCATCGGCTTACCAGCTTCCAACCGATTTTGTGCGAATGGTGCAGCTTGAGAACCAAAGCCAAGACTTTCGCATCGAAGGTGACAAACTGTTGACCGACGCGGGCAATGGCAACTGCCTCTACATCAAGCGAGAGGAAGAGGTTGACAAGTACGATCCACTGTTTATCAGAGCTTTGTCTGCTCGACTCGCCGCAGAGGTTGGCAAGCAGCTGACCGGCGACGCAGGCGTAGTAAATCAGATGGAGGCTGAATACACCAGGATGCTTGATGAGGCTAGGTATATTGACAGCCTTGAAAAAGCTCCTGATGTGGGGCATGAGCCATCCAGGTACATGGAGGCCAGGTTCAATGGCGAGGTCTACCGTGGCATTGAGGACGCGTCGTGACGATTCGTACCGTGGTACAAAGCTCGTTCTCTGGCGGGCAAGTAGACAAGTCCGTCCTGGGCAGAGCCGACATCGACGGCTACAAAAACGCAGCCCTAGAGATGCAAAACTTTATGCCGACTAAGACGGGCTCGATGCGTCGTCGTCCAGGGACAATTCATTGCTGCAACCTCTTCGACTCTTACGTCAGGGATTCTGAGGAGACAGCAGACGGCCTTTCGTACCGAGATTGCAACTTCTTTGATGACAACAAGATTGTTGCCCTTAACGACAGCACCGAGCGACAATCTGTCCTGGCGTTGTCTCCGTCGGTTGTGAACCTGTTGGAGCTGGGGCGGCCACGATCCTTCGACGTTGGCAGCGCAGCGTTCTGCCCCAGGATAATCAGCAACATTCCTGAGTTTCCAAATGCACAGTACGACTGGAACGAATGCGGCAGTTTGTCTGCCGACGCAGACGTTGGCGTCCTGGACAATGAAACACGAACGGGTGAGACTGATATCTACGACCGCCCAAATCCAGCGTTTACCAAGACCATGCAGGTAGAGGATGTGATGTATATCGCTCCTGGTGGCCTCACCCCTCTGCACGCTGCAACCAGAGCAAGGCTGTACGGCTCCAGGACATTTACGCCAAGCTCTGCTGACTTCGACACGGCGGTGGCAAACAACGATCAGGGCTTGGTAAACCTGCCGGTTGGCTTCCTGGATGGACCCTACATCGACAGCTCTGACATGGGCGATGGCATACTTCCTGGTCGATTGCTCACAAACAACTGGCCAACCTATGTCCAGACTGCTATCGACCTCCGCAAACCTTTTTTCCCAATCGCTGACCGAAACGGAAACGTACCTCCAGGTATTAATGCAACAGGATCGACACCACAGGGTGAGCAACGTACACACCCACTTGGCGAAACCGTCTTGCACCTGATGTCCAGGACACAGGCAAACTACTTCCGTCGCCGGTTTGGCATGAAGCCAATCCCCGCACAGCCCAACAACGAAGAAAGAGCTGTCGATTTTGTAGAAGGCGACCCAACGAGCCTGTCAGACATACTCAACGACAAGATGGCGGCAGAGACACCTATGGCGATTGAGTTGCCGATAGGAACCGTGTCTTGCAGGTTTGCATTCTCTTTCATGGGTGCATTTGCCTGTGGAATGTCAGACGGTACAGATTTCTATCCAGGTGCTCCCGAAGAGGACGCGGACAAGAATGACACTACAAAGTTGACAGTCCTCGTGCTACGCGTGAATCAAACGTTGCCACAGAAAAGAGAAACATATCTGGGTACAAATGGCAGCCAAGAAAAAAATTGGCCCTACGGTCCAGACGGCACATTTAACAGCCCAGAGACTGACTACTCAGAGTACGGACGAGTGCTGAACGGTGCATCTTTCCGTGTCGGACCTGATGTCATGGCTGGGATTGGTGCAATGTGCCAATCGCAAGGACGAATGTTTGTTAGTTTCAAGAGCATCCCGGGTCGGGTGTTTGCCACAACCAGCAATGGGTTCAGCATACGTTTATCAAACAAAGATTTCGAGGTTGATCGACTTCGATTCCACAGCAACAGTGTTTTAAACGACCGATTGTTCCTGGAGTTCCAAGACTCCACGCTTACAGATGTTCTGTCTATCTCCGCGACCGACTCGTTTCAGCTGTCCACCGTAGGGGACAGTGGTGCTCGAATCAGGCACATGGTGCCATACAAGACGAACATTCTGCTTGCCACGGCGTCCTCTATGCTCGCTGTGTCGCCCGCTCGCGGGGAAGTCTTGACTCCAACGAACGCAAAGGTCATCAACGTCAGCTCCAACGGTATCTCTAGGACAACGCCACCGCTCATTGTTGACGACAAGATTTACTTTGTTGACAGCTCTGACTCAAGGCTGACCGAACTCAAGCTGTCCAACGAGTCTGGCACTGACTCGATGACAAGGGAAGTATCGGTAGCATCATCAAGCATCATCACCGACAACCAGCCAGTCCAGGGGGGCATGCCTAGTTTGACGACGCAACGTCGAATCAGAAGCATGTCTTTGCACCAATACCCAATCCAGCACATCAAAATTGTTAAATCAAACGGGTCTGTTGGCAACTTTGTTTGCGAGTCGCAGCCTGACATCAAGAGCTTTACAACGACACAGATGTCAGGGTTTTCCATAAAGTCCTACGCGTATGTAAACGATGCCAATGGATCGGTGACGTTTGCCTCAGCCAGCAATGCCAATGGCCAATTTTTGATTCGAGAGACGAAAGAAAAACAAGACGGATATAACGAGGGTCTAGTCAAACTAGATGCTTTCACAACCATCAGCATTACTCCACCACTGACTCCTCCAGGAGACGAAGACACCATTTCAACACCAGACGGTGATGTAGATGGCGGAGGTGGCGAACCCGAGCCTCCACAGCTTGTGTACGAAAACGTCAACGCATACGCACTCAAAGAATTCTCAGAGTTTTTTCAATGCCTTTTAAGCGGTGGATCTACCACCTACCAAGAGCAATTTGCTAAAAGTCCATACAAATCTCAATGCGACCAGGGAACTGTTGCACTTCAATTTTCCGATGGTTCACCGCTACCTGCTAGTCAGTTTCCGTCAGGCACGACCTTTAAGCTCGAACGGGCAGGAGAAACTTTTGACGACATGACAGCAGATGGAGACGATGCTCCTGAAAGACCGTACCCATTGTTTTCTAACCAGACCGTAGACTCGTCAAGCAGGCAGTTTTCGTTCATTGGATGGTTTGCAGAAACGCCCAGTCCCCCGCAAGGTGATACCTTTCTTACTGTCAACGTTTCAGCTGTAGCGTCAGAGTTTGATGTTATACGGCAATGGTATGACGACGGTACAGCAGTGGGCTCCGCACATATTCCGCACGCTACAAATCTCAGATTGACGATTATCCCGTCCAACCCACTAATCTCTGATCTTACTACTGGACAGGTTAAAAATGCCCAGGTTCCACAATTTGCAAACGAAGGTGTTGTTGTCATCTACGACGGTCGCGTGTACGGAACACAGGTAGACGCAAGTGGAAATGTGGACTTTGCCTCTATCGGTATTACGGATTTTCCAGAAGGCGCAATCGTAGGTCAACGGTTTGACTCCAAGTACGAATCTATGCCGGTCGCTGTTATGACTGGCGACAAAGGTCAGGGCTCTGATGTGCGAAGCAACATGAAGCGGATCTACAAAGCACACCTGCACATCAACGACACCTACGGCGGCAGAGCTGGCTGCAACATCCTGGACGACATTCAGTATGACGATGGACTTGCGGTGGCTCTTCCGACCGCCAGGCAAACTGGAGTCATCGAACACAGCATCACTGACGACGCTGATTTACTTACTACGTTTACAATCACAACCCGGGACACGGAGCAGTTTGAATTGCAAGCTCTACATCTCGAAGTAGACAAGGGAGGAGTTTCGTAATGACTGCATTTGCTGTTGGAATGACCCTGCAAGCCATTGGTGGCATCATGGGCTATGGCGCGGCTAAAAAACAAGAGCGAGCCCTTGAAAAGTCTGCTGGCATGTCTTTCGACATGGCGATGCGTGACGTTGCTCAGACGGAAAAGGATCTTCAGGCACAACGTGTCAAAGATGCCAGGGCGATTCGTGCAGGCACCGAGGATGCTGGTGCTGCTGCTGCGGCTATGGGCGGCAACATTTCTGCCCTGCGATCAGTCAGCAATGAACGAGCTATAGGTGCGGCAGAGCTGAGTAGAGCTGCAAACCGAGATTTGTACGTCTTGCAACGAATGAGAGACAACGCATTGATTCAGCAAATGAACACGATGTCTCAAGCTAGCGCGGCGGGATCACAGGCAACAGCCTCCATAATCAACGCGGGTTCCAATATCGCAACCATGAGCATGATGACATGAGCGCATTTAACACACCTTTTCAACGTGGTCAAGGACTGTCTAACCAGGGCATTCCGTCGCCTTCGCAGTTCCGACCAACGCCAGATTCAGCTGTGGCCGACGCGGTGAGCCGTGCTGGTGTGTCTATTGCACAACAAGCGATTCGCAACCAACGAGAAGAAGAGAGGCAAAAGCAACTTGAAGATCAACAGGAGCAGCGTCTTGCTGTTCGTCGGGCTACTGCCGAGGCACAAGAAGCCAAAGCTGCTCTGGGGCGGCAGCTGTCAGAGGGTCAGATTACCCATGACCAGTATTTTGCAGAGTCAAGCAGCCTGCTAGATAACACCAAAAGCACGTTCGAGGATCTAGCCAAGACGTACCCTGATGCCCAGGCTGTCATGGACATCGCATCCTTGGAGGTTGCCAACGGCCTAAACAACACCACTTCTGGTATTAGGGTTCAATACCTGGAAGACCAGGCGTACCAAAACGCAACCGAAGATATTGAGCAACTGAGTGAAGGCATGCAAGTCTTCCGGCCTGACTCACAGACCGGCGAAAATATCTTCTTTATCGAGCCCTTTATCGAACGTCTTGAAATGATTCGATCTCAGATTGACGCTGACACAGCTCTTTCTGCTCGTGACAAGCGATCTTTGGTTTCTGACCTGGAGCAATCAACCATCTTTACAGTCGTGAATCAGTTGACCGCCAGTGGCAAGGTGACGCCAGAAGCTATTAATGAAGTCAAAAGAATGACTCAAAACGAGGTGTTGTTACGATCTCTTGACAAAATCCAACGAGATGCGCTTGAGACTCAGGAAGAAACTAGAGCGGCTAACGCGCTACGAGACTACGGCGAGATAGAAACAGAAGAGTTTGCAAAGTTTCAAAGAACCCCAACCGCCGACGTCCTTAGTCTTTACATCAACCTCAGAGATAGCGCAATCGGTTTAGGCTATGAATATGACAATGACGACCTTGTGAAGAAGACATTGCGAGCTGTAGATACACGTTTGGCCGCTAGTGACTATGAAGAGACCGTGCAGAGTGGAAGAGTTCTAAACGCCGATGATTTGGGACAGCTTGCAAGCATGGAGTCGCAGATAGAAATTTTGCTTGAAGAGACGGCCTATACAGCGACAAAAGACGGAACGTCAATTTTGCGAACCATCGCAGGTATACGTCAAAAAAGCATTGAGAACAAGAAGACAGGCAGCATGGCTGATTCAACGTTCTTTGAAACTGGACGGTACAAAAGAAACACTCCGGAGCAAGTTTTGGCAGCAGCAGCCATGACTGCCCGTGACATCGAAACGGGGGCATGGCATGAAAAAGCAGCCCGTGGTTATGAGCTTCACAGCGCAATAGAACCAGAGTACGAACAACACATAAATAAACTTGCAACAGATGGCAACGTGCAAGAGCTGTCTCGCATGTTCAGTATGTTTGGTAGTGACGCGTTGCGGTCTTCGTTTGCCCTCAAATACCCGCTGGACACGCAACAGGGTTTGATGATCGCCCTGGCTGCAACGCTACCTGAGTCCGAGGTGATTGAGATTGCTGGCAACGAACGAGTAATGTCCAACGTGCTGCAAATTGCCAAGCGACACTTGGGTGAGAAGGGTCCACAAGCCCAAGCAAGGGATAAAGCACTGAAAAACGCAGCCAAAGATGAAGGTTTCACTTTTGACGATCTTGAGGCCCAAAGATACAAAGTATTCGTTTTCGGAACTGGTGCTTTTTCTGACGTTGATGGGAATGAATTCGACCTGATGTCTGCTGGTACTTTTGCACAAATTGAGCCTGAGCATTCGTTGTTTTTGTTTTCACACATGGCAAAAATTGTTGATGATGTCGGTCCTGAAGCTGCTTACGCTGCTGCTTTTGACCATGCAAACAAAAAAGTCGCAGAGCGTCATGTGTTCATAAGTAACACTGACGGAACAAAGTCTGCGGTACTAATATCAAGGTCACAAACTGGACTGTCTGACAATAGTCTCAAAGGCTTTGCAGCTCAGACAAGAGCTGCTGCTGGTGGTGATGACACCTTGGGTCAACCTGACTTCGACGGGCTAGTCCTTATAACTGACCGTGGCGGTGAAAGATATATTGCCACCCCTATGATTGATAGGACTACTGGCTTGACCACCCACATGGCCATACAGCCCTACGCAGACTTTGGTCTTGCCACAGATGGTGGCACTAGATTCGACACCCCAAACTGGATCACACGAGCAAGCCTTTGGGTGCAAGGTCGGCTGTCAGAAGAGAAGAAAAACTGGACCAAAGAGTCAGCAGATGAGCAGGTTGTTGGCGTAGCCCTGATGACAATGAATGAGTTCAAAGCCAATTACCCAACTTCAACTCGTGCTGGCGAAAACGAATTTAGAGATCCCGATCAATTGTTTGTTATTGATCCAACTTTTAATGTCAAAACAGACTTGCCAAATGTCGGGGGCATGACACTCAACCCCAGGCTTCTGTGGAACGATAGTTTATACAGGTCAAACGAGTTTGGGAATCTGACGCCACGGGCTCAAGCAAGAATTAGAGCCATGGCACGAGAGACAGCACGTATTGACAACCCTGACCTGGACGACATTGCTTTGTCCTTTATCACTGAGCAAGTCATCATCAACCACGGATGGAAAATTAAATGAGCCTTGACCTGGGCGATCTCGGTAAACCTGTACCTGGCAGTCAAATGTTTGGTGCGGACAACACTGTCAAGTTTGACACAATTATGGGTATGACAGACGAAGGCAGGCCAATCTTCCAGCAAGACAATGGCTTGGGTGTGTCTCGCATGGGTATCACCGTTGAGTCTGACGGCATTTTCTACGAAGTCCCCAGCATCGACCCTGAGAACAAAAGAGTGATGACGCCGGATGAAGCCTTGTCCCGAGCTTTGGAAACTGGAGAGGCTACTGCGTTTGGCACACAGAAAGAAGCTGACGACTACAGCAAAATGATGTCCCAGTATCTCAGCACGGGGCAAGATGTTTTCGTAGCAAACCCGCAACACGCGCCAGTGAACACTGACTATGACCCGTTTCAAACACTAGAACTCCTGGGTCCGATGGATGAGTCGTCCGCTCGTGAAAACCTAATCTTTGACGAGCCGAAACTTGACCGTGCTGCACGCGGTCTAATGAAACTTTCAAACAGGTTTTTGCTAAACAACATCCAGATGCTCGACCACCATCTGAGGATTAGTGGCAACGTCGCAGATTTCAACCCAATTGGTGGCGTTCCTGGTGCAATTATTAACGCTACAGGAGAAAACTTTCTTCGCATTGTCAATCAGACAAGTGAGGCTATCGAAAAAGATGGAGCTCTCGAAGAAACACTGCTTCGTGCCTATGTACCAGGGTACGACGATTACAACCTGACTGACCCTTACGCCTGGCTGTCCGGCGTCGCTAACAATGCCGAGTTCGGTCTAATGATGGCCTCATTTCCAACATACGCTGGCATTAGCACTGTTTCTACATATTCAACAGCTCTTGAAGAATCAGATGGCAACCAAGAATTTGCGCTTGGTTCAGCAGCTATCGAGGGTGCAATGCACGCGGCCTTCTTTGGTGTCGGTAAGGGTGCTGCCAAAGGGCTCAAAAGAGGCTTCGATGATGCAATAGCTCGTGGAGGTAGGTCAGCCACTATGCTGCCAGAAGCTATGCCGGAGGCAGTGAAGATTCGTTTTGGACGAGCCATCTTTGCCGACCTAAAAGCAGCTGCACCTGTTATTTCAAGAAGATTGCGGGTTGCATCAGAGCGTAAGTTTGGCAAGTATTTTACGCCGGAAATGTTGGCCAACACCCGAGCTGTCGCACCTTCTATTTTGCGATCAGCGTTTGCTGGGTACGCAGTCATGGAGGCCGCAAGAATCTCCGATGAACTTTTGCTCGAAGGGTTTACCAGGTTTGAGAAAGACTTTTCTAACAACATAGACAGAGCACTTCGTGTTGATCTGTACACCAGGATTGTTGAAGGTTTTACAGCAGAAAACGCCGCTGCTGGGATCGGTATGGGCCTGTTGTTTTTTGGGGCTCCGTCGATTCGTGCGTCATCCAGAGCGTTTAAATCTGGTCGGTCAGCTCAACGTGAATTTATGTCTGAGCTTGCACGCATCCATAAGATGTCCGGTAAAAGAGCAAACCCTATAACGCCTAACCAGGCCAGCATCATGGAGATCCAGGCTTACGACACATTCAAACAAGATTTGATTATGTCTCTGCAAGGTCAAAAAATAGATGTGGGCATATCCAGCATGGAAGATGCAAGGCTCTTTGGATTTGCCAAGGATGTCATTCGTCATCGTTCAACTTTGCCTAAATCACGAAGAGCAGAATTTGATCCTGTCATCTTGCGCCTAAAGAACGAACTTAATAAGCGTGGGATCACAAGTGAAGGCACACGAATCAGAGGTGCACTGCCTGAGACAATCCCTGTACGACCTGCAACTATGCCCGATGCTCCTGGCGTGCCACGCGCTGGTATGCGACGTGGCATGGTTGACCCCAGCCTAATAGGGCTTGGTGCCAAAAGAAGCATGGGCATTGAGAAGAGTGGTGCTCCTAAAAAATCTGTGCCAGGTACACAGCCAGTCGAGCAAGAGCGGTTCTTCACCGCAGTCAACAACTACGGTGCCCCTACGGCTGCCGACTACATGGCCAAGCTCCAGGAGTCTGGTTTTGACACTACAAAATTAGAAGCAGTAAATCTGCCTGACAGTGTTGTTTCCTACGCAGCTATGCAAGTCGCCAATCCGTTTGCCAACAACGTGGTGATTCCTGCCGGTCAAATCAAAAAGGCTCTTAAGATCGGTGTTGACTCAGAACTAGATACTGCTGCGGATGTGCAGAAAGCTGTAGACGCCTACGTCGAAAACTACGAGAAAGCTAGCGTTACCGAGCTACGACAGCGTGCAGGTTCAATGAGAGATAGCATCTTCCAAATAGAAGGTGGATCGCCGATACAACGTCTTCAAAACACGGATATGTTCGGCATCGACCCTGATGCACGACTCACGCTTTCCGAGTTTGTGGACAAGGGTGCACCTGGATGGCAGCTCAAGCAAGCAAGAATCGAAAAGCTCCTTGGCACAACACTTGCTGAAGGGGATGTGGAAAGAATTTCTGACCAGGGCGATGTTGGTCGTCAGCTTGTCGAAGACCTGCAAAATTTTGTAGAGATGTCGTTTACAGAACGTGCGACATTGGCTTACCAAAACATGCCGCCATACCCAGTTCCACTGTCACAAGTCATTGGCGAGATGTGGGTTGACAAAGATGGTCAACGTTACCGAAGGGGTGAGACAGAGTTATCCCTTGTTGGAGAAGAAATCGTTGAGAAAAAAACTAGGGAAAAAATACCTCTAGACAAAATCTATACCAAGGGTTCAGCTTTGTTTAAGCCAGGGGGGTCCAGAGCACCAGAGGGTTACACAGGGCAAGGCGTTCTCAACACCGCAACCGCGCTTCCTGGGTCAGTGTTCACTCTGTACGGGGGGCGAGCCACCCTGGTCGTTGGCGAAGGCTTGACTGGCATTTTAGAGATGCACCAGATGCCTCCACTTAGAGTGTCTCTGGAACAATTTATCCCAGTCGATATGTACGCCAATGACGCACAAATGGCGATGACGGCTGACCAGGCACGAACTGTTGCCGCCGAGCTGATGGCTCGTGCAGATGGTGTCAAGAACCCCAAACTCAAATCAGAGCTCGAAGCGACAGCAGCTGACATCCTTGGTCTGAATTACAAAAAGGCTGGTCGCAACAAAGCTGGTGAGTTCGTGCAGCCCAAAACTTTGCAAGAAGGTCTTGAGCTGTTCAACGCAGGTATTGTTGATGCAGATTATATCGCCTCTTTGTTTAGACCCAAAGTCAACCGAGCTCCAATGCGTGTTCGTGAGCAAGAGCGAACACACCGCGAGGGTAAAGAACTTGAGGAGTACCGCAGGCTTGGCGACCGTTTGAGAGCGGAAGCCAGGGGTGCTCGTAACGCTCGCGTTGGATTCGAGCCACGCAAAAAAGCCAACGAGCGTGTTCGTGATATTCGCAACAAACTTCTCCAGGATCTCCGTGACTTTAAGTACGACGTAAAAATTGCACAGGACAGTGTTGGCCACTTACGTGATTTTGTGATGTCACAGAAGGACATCCCCAAATCAGTCCGAGAGCAGATTCTGGGGCAGCTGCGGGTTGGACAGACCTTGGACTTCGACAAGATACAACGCGTATTCGACAGGGCCGAGATCAAGATTTTGCAATACTTGGAACAACGGACCCGCCGAGAGCTGTTTGGCACAGTAAGGCTTACAAGATCGCTTGCAAATTCAAACCCAAACAAGTCTGGTGCTTACGCACTTCTTCCCAAGTATCAGAAACTCGCAGAAGAAGTTTTGGGATCTTTCCCTGAGCCGGTAGGTCTATACCCTGCGTCGCAAGCAGCCAGGACAACTGCGGAAACTTTAGTTAACAGTGATGTTCCCCACCTGGTTGAGCACGGCAAAGAGATTTTGCAACGACCAACAGGCAGCGCGTTGCAGTTTCGTGTTCCGAAAAAGAGCACTGACCCTTCTGCTTATGACAACGCGATTGAGTCACAGTCAGAGCTGCGAGATCAGCTGTTCTCGGTCATTGAAACAAACAATGCAGAGCAGCAAAAGATTCTTGCTACCAGGCGTGCCGAGCTGCAAGAGGTGGAGCTGAACACACGATTCGACATTGAGGCTGCTGCACTTGAGGGGCTTGTCCCTGCTGATTTCAAAGCCATGAATCAGCTTATGGAGGCTATCGACCGAAGCATTGGCGACAAATCATTTAGCACCCTTATGAAATACACCTCTGGCGGAGCCATGAGCATGGGTAGGCTCATCGAACTAATGACAGCCAGGGGTGATCTTTACAACGTTCTGTATCGCAAGTTTACGCTTCGTGATCGCGTCTACAACCGCGTGGACATGGAGACGAAGCAAGGGCGTGACGCTCTTATGATTTCCTCTGGCATTACAACGCAGCTTCAAAACAAGTACGGCAAGGCGTACAACGGTGGCAACGATGTAGGTGCCGAAAACAAGATTACTGTGAATTACGGGAAAGACGCTGACGGCAACAATCTGTCTGTCCCACTCAGCTCTGCTGAACTGGTTTACATCGCAACCATTAGTCGGGCAAGCCGAGCTGTAGGTTTTATCGACAAGGCTCACCTTAATTTCGGACCACAAGCCAGGTTTGGAAAAGACCTGAGAGTCAAGATCACTACTGAGTTTCTTGAAAACATTGAGGTTGCTCTAAAGGATCTTGGAGCTCGTCTGGGCTTCGATCTGTTGATGATGGCCGAGGGAAATATTGCCATGTTCAACAATAGCTCCTTGGCAGAAGTGTCAAGAGAGTCCCTGGTCCAGCAGCACAACCGTGCAGGTCTTCAGTCGATGCGTGGGCTGAAATACGTTCCGATTCCTCGTAAGTCTGCAATCGTCTCGGAAGATCCCACAGGCATGATGGAGGGTGCAGGTTTTACAGAAACAGAGCTGTCCGCATACATCAATGCTGCCGACCCAACAATGATGACGCCAATCAATGACTACGGCTTAACTGAGGACAAGAGTGTTCTCGGTGCGACTGTGGAGAGCAAGGCTGATATCGTCATGCTTGAGGACGGCCCGTTCTACGAGCGTAGAGCACAGGCGCAACTAGCTCAATTTACCGTTATTCCTGCTTTGGCAGAAATTAGGCATGCGGTTGCGGGTCCAACAAACAGAGGTGCTGGTGACTCTATGATTAGCATCAGCTCCCAATCTATCGAGCTAGCAGGCTTCGGCAATATTCGTAAACAAATCTTAGACCGAATTGAAGCCATTGCTTTGGGCAAAGCTGGCAAAGACTTGACACAGAAAACCACAGAAGAAAAGCTGCTCCGCAAAGCGCAGAGCATTTTCGGCATACGAGCCCTTACTGTGAACCCAGGTATTGCAGTCAGTCAGGTCGGGTCTGAAATGTTCTACGATATGTATCTGCCAGAGGGCTACAGGTTCGACAAAAATCGACCTGTTGTCAGCGAGTTTATGAACACCCTTGCTGGGCTACAGAGTGCGTTCAAAGAAATCATTCCTGTGTTCAAGTCAACAGGCCGTGCTTTGGGGACGCTTTTGCCTGACAACCTCGCGCCTGAACTGCCCACTATGCGTGAGACGGCGGTTGAAGCTGGTTTGGGCAATTACTTTGATTTCTTCTATGAACACAGTATGTCTTTCCGAAAGACAGCAACCTCTGAAAGTGGCATCCAAATCTTCTCGGGTCAAACAGCAGCCGAACTTGAGGCGTCTGCTAGGGCAAGAAAACAAGAAGACGCGTTGTTTGATGCAATCCAAAGTGTGGACGGCAGAACCAGGTTGCGTGGCGGTAAAAGGTTCGTCCAGGCTGATCTGGACAATGTTTTGAGAATGTTGAAAGCCTCTGTTAAGACAGTAGACGGACTGCAACCCACAACTAAGAATCTCACAGACGCATTTGGTATAGAACGGACAGGTCAAATTTTTGCTGAGCTAAACAATGCTCTGGCCACAAAGACTGGACCTGGTAATCCAACGCAGGAAGAGCTTATAAATTTTGTCACTGAAACTCCCTTTGAGGCTCTTCGAGCTTCGCCAGGATTGACTGAAGTAATTATCTCGAAGTTTGATGAAGCCACACAATCATCACAGCCAAACTTCGACTACTCGCACCTGACAGGCAACGCCCTACTGACTCGTAAAAACCTCTACGCATACTTCTTTATGCCATTTCGTGGATATCTGAATGCTGCATATCAAACTTTTGTTACTTCTGCTGGGCAGGCTCGTGCAGCAAACCGCAGCGAACAGTTTGTTGATCGTCGAAAACGCCGTGTCGATCAATATGTCGAAGAACAAGTTGAAAAGGATCGCAAGGCTCACGACAAGAACCAGGAAGGCGTTCCTGATGATGCCAAGGTGCCTTTCGATGAAGCAACTAGTCGAGCTAAATATGACGGCATAGGGGGCAGACGCCCAGCACCTAATACGAACTACAAGAACCAGGCTGCGCGTGCTCTGTTTCGGATTTGGTTTGGCGGATTCTTGCTTACGCTGATGAAGGATGTTGTAAGTGCCATCCTAAATCCGACCCAACAACTCACTGCCTACAAGCAAATGGTCGAAGAACCAGGTGAATACGTTAAGCGTACAGGTCTACGGTATGGCCTTGGACCTGTCACTTCCGTTGCCAGCATCTTTCCTATTGCGGGTATAGGCAATTCACTGCTTTACCACGGATTTCAGGCTGTCGGACTTGGCAAGGCTTACCCCTTCAAGCCACAAACCGTTCCTGACGCCCTGGTTGAAGACCTTCTTGCACCCTTCAACCGAGCCCGTAAAAAACTGGCTCCCAATGTGTTCACAGACAGCAAAGAGTTTGACCTCTCTGGGTTTGTGGACTTGACCAAAGGTATCTTTGGATTAATGGGTGCGTTGCTCTCTCCATACGCCGCGTACGGCGTGACTGTCTATCAGCTTGACCGACAGATCGACCCGTCTGGGCAAATAGAAAATGTCGAAGAATTGATGGAGGGAAATGGTAATGAAACTGGTGGATTTTCATATTAGAATGGACCCAACATGACTGTATCAAACACACTTACCGAAAAGTCATTCACCCCAGACGCTGGAAGTAATCAGACATTTAGTCTGGGTTTTGAGGTATTTGAAACCTCTGATATCGTCATGTTCTTTGACGGCCTTCAGGTGACTTCTGGGTTTACCGTGCTTTCAACCACAAACCAGGTAACTGTCGATTCCGACCCTGGTTTCAACAGTTCCAAGACGCTGACTTTCCGCCGAGTCCTGGATCGGACGCAAGGCACAAACTTGGCAAACAACCAGGTACTTGACGTAGATGCCGTTGAGGCCGCCCTAGATAAGGTCACAGCCCTGCACCACCAGGGTATGACAATTGACAACGATGGCAACCTGGACGCCTCCAAGCTGGTGGACACCACCGTCACCAACCGACGGATCACCAACGTGGCCGACGGCATTCTTGTTTCAGATGCTGCGACGGTTGGCCAATTGGCAAACCTCCAGGGCGGCACCACCTTTGTGAACAGCATTGCTGGCGACGGCGGTACCCTCAAGACTGGTGCGGTCACGCTTACGACTGACGATGTTGACGAGGACGGCAGCCCAACCAATCTGTACCACACCACCGCCAGGGCAAGTGCCGCAGCTCCAATTCAAAGCATCGCGTCTTCCGATGGATCTGTAACCGTCACGAACTCCTCCGGCAACATCAACCTCGCTGTACAGAACACCAGCTCTGGCAGCGTTCCTTCTGCGACAGGCAGTAACGCATTTATTGTGTCTGAGTCCAGTGCTTATGAGCTGCAATCTGGAGCAACAGCAAGAACGTCACTTGGAGTTGGAACTGGCGACGATGTGTCTTTCAACCGTGTAACTGCCGGTGAGAATCTTGTGGTATCTGGCACATCTACATTAAGTGGTGCTGTAACAGCCAACGGAGGCGTTACCTCATCCGGGACAATTACTGCTGAACAGCTGACATCCACAGACGACCTGACAGTGGTTGACGATGCCGTTATTGGTGGGGGGCTTACAGTAGGTGAGGACGTAACTGTCACAGGTACTCTTAAAGGTCCAAGTGGCAACGCCAGTAGAGTGGGTGTTAACACCTCTTCTGCTAGTGCTGACGGCATGTTGCACGTTGTAGAAGCAACTGCTGGATCAGTCGCAGCAGCGACGACCGGCAATATCCTTGTCTTGGAAACCAACGACTCCAGCAACGGTCTTTCTATTCTCCAACCCAACCCTAGTGGCTCTGACAACACAGCCAACATCTTCTTTGGCAAGGTTGCAGACAACGACTCGGGTGGCATCACATACACCCACAATCAGACAAACCGTAACCAGGACAGCCTGGCTCTAAACTTTGGTGGCAGCACAGCCACCTTCGATGCAAACGGCGGCAACCCCCAGCTTGTGCTGCCTTCGACGACAATCATTGACAATGTGGCAACTCCGACCGCCAGCGACCACGCCGCGACCAAGGGTTATGTTGACTCCAACTCTGGGGCTCCGCAGGTTCTTTGTGTCCAATACTCAGATCAACAACACTCGTCAGGTAGTGGCACCTCGAACCAACGCTATCACTCACTCAGTCCCCAAGCTACAAGCTCAGGTTCTTTTTCAAACGTCTCTGGGGCTAGTGTGACTTCTGGCGGTGCAGGGTTCTTCACCTTGCCATCAGGAACGTATCTGATTGAATGCAACATCTTCGCTGCCGTTACTTCGTCTAACCTGTCACGGGGTCCGATGGTTCACCTGACTACTTCCCGAAACAACGGCTCAGCCACCCTCAGTGGACAGGTCACTGGTGCAGGAGGAGATACAGTCAAGAGTTTTGAATGTATGAATAACGGAGTAGGCGTCAGGAACCTCGCTCACACCCAATCATTGTTCTACAAAACTGTTGTGACCGTTGGTTCAAACACCAACCTGTACACTACAGTCGGTTTAAGACCACAGGACGGCACGCAAGCAAGTGTCCAGTTTGGCGGCGTTCTTTCGGCGACGAAGATCGCATGAGTCAAGAAGCCGCACAGGTTCTGGAGTTACTTGAGGAGCTGCAAAAGCTCAAGAGTCAAACTCGCCTGCTGGGTGAGTACGGTGGCCTTGCCAGTAAGGGTAACGAGGGTGGTCCGTACGATTGGCAGGCGGAGTGGCATAATCGTGGAACCGAATGCCCTGAGCGTGCAATTATTGCAGGGAACCGGACAGGCAAGACGCGATCAGCGGCTGCTGAAGTCGCACTGCACCTCACTGGCCTGTACCCAGACTGGTGGGAGGGTCGAAGGTTTGATGAACCCACTTCCTGGATTGTCGCAGGACCAACCAACGAGCTTACTCGTGATGTCTGCCAGTTCGCCCTGGTTGGGGCAATGGAGCCTGGTACAAAGGTACCGGACGGCACAGGGTGGATTCCCAAAGAGCACATCGGCAACGTGGATTTCCGTCAGTGTGGCGTCCAAAACGTGATTGACACTGTGAAAGTCAAGCATTCTTCCGGCGGCTGGTCAGAGCTTGCTTTCAAGTCCTACGAACAAGGCAACATCAAGTTTCAAGGTGTGTCACGGCACGGCGTGTGGCTTGACGAAGAACCAACTGACCATGCAATTTTCACTGAATGCCAGACCCGTACCTTGGACAAGAAGGGGTTGATCTTGTTCACCCGTACCCCTCTGTTTGGCATGTCAGATATTGTCAGGCACTTCCTTGACGGCGGCGACGGAATTTACTACGCAACCGCCACTTGGGAGCAGAGTCCTCACCTGGACGAGGCGGAACGGAACCGACTACTCAAATCTTACCCAGAGCATGAACGGGCGACGCGGGCGAAAGGTACGCCCCTGCTCGGCTCTGGCGGTGTTTACAACGTCCCTGACGAGGAGATAGTTTGCGATCCATTCCCAATCCCCGCGTACTTCCGCCGCATCTGCGGAATCGACTTCGGAATCGACCACCCAGCAGGGGCAGCATGGATCGCATACGACGCCGACGCGGACATCGTATATGTAACTGACTGCTATCGTAAGTCAGGCGAGACAGCGGCTTATCACGCTCAGGCGATCACCTCGCGGGCAGAGTGGATACCAGTCGCATGGCCTCATGACGGCATGACCAGGGACAAAGGCGGCGGCAAAGCGTTGCGTGACCAGTATGAGGAGTGTGGCGTCAACATGCTCTACCTGTCCGCTAGGTACGAAGACGACAAGGGTGGTGGGCAAGCGCGAGAGCCTGCAACTCTGGACATCTTGGAGAGAATGAGAACCGGCAGATTTAAGGTATTCCGTCACCTTAACGAGTGGTTTGAAGAAAAACGTATGTTGCACCGTAAGGACGGTCGCATTGTCGCAGAGCGTGACGACATCGAGTCGGCTACTAGGTATGCAGTAATGATGCTCCGATACGCCCTCACGGAAGAAGATATTGCGTTTGAACCACAACCATTTGCCGAACACAATTATGATCCACTGGAGCTTTAGATGAGTCAGTTTTTCACCAACACATCTGGCATGTTTGGCCAGCAACAAACCCAACAGGGATTTGACATTTCTGGTCGTTTCAACGTGCCTCTTGGCGGCGGCGCAACCACCAGGGAGAATCAATTTTTTACCACCCAGGCACAAGAACAACGTGATCTGGAGATCAAGCAGTTTATGTCGCAAGGTCTAATTGGCTCTACAATCCGATCTGGATTCCAAGGATTAACAAACAACTCAATTTTAGGTGGTTGACATGGATGGCAAAAGCATCATCGCCCGCTTCGAGCAGGCAAAAAACGGTCGATACAACTTTGACAACCATTGGCAAGAGGTCGCTGACCTAGTTCTGCCCACACGGGAGTTTCAAACCGAGTATGCACCAGGCGAGAAACGTCGAAACAAAATCTTCAGCGATGTAGCTCCTGAAGCTGCCGAATCCTTGGCTGCGGCCCTTTCTGGGCTTCTTACTAACACCAGCACCCGTTGGTTTAGTTTGATGCCGACTGACCCAAATCTCCGTGGCATTCGTGCAGTCGATCAGTATCTTTACGACGTAACTGAGGTGATGCTGTCATACTTTGACGGCAACAACTGCGGGTTCGCACTTGCCAGCCACGAGATGTATTTGGATATCGTCTGTTTTGGCACTGGCTGCATGCTTGTCAATGACACCGATTCTGGACCGTCTTTTCAGGCACGTGATCTTTCCAACTTCTATCTCATGGAAGACGACCAGGGCAAAATAGTCGAGGTCTACCGCAAGTTCAAAATGACTGAGCGAGAAGCCTACGAAACGTTTGGCGACCAGCTGTCCGAAAAAACACTAAATCGGATTCGTGAGGGCTCCGCAGCTGGAGACTACGGCAGCCGCAAGATTGAGTTTATTCATGCCATCATCAAGCGGTACGACCGTGACATGCTCAAGCTGGACAACACCAACATGGAGTATGCCTCGTTCTATATTGAGCGTAACGAGGCCCACATCTGTAGCGAGGGCGGTTACAAGCAAATGCCATATCTGTTCCCACGGTGGAGCAAGTCGCCAGAGGAAACTTACGGACGTTCACCAGCGATGAAGGTTCTTCCTGGCATCAAGGTGGCCAACGTAATGGCGCGAAACATCCTAGAAGCATCAGAGCTGGCGATCAGGCCGCCAATTATGATGCCCGCGAACAGCATTGAAGGCCCACTTCGCACCTCACCAGGAAGTTTGATCTACTACCGCCAGGGATCTAGAGACTACCCGCGACCCTTGGTGTCGGGTGCGAACCCAGGTGTAGGTGAAAACCTGCTCCAGCGTCAAGAAAGCCGTATTGAGAAGGCATTTTTCCTGGAAAACCTCAAGATGCCCAACAACGACCGCATGACTGCAACCGAGATCATCCAGCGTCGTCAGGAAGGTCTGATGCAGGCTGCACCGATCTTGTCCAGGCTTTACGCGGAATTCCTTGATCCACTTATTTCTAGGACTTTTATCAGCTTGAACAAAGCCAAGCTTTTGCCAGAGCCTCCAAGCGTCCTGGAAGGCCGAGCATTGAGTGTTGAGTATCGAAGCCCTATGGCCAACTCCAAGAGGCAGTCTCACACTCAGAGCTTTATGCAGGCAATGCAGGCGGCCTCAGTCCTCTTTCAAATCGACCCTATGGCCGCCAAGACGATTGATGTTGACGCGGCTATACGAGACATCTTTGAGTCGTCTTCTGTTGATCCCAAATATCTCAAAGACGCCAGGGAAGTCGAAGCTGAAAAGCAGCAAATGCAAGCCATGCAGCAGCAGGCCATGCAGGCGGAACTGGCACAGAAACAAGGTGAGGCCCAGCAGGCCCAAGGAGCTCCACAGCAATGAGCAAGTACAAAAGCCAGATCGAGCGGCGCGAGTCGTACAAAGAGGTGTTTTCGACCAAGGAGGGCAAGCGTGTCTTGGCTGACTTGGCATCAATGTTCGGGTGCGGGAACGTCCAATACAACGGCGAGCCCAACGACCTGATTTACCGTGAGGGGCAAAGAAGTGTTGCACTCCACATCATTCACGCCGTAAACTACAAGCCACAAGATCCCCAGTTTGAGGACATCCAAAGCACTTACGACGTTTTAGACATTTTGCACGAGGAAATGACAAATGGCTCTTGATCCAAACAAAGTAATGCCAACCGTAAATGTCCTGAGCGAGGACATCAGCAAACCAGTTCAGATTCACTCTTTCTGGACCAAAGTCCATGAAGACAGCCAAGTGGCGGACGATGCCACTCTGAACGATCCAGAGGACGACATCACCTCAGATAAGTCCCTGCTGCTTTTCGCACCAATAGGCACCAGCTTGGTTCTGTGTCACGGCTACACCGGATCGGTTAACAGCGTGTCTACACAGCCTGTCGTCAAGGTCTTCGGTCGTACGGTGGCTGATGCTTCAGAAACCACATTGACGGCTCTGGATGGCGTCCGTGGACAGTGGATGGTCCTGCCCAACAAGGCTGGCAGCATCGACATCACCATTAGTGACTCTGCGACAGACACCACTGACGGAACAACAACTCTTACCACTGTTGACCCAGATGCCCACGTTGTTGACCTGATGGGGTGCAACCAGATCCTGGTAGGCATCAAAACTGCCTCTGCTGGCAGCACCACCGGCTTTATTCTCGGAAAGATGATCTGATGAGCAACGTTGTCCGACTCTCAAATCGTGATTGGGTCGGCATCCTCTGCACGACCGTCCTGGTCGTTGGCGGCCTATACGGAATTCTTCAGAATCAACAGGCGAAAATCAATGAACTGGCTATCACACAAGCTGTCACTATTTCTCAACTTGAAACGATTGCTCGGATGCAGGAAAGAATCTTGTCCAGGCTGGAGAAGCTGGAGCTGCAATGAAGACGGGCCTTGCTGCCGTCGTTCTGTTGCTTCTGTCCTCCTCTTGCCAGCAGCGATCATTTGTCTCGCCATCATCGCAATTCTCCTTGCCGGATGTACCGCAGGTGGACCCTACGTTGAGTCCACTGGTTTGGGTAGGCAGCCTGGGCATCCTCGGCGGCTTGATTTTGATGACAGCCAGCAGGTTTCTGATGTTGCCCTTGAGGGGCCAGCTGCCGTTTCTGGTTGGAATCGGATTGGTGCTGCTTACTTATACAATTCAAAAGTACGATCAGGTGCTTATTTTGCCAGCAGCGATCACTAGCGGCATACTGGCAGCCGTATCAGTCTTTCTCTCTTTCAAGAAGCTAAGGAAAACAATATGTCCGATATCGGAACCATCATCGCCGTCGTCCTCTCATCCTACGTCTTTGGAGCCGCCACCGGACCCTACGCCTGGTCCTGGTTGAAGTCGCGCGGACAAAAATGGTAACAACCGCAAAATTTCTAGCCTTCTCTTGCGTCCACCAGCCAGACTCCTCGTCGAACTGCGTGGGCTGGCTACTTCGCAAGATAGCGGAGCATAAGCCGACCCACCTTGTATGCCTTGGCGACCTGTTCGATGCCAAGGCAGCCTCGGTGCATCCAGATGAAGACGTTTGTAGCCTCCGTCACGAATACGCGGAGGCTGCTTCGTTCTTGCGGCGTGCCAGGGAAGCTGGCGACGACCCAGTATGCGTCTGGACCCTGGGCAACCACGACGACAATATTCAGAAGGCAGATCCCAGACGGATACCCAAAGCTTTAAGAGAATCAGTCCACTGGAACCAGGACAAGCTCTACGGCGAGGAGTTTCAGAGATGGGCTCAGTACCCCTACATCAAGAGTGCTAAATCGGTGTACTCCCTGGGGCAGGTCATGTTCTTTCACGGGTTCGACGTAGCGGCCAATAGCGACGAGCTGGAGGGCTTGCAGATGAATTACGCCTGTGGAGGCTCCCCGTGGCGTCTAAGCGTCAGAGGGCATACTCACAGGCCCGTATTGCCCACCCAGGCCAAACGGACTGCTAAAGTTTTGTTGCCTCACTGGTATGCCAACGTGGGGACGATAGGCTACGGGGACAAACAGCCAGAGTATATGAGCCGAAAGGATTGCACCCAATGGGGGGCTGCTGTCCTGGTCGGCGAAGCTCTGCTGGGCAAGAGAGTAAGTCGTTGCACGAGCCGAGAATGGTCAGCGTCCCTGGAACTGATGTCGTGAAAATGGTGCTTGTAGAATGGGTAGACAGCTGCGAGCCTGATCCCAACGCGGAGGTAGAGCGGCATGAGCTGCCTGGACCGCAGCGCATTTACCAGTGTGGATTCCTGGTCAAAGAGGATGGCGACCACATTGTTGTTGCCGGTGCCTCAAAGCCACAGCTTGAAACCTTTGACTATGTGATTGCTATACCCAAGTGTGCAGTGGTCAACATGCAAGAAGTGGTTGTTGAAAAGGCCACAAAGAAAAATAAGTCTTAGCTACCCTTGCTTCCTGGTTGAGCAGAAACAAAACCAGGGTTTGCGTACGAGTAGATGACCTGGAAGACAACAGTCCCTGTTGCAGCTGCCCCTTTCACCGTCGCGATAATGTCTTCGGAATCATTGAAGGTGTCAGGGTCGTAGAAGAAAGACACCCCGCCAATCAAGCCATCCTCGGTCAAGTTTTTGTGACCAGCAGAAGACGTAGAAAAGTTTGCGAAAAATCTATCATCGTCGTCATCGTCACCGATTCGTAGCTCTGTCGATGAATTAAGAGCATCGTGTCTGACCACGATTTCATGGACAAACATTCCAGGATTCACTCGCATGATAAACAGAGTGTCATCCACTGCTGTGCTGGAAAGCTCATGCTGCTGTACTGTGATGCACATAGGTGCATAGTTTGGCTTGTCCGCTGGATCGAACGAAAAAATGCCGCCCTTCGCGGTTACTTCAGCGTCTATATCATTGCCTGTTGTAAAACCTGTTCGTAGTGTCATTTGCAATTACCCCATTCCGAGAGGACTTTGATGATGGCGTTGAAGCCGTTGTTCGTCATCGGATGATACTTGAAAGAAGAAACATCACCAAGAACTTGCAGAAGGTCTTGGAACCCAACCGTGCCATCTTCGTTCAAGTCTGACGGGCAGAGGTTATCCGCGTAGTAATTCACAGAGTACGGTGCCGGATCACATGGGTGTCCGTTGCCACAAGCAAAGCGAACAACGCCCCCAGATCCAAAGTAATCAGGACCAGTAAATCGAGCAATGTGGAACGAACCAGGCCACTTCTCGCTTCCCCAATCCACATCAGCGTTCCAACGGATCAAGTCGCCATAGTCATTCTGGGATGGAGAGGAGCAGCATTGTTCACCAACGATAGTTTCCCGGTGAGGCCAGAACTTGAGAACTCGGTTGTATGAGTAATGCGGGGTAATCAGGTCTTTGTGTTGCTGCTGCACCAATGGATACTTGTATTGTGGAAACTGGCTGCCATACTTCTTGCCAAGTGGACCATGCAGAATCCATGAGTCACACCATGCGTACTCAAGGTCAACAAGATCCCCATTTCTTGGACAGCATCCCTCTGGTCCGTCGAAGTACCAGTTGACTGGCGTAAACTTAGCACCCAGATACATCCACCGTTGATACGGGTTGGACTGGATGCAGTCCCAATACTCTCCCGCATCTGGGCAGACAATGCCAGTGTCTATCTCCCAGTATTCAATGCACTCTTGGCAGTTGTCTAGCCAAGGATACAGAGGGTCTGGTCGGCTGTTCTTGAAGATGTCCCCCTCGATAGACCAACCAAACGCTCGTGTTGGTGACTCACTACCACGGGTGCTTCCGATCATGTATGGGCGTCGTGGGTCGCCATTGGGGTAAGAAAACTCGGGGTCGAAGCCAGTCTGGATGTAAACATCGAACGTCCGGCCAAACGGAGTAAGCCTGCCCAGGTCATCAACCCACATGGCAACAACATCAGGATCAGACGGTGGTCCAGCCAGGCACAGCAATAGGCTCAACAACGCCATCGTCGCCTCGCAGCACAGATACGCTTCTTAGGTGTCTTTGAGCAGCTGATGCCGTGCATCTTCATCTGTCCGGCAGAACGAGAGCAATACGACTTGCGACGCTTGGCACGAGCACCTGTCGGCTTCTTCTCAGTCACAGCCGTCTTCAGCTTGGAACCAGGGTTACGACGCCGGTACGAAGCCACACCCTTCGCGGTCATCCCTGCACCCTTCGACGTAGGTCTTTTGTGTCCGCTACGCACAGACATACCGCTCATGCCACGCTTCTTAGCCACGGGTCTTTCTCCGGCGTCCAGAGGCCGTGACGGCGTACCTGACGCGTCCTGGGCCTTTCTTCTTGGCTGAAGCCGCTCTCTTCTCTCCGGATGTCATACGGGCGGCTACGGCTGCTGGGCGGCAGGCAGGGTATGGCCGTTTGGATTTGCTGGCAGAACGACGACCGCACTTTTTGCCGGTCTTGATGTCCCGCCAGTCCTCCTTGAACCATTTACGCAACCCGCCTTTGTATGCCATTACTTTTTCTTCGGCTTGGTGTGGCCGTAGCCTTTCTTTTTAAGCTCAAGATGTTTTTTGTGGCTGTTGGCTTTCACACCTTTGCCAGACTTGGAATACATCATGTGGGGGGTGAATTTTTTAGCAGGCTTCTTCATTTCTTTTTCTTCCCCATGCGGTACCCACCACCCCGCTTTTTGTACTCACGAACAAGCCAGGCGTTCGCGTACGCAGACGGATACACCTTGAACTTCTTCTTGGCGGCAGCCTTCACACGAGCGTAAAGGGCGGGGTTGGTAGGTACTGGACTGGCCATTATCGAGCCCTTCGGTCGTTGCTCTTCGCTGATTGACGCTTCTTGGCACCGGCAATGATGTCGGCACGCGTGATCTGATCGCGAGGAGCAGCGAGCGAAGCAAGACGACGCTGCTTAGAAGTCATCTTTTTTTTCATCGCATTTTCTTTTTGATCTTCTTGGCTGCCTTCTTCAGGCCGCCTCTTTCAGCAGCGTTGCCGCCGGAGGTTGCACCGCGAGTACCGTTACGCTTCTTCGGGGTCTTCATGCTGTTCATCTTCTTCCCATAAGCCATCGTTGATCTCCTTCAAGAGCTCTAGTTTGTCGGCGTCCATGATGCTCACGATGAGCGGGGTCGATGTACCCACATACGCGCCTTCGATGTTGAAATCATAATACTCAACCGCTTCCATATACGACATACCGTCGCGGTTCAGCATTGTCTCGATGATAACCTCTCGGTCGTAAACAGCAACCGTTTTGCCACCTGGACCTCTCTGGCAACACCCAATCAACGCATCATCAAACCCGTCCAGGAACAAGGCGTCCTCATTCAGGCGGGCGATCATCTTTTGCATCAGCACTTTGTTGCGGGTTGGCTTCATTCGGTAGCTCCAGGGGTTGGTCTTTCTGCTGGAGAATACTAAGAAGCTCAGGGTGCTTGTGGCACAATCTCAAAAGTTCTGTCTGAACCTGCTCCTGAGTACGCTTCGGACCCGATTCATGCTCAACACGCACCATCGGTTTGCCCTCAAGGCGGTCTGCAATGCGGTCAAAGTCCCGACCTGGCTCTGGATCGCTACCAGCAGGGAACACATTGCCATGCTTGTCCTTCACATAACGCGTTCCGTCCCGACAAGCACTCAAAATCCTCCGCGCCGCCAAAATACGAGAGGGTGGCTGCTCTGGATCAGACACGATCTCCTGCAACTCAGACATCGAGTACCTCGGCTTGCCGTCTACCTGGACATGCAACAGGTCATTGAGCGACTGAACCACTGACTGCCGACCGCGCGGGTGGCTTAGAGCAGCAAGGGGAGCAGTCCCTTTGGGGTAGCGTTTGAGGTTTGGATTAGTGTCGGTCATTAGAATCTCGCTGGATCACGGATTGGCATACCCCCCCCCGCCGCAGCGCGCACGCTGGGGGCTCCACCCCCCCGCTTGTGCCCAGCATACGCGACAACATCGCTGTTTGTCAGTACAGGCAGTCACAATACCGCACCGGGACGACCGACCCCGCCACAATCCACCACGCCCACCAGAACCAGACCAGCCGAGCCCGTGAAATTGTGCCGTCTGCCTGGGCAAACTGATATCACCCACCACGCCCCGCAAGCCGTGCCTGTGTTGATCGCATCCCCCGCCACAGCCCCAGAGCCCCGCCCAACCTTGAACGCATCATTTGA
>Ga0208159_1000092_pt1 | contig 33380 bp, 46 predicted proteins | sample 9_EtaG_FD_184082 | JGI IMG/M metagenome (GOLD analysis project Ga0208159, IMG submission 184082) | Marine viral communities from the Subarctic Pacific Ocean - 9_ETSP_OMZ_AT15188 metaG (SPAdes) (version 2) | ecosystem: Environmental > Aquatic > Marine > Oceanic | place: Pacific Ocean | collected... | reverse complement strand
CCTGATGATAACCCTGATGATGAAGATCAAGATGGATATCATGATACAACAGGTGTGATGCTTTATAAAGACCAGCCAGAAAAATATGGTTATGGCAGGGATTTTTACGGTGATAACCCTTATTACCAAGATTCTACTTTTACTCCTGGAGCATTGTTTGCTAGAGGCGGTGGTGAAATAAATGGTCCAGGAACCTCTACCAGTGATTCTATACCAGCTATGTTGAGTGATGGTGAATTTGTTATGAATGCAAAAGCTGTTCGTGGCGCAGGTGATGGCGACCGTAGAGCTGGTGCAAAACGCATGTATGATATGATGCGTAAGTTTGAAAGGATGGCATAATGGCTGTCGAAGAGGTAATTACCAGAGAAGCTCCTGATATTGAAGCCTATAAAATTGGGCTTATGGAGCAAGCTAAAGCTCTGACTTCAGCACCGCCCACAGGTGGTCTTCCTGGAATAACATCACAAGGTATGACGCAAGCAGGGCAAGATGCGCTTACTGCTGCTCAAACAGGATTAGGGGCATATCAACCTTATTTACAGGCTGGCTCAACTACTATGGGTGCAGCATTACCTACTTTTCAGGCTGGACAAGCAGCCCTAGGACAAGCACAAGCGACTTATGGTATGGGTACAGGTGCGCCAACACAGGCGCAAATGGATGCCTATATGAATCCGTATCAGCAAGCTATACAAGATGAAATTAATCGTTCTTTTGATCAACAATCAGCACAAGCTGGTTTGACTGCTGCAGGAGCTGGTGCATTTGGTGGTAGTAGAGGTGCAATACAACAAGCTGAAATAGGTCGTAATCGTGCTCAGGCGTTAGCTCAATCACAAGCGCAAAACTTTTTGCAAGCTCAGCAAGCTGCACAAAATGAAATGCAACGTTCATTACAAGCTGCTCAAGGGTTAGGCCAATTAGGGGCAACACAAGGACAGTTAGCACAAGGCATTGGTGCATTAGGATTACAACAGGCTGGTCTGGGCGAGCTTGCTACTAAACTTAATATTGCAGATACGGCTAATCTGGCGGCACTTGGTGAACAAGAGCGTGGTATATTGCAAGCACAAGATGAAGCGGCAAGACAAACACAAATGCAACAAATCTATGAACCATATCAACGACTTGGTTTCTACAGTGATATATTGCGTGGTGCTCCAACAAGTCAATCTGTTATTACGACAGGTGCGGCTCCACAGCCTAGTGTTTTAAATCAATTATTAGGTGCTGGTATTGGTGGTCTTAGCCTATATGGTGCAGCACAGAAGGCATTTAGTTAATGGCTGGTCCAGGCGAAGTACAAGATCCAAGACTTAGAGCTCTGTTACTCGGTGGAGGGACAGCGGTAGGTGCTGCGCCATTTGTAGCGAGCGCAATAAAAGGGTCGCTTGATAAAAAATCAAAAGCAAATGAGTTAGCAAATAGGCAAGCTGCTAGAAAAGCAAAATTAGATGCTAGGTTTGGACAAGCAACTCCAGCGGCAGGGCGTGGTGGTTTATCAACTTTGGGACGTTTTGCTGGTCCAGCAGGAGCTGTTGCTGGTATGGTTGTGCCTTCAGGTAATATGGCAGGTCCGGAGGCTACGATGTTACGACCTAATGAAACCTATAGTGATCCTGTACTACAAAGAACTATGTTTAGTGGTCAAGCACCTAAAGCAGATGGACAAGGTATAACATCTGGACTTGAAACATCACCAGAACAAGAAGCCCAAATGGAAGAAGTTATGGGTGATATGTCAGGTATGATGCAAAGTATGGCTGAGGGTATTGATAATGCTAGTGATTATGCTGGTATTATGAATGCTATCCGTGGTGATGAACAAAGTATAGACCAGCGTCGTGGTGAGTTAGCACAATTGATTGGTAAATCAGATGCTGAAAAAACACCTGAATCTGCGCTTACACTTATACAGCCCTCGCTTACTTTACTAGAAGCCACTGACCAAGGCTCTCCAGATTCCCCTGAACCTGTTATGGATGAGGATATATTATCTGCATTAGGTAAAGCTGGTGAGCAAGGTGAGGCTTTGGCTCGTATGGAGATGGGTGAGCAACCTGTAAAAATGTTTAAGGGTGGCTTACAAAATGATGCACAAGCTGCAATGTCTTTCCCAGGAGACCCTGTAGCATTTGCGCCCACACAAACTGGGACGAGTCAACAACAATTATTAAGTGCTCTAGTACAAGGCTTACCACAACCTAAAACATCTGCTGAATTGCTACCTCAGTATCAAGAACTTTATAAAGATTCAGCAAAAGCATATGAGTTAAACCCATACATAGCAGGTCTTAATCTTGCTGCTGCTGTTGCTAATGCACCTGAAGGGGAATTAATTAGCTCTATTTTAGCACCTGAAACAATAAAAGCAGTAAGTGATCCTATCTTGCAGATGGCACAAGCTAGAGGTCAGGGTGATCTATTAGCTAAGAAAGCTGCGATGGAACGTGCAGCTACAGAATCATCTGATTATAAGAAATCTATTCAAGCGTACACCACAGCCGCTATACCGAAAATGTTTGAAAAGGGTAAAATAACCACACAGACAATAGGTAATCAAGTAGTTGTTATTGATGAAGATGCATTAAGGGCTGCTAATGCTGCTGGTACGAAATATCAACCTCTTACTGTAGATGGGAAACTCGCCCCTAATTTCCAAGTCACTAGACTTAGTGATACTCAATGGGTAACAACAGATAAGAATACTGGTGCAAGCACAGTAGGTGGTGACCAAAAAACAACTTGGAAAGAAATAACAACTCAGGATGGTGATATTATTTTTGTAGATGCAAATCGCCCATCAAATTATCAAGTAATAAGTGAGGGCGGTGGACAAATACTTGGCGATGCTAAAGATGGATTTTTCCGTCTCAAAGACGGTGTAATATCACAAGTAAATGTAGCTGGATATACACCTCCTGGAGACCTGACAGAAAGAATGAAGGAAGCGCGAAGGTTTGGTGAGTTGCAAGCGGCGGCAAAAGCTGGAACAATGACTATAGCAGAAACAGGTGAATTAGAGGTGCTTACAAAAGCCCTCATACCAGCGGAAGATAAAACAGAATTTGAAGCTGCTGTTGATCAATACATAACAGGCTATAAAACAAGTATAATTGATGCTATGGGCGAAGGCACAGATGAAGCCTACGCTACTGCTAGAGCTAATGAAGTACGACAACTTATGTTGTATGAGTATATACAAGCTAAAACAACGAAACCTGGAGGACAATACGATCCTGAGCAGAGCCTGAAAAAAGCTGCATCCACATCATTACTCAAAGCTATTGATGGTGTTAATGAAACAGCACAAGTAGCAGCAAATCTTGCAAGTCAAGCACAGGTTGTAGCAGAATTAAGTGGTGATCAAGGATTCCGTGGTGGTCAACTTGGTTCTGCAAGATTGACAGTGCTTAATTTAGCTAAAGAGATGGGTATAGAAAACCTTCTTGAGAAACAATTAGGTATTGATGATGGAACATTAGAAGACTTCTTTGGTGGCAATCCTGATGTGGGTAGAGTGCAAGAAGCACTTGGTGAGGCAATGGTTGTATCAATGGCTGGTGCATTCCCAGGAAACCTCAATCAAACAGAAATTGATATTCTTAAATCAGCTGCGTTGGGTATCGGTAAAACTCCAGGAGCGAATAAACTATTAGCAGATACCTTAACGGCTATATCAGAAAGACAAACTAAAGTTGCACAAGAATTGAATACCTTTATTTCAGGTAAACGTGAGGGCGGTGCAGATTCATTTGAGCTTAAATTAGCTTATGATATTGAGAAGTCAAAGTTAGATGCTAAGTATGCAGATCCTGAAACAAATTCAGTATTGCAAAATTTGAGAGAACGTGCAGATGCTTTATCCGACCGCACTGATGATATATCTGGATTAGCAGGTACTTACCCTGATACTGCTGCGTTAGAAGCAGATTATCAAAATCTCATGAATAGATATCCTAATATTTTCCCTACTTTGCCTGCTCGTGGTCCAAATAGACAAGCAGCTCTGGAACGAGCTTTAGATTTCATAGGTCGATAAATGAGTTTAGATTTTACTGATATTGGTGGTGGGAAAGCTGGTGGTACAAGTCTGGACTTTTCTGATTTGCAACCTCCTACAACTCCTGGAGGTGTGTCATTAACACCCATCACAGTGCAAGATACATTTACAGAGCCAGACCCAACAGTAGACAGACAAGCTGCTGAAGACGATTTTGCAGCAGGGGTAAATTTAGTTAATGATTTAGAAGCTAATGGTTTTATTTTGCCCGCGCCCGATGCTCCTCTTTCATTATCTTTATCTGATATGCTTTCACAAGAAACAATTAATGCTGCCGAACAAGCATCTGTATTAGATGCAGAGCGTGTAGAAAATGTATTATTTGATTTAGTGCCAGATTACCAAGGTTCTAATGTTGATCCTAAAGTATTAAGTTTTGGGGATAGGGATAGTTTATCCCGTATGCCGAGATTTGAGCAAAGACAAAGTTATTTCAAAAATAAATTTCCTAGAGGAGAGCTGTTCAGAGTGGATACAGGTGATGGCAACCTTGTAGAAATGTACAAAACATCACCAAATGGTAAAGCATATCGTGTATCTGATGATGTATTTTCTTTTGCTGATATTGGTGGTGGCACAGGAGCTTTTGCTAATTTCACTACTGCAGGATCAGTTCTAGGTTCTATTTACAGTCCTTTTTTAGGAACTCTAAGCGGAGCTTATGTAGGTAATACTATAGATGATGCGATTGCTAATTTTTTAGCTACCCCTGATGGCGAATATTTTAGTGATGAAAAAGACTTTAAAATGAAGTTTTTATCGGGTGACCGCGTAGCTTTATCACTTATCGATGCAACACTAACCAAAGTTCTCCCAGGAGCTGGACGCGCTGGTAAACATATGGTGAAGCAAGGTCTGTCATCTCTTGAGCGTAGATTCGCTAAAGAAGGTGAAGGCCTTATTTTTGAAGGACAGCCAAACACAAGTCTATTGTATGAGCTTGGTGTTTTTAGCACAGTGCCAAAAGCGGTTGATGCACAAAAAGCAGCACAAACCATAGCAAGAGAGACAGGCGTTAAACTCCCTGCTTTAAATATATCACAATTAAGCAGCAGTCAAGTCATGCGAGGCATTGCAAGTCAAGTATCGGGTACTGCTGATACTTTGCCTAAAAATTTATCTAATCAACAATCAAAACTTTTACAAGCCTTAAATGCAAAAGTGCAAAAACTAGGCGGTAATTATGAACAATTAAGTCAAGATGAACTTTACAACTATATTGCGCTGACAAACAAACAGTTAGCAGATGATGTTTTTAATGCATTTAGATTAAACTCAGGTGGAAAAGATTTATTGCCTGAGATAGATGATGCGGCTGCTGCTTTAAGTGCAAGTGCAAGAAAATTTGATGATGGTATAAAAAATGCTATAGACCGTAAATATACAGAAGCCTTCACAGTTGCAGGAATAGATGATGTTGTATTTGATATATCTGATCTTGTAGCAGAAGCACAACGTGTAAAAGCTGGCATACCTATTACTAAACAACCAGCAGGAGGTCGTACAGCAACAGGTAAAGCTCTAGATAAAGATAAAAAATTTGCACCTGAACAAACTGTCCGCACCAGAGATTTTGGTGGTGACCTAGCTAATATCACTAATAAACTTATAAATGTTTTTGATCCTAAAATAAAAAATCTTAAAGCTGTAAAAGGTTCTGGTGAGCCAGAACTAATAAGTTCTTTTAGGCAGTTAAAAGATATACGCGATCAATTAAGTGATTTAATAAATGATGGTGCTGGGGGTGAGGCTTCTAAGGGTGCTACAGACCTTATTAAACAGATAGACAATTTAATACTTAACGGTATTGAAAATGGAAAAGTTACAGGTGGCTCTGACGCATGGCGAAAAGCATACACAGAAGCAGGTGAACTTGTTAAACAACGTATAGATGCTAAAAATTTTACAAGAGTGGGTCAGCTATTTGGTAGGAAAGGCGAAGTCACTCCTGTTGAAGTTGCACAAAATCTATTAGATGGCAGTATTACTTTTGAGACATTAGGCATAATTAAACGTATGGCTAATACCTCTGCTTTGAACGCAACAGAAAAAGAAGCTGGTCAGGCTTTTATAAAAAATATTGGTGATACTTTTGCGAGTTTACTGATTCATAATCCTGATGAGGGATTTAAACGCATATCTGATTTGAAAAAACGTGATTTACGACTGTTCAATACTTTATTTGATAAGCCCACTAAAGATGCTTTAAATTCTTGGGAAATAACTGGAAAGCGATTGGCTAGTGATCCTGTCCAAGCAGGAATGGACGGTTTCACAACGAACGGTGCTACCGCAAAAATCTATGTTGCTGCTCAATACGCTAAAGGTCAAGATGCAGCCGTGGCAAAATTCATTAATGCTAATGGCGGTGTGAGTGGAGATAGAGCAAAACAAATAAGAGCTGCTATTTTAGATGATATTGTTGAAAAAGTTTCCCAAGTACAAAGAGAGGGGGCAGCAAAATCTTTTAGTGAAACTGTAATTAACCCCATACAACTAGCAGAAGAGATGAGAAAGTTTCAGACTTTCCAAGGGGAATACAGAGCTTTTAAACCTTTATTTGGTGAGGTTGATCAAGCTGGTAATTTTGTAAATAAACAAATCAAACAAAATGATGATATGACTTTTACTGGCACATCTGAATTAGATATGTTGCAAAATTTTAAAATTTATGCTGCATTTTTAGGGAATACACCCGACATTGGCGGTGCGTTTTCAACAGGTAATATCCGTGCTTCGTTGTTAGATGTAGGTACGGCAAAATCGGTTGGTGCTCTAAAACATTTATTTACTAATAAATATATATCAAAAGTATTTGCCGCAGAACCCTCAGTTGAACAGCTTGAAAGAGCTATAAAAATTAAAAGTGGCGCGGGAGGAGTTAGGGCAAGCATCGCTTTATTAGAAAATATGTTAGATACTTTAAATTTTGAAGTAGATTTAGTGCCGCCAGATATTACTGCACCAAAAGTCGCACCAGGACAAGAAACTCCTACAGAGGAACGTGAGCGCACTGGTACAGTAGATATGGGTCCTATGGCATCATTATCACCTACTTTGCCACAGATACAACCATCACCAAGCCCATCAGCAGGGACAGGCATTACTAATTTTGCTAATTTATTCCCACAAGATGAGTTGGGGGGTGCTATAGCAAATCGTCGTAACCAAGGTATCCGAGGTTTAGTGTAATGGATCTTGCAGTATTACGAGAACAAATAGAAGCAGATGAGGGGTGTAAGTATGAAATATACTTGGATCATTTGGGTCTGCCTACTTTTGGGATTGGTCACTTGGTCACTGAAGCTGACGAAGAATATAACCAACCAGTCGGAACAACTATCACAGCAGATAGAGTCGCAGAGTGCTTTAATAAAGACGTTGGAACAGTCCTCGAAGACTGTGAAAAATTGTACGCCGACTTTGATTCCTTACCAGAAGAAGTGCAACTAATAATAGCAAATATGATGTTCAATATGGGCTATCCGCGTTTGAGTAAATTCAAAGGCATGAAAGCTGGTGTCGATGCACGTGATTGGCAACAGGCAGCAGATGAGATGGTCGATTCTAAATGGTACAGACAAGTAACTAATCGTGCAGAACGGTTGGTCTCCCGTATGCGGGAGGTCTGATATGGAACCCATATCTACGGCTCTAGCTGGTATCGCGTTATTTAAAAGCGCGGTCGATGGTATTAAGGGTGCGATAAGCACAGCTAATGATGTTGGAGAGATTGCTGGTTATTTGGACAACCTCTTTGAAGGGGAAAAACAAGTCCAACAACGTCGTAACCAAAAGTCTGGACAATCAGTCGGCGATCAATTTGGTATAAAAACAGTAGCGCAAGAAATAATTGATGCCAAATTAGCAAAAGAACAAATGCAAGAAATAGCTAGTATGGTGGATATGCGTTTTGGTCATGGTACTTGGCGAAGCATAGTAGATGAAAGAGCTAAACGTATACGAGAAGCTAAGGAAGCTCAAGCTGCTGCTAGAAAAGCAGCCAGACAAAAACAAAAAGAGTTTGAAGAAAATGTAAAAAATGCTTTCATGGTGGCTGGTGTAATTTTAGCCGTGCTTGGTTTATTCATGTTTTTATTTGCAACTATTGCGAGAGCTACACTATCCATTCTCTAAAATCTTCTGCAAGCACTTGGCTCGCTATATTAATTTTATTCCGTAAGGCTTTGAGAATACGTTCATCTACAGTTTTATCTGCTACAATATCTATATAAGTAACTTTACTTGTTTGCCCGATACGGTGTGCTCTATCCTCACTTTGCAATCGTATTTCAAGGTCAAAATTATTACTGTAGTACACCACTGTCTTAGCTTCTGTAAGTGTTAAACCATAGCCACCTGTCCGTGGTTGTCCTACAAAATACATAAGTGGGTCATTAGGATCTTGGAAACGGTTGACGATAGCTTGCCGATCATCACTCTCTGTTTCACCATAATATGTAGCTACAGAATCTGCGCCATACACTTTTGATATTTCTTGTTGAATAGTTTTTATATCATGCGTAAAGTTAGCCCAGATAATTACCTTACCATCTACTTCCTCAAGCACCGACATAAGTTCTGGTAATTTAGCAGAGTTGAATGTTTTCATCTCACCATCATCAAGTTTTACATGACCTGAGCATACCTGTTGTAGCCTGAGTAATTGTGTAAGGATAGTATCTGTGGTTACAGAGCCTTCTTCAAGCATTGCTAAAGCAAATGTCTTTAAACTACTGTAAACAGACTTTTGTTCATCAGTAAGTTCTACACTACGCTTGATATAAACTTTATCTGGTAAATCCAAACAATCCTCCTTTTTAACTCTAAAACTAAAGTTCTCAAGTATGCCGTTTAGCTTATCCAGATTACGATAACCCACTACTTGATTAAAACTGTGCGCTCCCATGCTACGACGTTGCACAATGGCATATTCATACTGGAAACTGAAGTAACTACTATGTCCCAATAACCATTCATCAAGGAACTCTGCTTGAGTGTACAGATCCATAGGGCTTTTAGTTACTGGTGAGCCTGTGAGTATACGTTTGTAGTGAGCAGATTTACCTATCTTAACAATACTCTTAGTGCGTTTAGCATCTTTATTTTTTATGGTAGTGCTTTCATCAATAGCCATAAGTGATTGATGTGCATTTAAAAAACGCTCAGCCTCACCACAACCTTTCTTAGTGCTAAAGGCTTCTACATTCATAACAAATATTTTAAGATTATCATCTACCTGATATAACATTTTTTGTTTTTCTAGCTGTGTTTTTGTCTGGCTAGGATTCCACAATACAGTATCGTACATAACATGTTCAGGAATATGCGTGGGCAGTTCGCCTTGCTCCCAGTTCCGGTACACACCTTTAGGGGCAACGATCAATGCACCAGTAATCTCTCCACGGTCGTAGAGGACACACATATTATCAATAAGAACTTTTGATTTGCCTGTCCCCATATCCATGAAGTAAGCAAATTCTTTCTTGTTCCAAGACATTTTCAAAGCCTCGAGCTGATGCTCATATGGCTGGTATTTAAATTTGTAACGCATGACACCGCTTTCTATTGGGTACTTTGTATAATAGCACAAGAAACAAAATCCTGTATACCGTTTTATGTTCTTGTTGTATCTCGCGTAGGGGCTCAAAGTAAGTATTTGTAAAAGAATAAAACCCAGATATCAGATATCAGATATTAAAATATCGGATGGATCACAAAGATAACTTTTTTGTTTTAACCCTATATATAAAAGTGTAAGGTGGCATTGTTTGGTAATAACACCAGACTAGAAAGCAAGCGGAGTAGAAAGCCGTGACAGTCTACATAACACAAGAAGTGCGTGGTAGAGATATCACAGATGCAGTTGCCTTTGGTGATTTGCAGATACTTGTTCCAGCCAAGGAACAGGTTTCATTCAGCACTCAGCCAACGGTTCGTAGGATTGCTCGTGGCCTTCGTAACTTTAATGATGATGACTACCTATTACTATCAGGAGACCCATTATGCATAGGCATTGCTTGTGCAGAAGCAGCTCGCCTGAATATGGGTAAGTTCAAAGCATTAAAGTGGGACAGGCTAGAGGAACGCTATTACCCATTGGAAGTAGATCTATACCATAGGAAGGAGTCTAGTAATGGACTTTGAAAGTGTAGCTGGAGACCTAACCAGCATAAATCAATCAGGTATCAGCACTGTTAGTAACCTATGTAAGCAACAGATTACGTTAGAACAACGTGTCGCTGATCTTGAGTTAGAGTTAAAGGAAGCCAAGCGTGAGTTGCGTAAAGTATCGGAAGATTTACTTCCGGCTGCGCTACAAGAGCATGGTGTTACTGAACTCAAAATGGACGATGGCAGTGAAATTAGTGTTGCACCTTATTATAGTGCCAGCATTGCCAAAGACCGAGCTGAGGAAGCCTTTCAGTGGCTTACTGCGGCAGGGCATGGTTCGCTAATCAAGAATCATGTTACAGCGGCTTTTGGTCGCGGTGAGGATAACCTTGCCAAAGATTTGCTTGCCGAGCTAGGACAGCGCGGTATGCAAACGCAGACAAAAACTTGGGTTGAACCCATGACACTCAAGTCTTTTGTAAAGGAACAGGTAGAAAAGGGTGAAAATTTGCCGTATGACCTGTTGGGTATATTCGTGGGGCAGCGAGCCAAAATACGGAGGTAGATATGGCAACAGAAGTAGCTAAGAAAGAGTCTTCTGCTGTAGCAGTTGCACAGTTTGAAGATATTGGTGGGTTGGGTTTTGAAGAAACCACATCCCAAGATATGGCAGTACCGTTTCTACGGATACTGGCACAGTTAAGTCCTCAGGTAAACAAACGCGATGGTGCGTATGTAGAGGGTGCTGAAGCTGGCATGATGTTCAACACAGTAGCTAATAAAGTATACGATGGTGAAAAGGGTGTGACTGTTGTGCCATGCTATTATAACCGTCGGTATGTTGAGTGGGCTCCTCGGGAAAAAGGTGGTGGATATTTTGGTTCATACAATCCTGATGACCCTATTGTCAATACGACTACTAAAAATGAGCGCGGTGAGGATATACTGCCTAATGGTAATATTCTTACAAATACAGCGCAGTTTTTTGTAATCCTACTGGATAGTGATGGTCCACAGCGTTGCCTAATTACTATGTCTAGCACACAGTTAAAGAAGGCTCGTAAGTGGGTGACACAAATGCAAGCACTCACTGCTCAAGGTAAGAACGGTCCGTACACTTTACCTATGATGTCCCATAAATACCAAATGACCACTGTTGCTGAGAGCAATGATAAAGGTAATTGGTTTGGTTGGGATATTGCTAAGATCGGTCCGATTAGCCTTGGTGATGCTGAGGAAGCTAATGTTTTTGAGATGGCTGTTGCCTTTGCTAAATCAGTAAAGGCTGGTGAAGTTGAGGTAAAGGAAACTGCACCTGAAACAAGCACTCCTCAACAAGATAAAGACGGTGACGATGATATGCCGTTTTAAGTACGACCGCAGGGGTTGATCGCCCTGTAGTTGCTCGGGAGGGTAGTGTCTAGGTATCAACTAACATTACTCTCCCACCTTTTTCATTGGAGAAAGCAATGACATTAGCTGAACAATTTTTAAAGCTGTTTGATGGTAATAAACGTGCTCATGGTGTGTTTAATCCTGATGAACAACGTGGTGATGGTAAACGTCTAGGCGTATATAAAATAATTAAAGAATCACCCACAGAAGAACTTTGGCAACAGCATTTAGATGGTAAGCAAGGGCTTGGTATTATACCCATACGAGATGATAGCTTATGTAAATGGGGTGCGATTGATATTGATACGTATGATGTAGATCATAAATCATTAGTTAATAAATTAAAGGAAGCTAAGATAGTTGGTTGGGTGGGTCGCAGTAAAAGTGGCGGTGCTCATATTTATTTTTTCTTTAAAGATGCGCTGAAAGCTGAGTTTGTGCAATCTAAACTCACTGAGTTAGCTGCATCATTAGGCCATGCTGAAGGTGAGATATTCCCCAAACAGACAACTATATTAGTTGACCGTGGTGATACTGGTAATGGTTTAAATATGCCGTACTTCAAAGGTGATTTAAGCACACGTTCTGTTTATGATTTTAAGGGCGAGCTTATGTCGCCAAAGGATTTTGTAAATAAAGCTGCAAGATACTTAATAACGCCTGAGGATTTTGAAAAGTATCGTATATCTAAACCAGAACCAAAGTTAAAGGATGGTCCACCCTGTTTGAATGCGCTTTGTGAGCAAGGGTTTGGTGAAGGCTCACGCAATAATGCTCTCTTCAACTTAGGTGTGTACGCACGAATGTTTGACTCTGATAATTGGGAGGCATTAGTGCAGCGATACAATGTAGATTATTTACATCCTCCACTTAGTCATACTGAAGTTGGAGCAGTAATCAAACAGCTACAACGTAAAGACTATTACTATAAATGTGAAGACCAACCCATCAAACCTTTTTGTAATAAGGATATATGCGTTACTCGTAAATTTGGTGTCGGTCCAGCTGGTGTGCAAAACCAGATGTCTAGCCTTACCAAAATAGATGGGGATCCACCTATATGGATTCTTGATGTAGATGGTCAGCGTGTAGAACTCAGTACAGATGGTTTGATTAGCCAGACAAGGTTTCAAAAAGATTGTGTGGCACAAATAAATAAATTACCGATAGCTGTTAGCCAAAGAGCATGGCAGACCAGAATACAGCTATTGTTAGATAACTTAACTATTGTAGAAGTACCACCTGACGCTACAATAAAAGGTGAGTTTGAGGATTTACTATCACAGTTTTGTACTGATAGAGCTAAAGGCACAGAGCGTGAAGATGTACTACAAGGCGTTGCTGTATGGCTTGATGAAAAAGTATTTTTTCAAGTTAAAGATATTAAAAAGCATCTTACAGTAAATGATTTTAACCATTATACCTCAAACAAAATAACATTAAGACTTCAAGGGTTGGAAGCAGAAAAAATGTTTTGGCGTGTGAAAAATAAAGGTGTGCATGTATGGTCATTGCCACAAGGTTATTTTGCGGATAGCCAAGAACCATTGGAGTTACCAGACTTACCCGAGCAAGAAGAAATACTCTGATGAATATAATACTCGGACCTCCAGGGACAGGTAAAACAACTTATCTACTAAACAAGGTCGAAGAGTATTTACAAAAGGGTATCCCACCAGATCGTATAGGTTATTTTGGTTTTACTCGCCGTGCAGCAAGTGAAGCTATTGATCGTGCTTGTGAAAAATTTAAACTTCATAGACGTGACTTACCTTTTTTTCGTACCCTTCATAGCTTGGCATTTATGCAAATGGGCATTAACCATAATCAGATTATGACTGCTGATAAGTTCCCTGAGATTGGTGAGTGGTTAAAGATCGGTGGGTTTTTTAATTCAGGGCTGACAGACCAAGGTCCGTATAAAGATTTTGGTTATGGTGATAAATTTTTAGAGATAATAAATATATCTAGGATACTGCAACAGCCTTTACGCAAAGCCTATAATGAATCTACTGTGCCTCTAAAAACAGATTGGGCAAGAGTTGATTATGTTGATAGGGGTCTAAGAATGTGGAAGGATAGATATCAGTTATTTGACTATACTGATATGTTAGAGCAGTTCTGTCACAGAGAGTTAGCACCAAGATTAGAGGTAGTATTTATTGATGAGGCACAAGATCTATCACCTTTACAATGGAGGATGGTACATTTATTAGAGGCCAATTCTAAAGAGATGTTCGTGGCTGGCGATGATGATCAAGCCATATTCCGTTATGCGGGAGCAGATGTAGATTACTTTATAGGACTCGAAGGTAGTGTAACTGTGCTCGACCAAAGTTATAGGATTCCATCCCTCCATCACACACTTAGTCAAAAAGTTATCCAACGCGTCGTCGACCGTAGACCCAAAGAGTTCAATCCTAGGAATGAGGTAGGTGCTGTCCATTGGCACAGACACTCCGAACAAGTTGATATGTCCAGTGGCGAATGGCTCTTACTTAGCCGTACAACAAGAGGTGCAAAGCAAATAGAAGAAGAAGTACGCCGACGAGGTCATCTATATGTCTACAATGGCAGTAAATCTATTGATGGTAAAGTTCTTGAAGCTGTGAGGCTTTGGGAAAATATGCGTAATGGTAGTACCCTCACAGCAGAACAAGTGCGTATCGTGTACAGTCAGATGCTGTTAGGTAGCCAAGTAGAGTACGGACACAAGACCTTTAATAAAGGACAATCAGACCAAAGATATAGTATGCAAGACCTACAAGATTTTTATGGTCTGCTACATACTTTGCCGTGGGATGAAGGATTAGGTAAGATATCTGAAACAGATAAGCGTTACATAAAGGCTTGTCTGCGTAAAGGAGAATCTTTAACAGAGGAACCTCGTATACGGATCTCTACTATTCATTCAGCTAAAGGCGCACAGGCAGATAATGTTATGCTTCTCACTGATACTATGCGTCGTTCCTATTCTATGTGGCGTAAGTTTGAAAACGAACATTTGGATGAAGCTCGCGTGTTTTATGTGGGTCTTACTCGCGCTTTACAACATCTTCATTTGATACATCCTATGCACAGTAGAGGTTATCAAATCCCAGCATAATTGTCAAAGCGACTTGTTTATGGTTGCGCTCCAAAAGCTGCACCTATTAAATAAAGGCATAACCAAAACAGCCATAGAAGGGGCTTATTATTATGTCAGAAGTAAAATACCTTACCAAAGAGCAGTTCCAGCGGCTTAACAACCGCGCTATCAAGCGTAGTGCTAACCGCACGGTCAAGCCTAAGTTTATTGACAATTTGTCAGAGGGCTTAAAGTTTCCGATTATTGAAACACTGCTACATAATGATGTGGAGATGCGTTGCCACATCGCAACCAGTTCCGAGGGTAGCACATGCTGGTTGGACATTACTTTGTCCGACTTTGATGTATTGCCAACGGTCGACACCAGTGCTTAACATCTTGTAGAAAGGAGATATATTATGGCACATATGGTAGAAACAATGGCTTATGCAGGACAGGTTCCTTGGCATGGGCTTGGTGAAAAAGTTGAGCATAATCTTACACCTGAAGAGATGCTCAAAGCCGCAGGGCTTGATTGGACAGTAAGTAAACGTCCCGTTTATTATGCTGATAAACCAAATACATGGGATCTTAATGACCCACGCGGTGAAGCAGATTTGCTTCGCGCTAATGAACATTATGTGGTTGTTCGTGATACAGATAACCGCGTATTATCCCACTGTGGTGAGGGGTTCATACCTTTCCAAAACCATGAAACAATGTCCTTCTTTAAAAAGTTTACTGAGGCAGGGCATATGGAGATGGATACTGCTGGTAGCCTAAGTGATGGCGAGCGTGTCTGGGGCTTGGCTAAAATCAAGAAGGGCTTCAAACTAGCTGGCGGTGATGATATTGAAGGTTACTTACTTATGGCTAACAGTCACAAAGTTGGCACAGCTATGACGGTAATGTTCACACCCATCCGCGTAGTATGCAATAATACGATTACCTTGGCTCTCAACCAAGAGGGTACGACTGGTAAGTTCCGTGTATTACATTTGCAAATGTTTGATGAGGAAATTATGCAAGCCGCTGAGACTGCACTTGGTATTAGTGGTGAGCAAATGGCTAAGTTCCAAGAACAGTCAGAGTTCCTTGCCAGTAAGCGAGCCACTAAAGAGCAGATAGATAACTATATTGCTGAGTTGTTCCAGCCTAAATTACTTATTGAACGTGCTAAGTCTAAAGAGTCTGACTTACCACCATTACATGAGGAGTTTAGCAAAACATCACAGTCAATACTGGAGGCTATTGAAACATCTCCAGGACATGACCTTAAATCTGCTAAAGGAACTTGGTGGGGAGCACTCAATGGTGTGACATATGTTATGGATCACCAAAAGCGAGCCAAGACTCGTGACCATGCATTAAACTCTGCATGGTTTGGTTCAGCCGCTACTACTAAACGTAAGGCTATGACCAAGGCACTTGAGTACGCCGCATAAGATGTGGGGGTGGGCAGAAGCCCACCTCTCGCCTGATGCCCTGCTAAGAGAGAACTTTTAGTGGGGCATTGGAGTATTTAATGCTTGCTTGATTCCCTATATGTAGTTAGAGTTTTTATATTAGCCCCATAGAAAGGAGGCACTCATGGCAGCTATCAAAACTTATGCGGTGTTAGAAAATGATAATACCAGTAATCGTAACGATGCCTACTCTTACTTTGTATTCAAATCCTTGCGTGAGTTAAAGGCGTGTAAAGAACTAAACGAGCATAGTATTGTGTTTGCTGAAGTTCAACAGTTACAGGATACCTATAGTGAGGAAGAGTTGCGGAGTGTAGTTGCCGCTACAGTTGGTGAGTGTGCCTTACCAAATTTCCCTAGCTTTCATAAAAACTTTGCAGAGTTTGTACATGAACGAGCTAAAAAATATAAACCTGTTTTAAAGGAGAAACAAATGACTGCTGAAATAGTAGATATTACGCCGGAGCCACAGGGTATTGCGTCTGTTGCCACAGAAAAACCAAAGCGTGTGGCAAAATCTAAGTATGATGAAAATGCTAAAATACTTTTGCCTACAGGATCAATGGGCATGTTCGTTAATCCATATCGTAAAAATAGTAATCGGTGGCATAATTTTGAAGCCTTAACCAGATCGGATACAGTGGGTGAGGCTCTTGCTGCTATGAAAAAGTTAAGTCCAGGAGGCAATAGTGTTGATATTCGCCTTGCTATTGAAAAAGGTGCTATCAAGCTAGGAGAATAATTATGGAGAACATAGAAAGGTTCTGCTACTGGATTAATGAGCGTCATGCCATTTATCAAAAAAGAGCCAAGGGGCTTCCTGCCCCTTGGACAGAAGACACTATCTTACAACAATATAAATTCACAAATCCTTTCCGTGAGAATGATAGGGTAACTGTTTGGATGCGGCAAAACTGGACAAAGCCAAATGATAACCGCCCACATGGTGAGATGATATTTAACTGTTGTATGTTTCGTATGGTTGGAACTAGTGAGTTTGCTGAAGCGCATGGTTGGGTAGAAGAGTTTAATCCTGAGCATACTAAGTCTTTGATTGAAGAAAGGTTGAAGCAGGGTTTACGGACTTTTACTGGTGCATATATAATCACTAACCAAGGACTCAAAGCACCTAAATCGGAGGTAGTTGTTGACCATTTCCTTTCGCCAATATGGGAAAACAAAGAAGCGTTGGCGCAGATTGCCACCGAAACACAGTCGTTGGAAGAAGTACACAAAGCGTTGGCGGCATATAAAGGATGGGGAGGGGGAGGTTTTATGTCATACGAGGTTGTTACCGACCTCAACTACACACCAGTCCTTGCCAAAGCCGAAGACAAATACAAATGGGCAAACGCTGGTCCGGGAGCAAAGCGTGGCCTCAACAGGATCCACGATAGGCCGCTCACAAAAGCATTAGGTGCTTATCAAAGCAATAGGGAGATGCAAGATTTACTCGAAGATTCACACCGTTATCTTGGCAAACACATCCCGACTTTGGCGGTGGATATGCGCTGTATTGAACATAGCTTATGCGAGTGGGATAAATATGAGCGCGTTAGGCTTGGTCAAGGCACTCCGCGTAGTAAGTATAATGGACTACAGAGTTCAGTGCTGGAGGCTCCGATTGGGACGGTGGCGTAATTATGTTGTGTCCAAAATGCAATGGCAAATCCGAGGTCGTAGACAGTCGTCCTTATCAAGGCACAATACGGAGGAAGAGGAACTGTCCGAAATGCAAATACAATTATCGGACATTGGAACTATTAGAGCCGCAAGAGCCGCCGAAGCCGAAGCCGAAAGCAGAGCCAAAACCCAAAACCAGAAAACGAGTGTTAAAACCAAAAAGAAAACAAACGATGTTTGAGCTCGATTACATGAGTGATGAAGAATTAGAAAGGGCAGTGCTTGAAGGGCAAGTAAGGTTTGATGAGGATGAGATATGATACCAATATATATTCCAACTAGGGGCAGGATGAATAACCAAGTTACTTGGCAAAGCATTGGTCCTGAGGGCAGAGAGCATGCTGTTCTTGTATGCCCACAAGATGAAGTAAACTGGCATACGAGACAGGGTCGGTATTGTTTAAATCGTGGTGATTTAAAAGGTATCAATAATGTAAGGCAGTTCATATTAGAACATGCCGTGGAGCAGAAGCATGATAAAATTATTATTCTGGATGATGATCTTATATTTGGTCGCCGCATACATGGGCTGGCTCCCAACTTAAGAAAAACAAATCAAGAAGAGATGCATGAGTTATGGGAGCGCATGGAGTGGTTGTTGAATAACTTTACTCATGTGGGACTTAGCCCAAGGCAAATGAATGATAAGCACTTCCCTGATACAGTTAAGTATGGTATGCGACAAAATGCTGTTCACGCCATACGTCCTGAAATTATTCATGGGTTGGGCATACGTTATGATACTATGGAGCTTATGGAAGATTATTACGTTACACTTGAGTTATTTAAGCATGGTCATGGTAATGCTGTAATTGTTGATTGGACATGGGATCAGCGTGGTGCTTCAGGTGCTGCTGGTGGCTGTAGTTCATACCGCAATGCAGAGTTACAAGAACGTGCGAGCCTTGCCCTTGCTGAAAAGTTTCCTGATTATGTAAAAGCTGTACAGAAAGAAACTAAAACAGGTTGGGAGGGTATGAAAACACGTTGGGATGTTCGCGTACAATGGCGAAAGGCTGCTAAAGATGGCAACTGTATCTAACCATTATCAAGACCCACCTAATTCTATACAAATAGAATTAACTGAGGGATGTAACCTTGCTTGTTCTTTTTGCGGTATACAAGCGATACGTGAGAATAATGCCGATGGTCCACAAAACATTCATGGTAAAGCCTCTGCTCCTTACTCATATCTTACGATAGAAAGGGCTAGGGCTATCTGCAGCCGCATTAAAGAAGCTAAATGGAACCCACGATTAGAGTTTGCCATGCATGGTGAGCCAACCATGCACCCCTTCTTTATTGATATGATACGGCTGTTCCGACAGGAGTTACCTAAAACACCTTTGATGATGACCAGTAATGGTGGTGGTTTATTAAGAGATACACAGAAAAGTGTAAATATGTTGATGGAAGCAGGGCTAAATGTTTTATTCCTTGACAATTATGATCGCATAAAAATAGTGGACAAAATAAAGGAGAGATACAATGGTCCATATCCCGTATTTGAATATCCCGCTGAACGTGACGCCAACCCCCACCGACGAAGAAAGGTTACAGAACATCATATCGTTGTTGGACTTGATCTTACGCTCGCTACTAGCGGAACCCACGCACAAGTCAGTAACCACGCTGGTAACTCTTTCCCTTTAAACCATGAACAAGATGGTAAGCGTTGTGCAAAACCTTTCCGTGAGATGTCTATACGCTGGGATGGTAATGTTGCTATATGCTGTAATGATTGGGTAGGATGGTACAAGTGTGGCAATGTAATTGATACACCTATAGAAGAAGTATGGCAGGGGAAGGCTTTTCATGCAGCGCGGCAAAAGTTGTATAACGGAGACCGTAAATTCGGTCCTTGCAATGGCTGTGACAATACCACTCTTCGTAATGGATTGTTACCTGACCGTATGGGACGTAAGACGTTACCCGAGCCTACGGAGGAAACAAATACTGCAATTAAAGAAGCATTGGCTGGAGGCACATACACCAAAAGAGTAAAGAAACATTATGACTTTATTAAGGGCTACTCAGACAGCTAGAGGGTTGCTTTTAGTAGTAGGTTAGGGCAAGTTAATTCAGGCCGCTCGAGCGGCTTTATAACCCCATAGAAAGGCGGTTTAATATGGCATTATTTGGTAAAGCACCTATGAGGGGTGTACATACTTTCACAGTCACAAATGTAAGCGAAGCACTGTATGTTGTGAAGCAAGCATTAGAAGCAGATGGTGTAGAAGTAGAGACGCGTAATGGTAAAGCGATTGAGTTCCGTGAGCCATGTGCCATTGTCTACAACAGCCCACGCGAGCGTGTACTGTTTTATCCTGAGCGTGATGCTAATCCTATATTTCATTTTATGGAAAGCCTGTGGATGTTAGCAGGGCGTAATGACCTTGCATGGATACAGCGTTATAATGCACGGATGAGTGAGTATAGTGATGATGGTAAAGTATTACAGGGAGCTTATGGATATCGTTGGCGTAATTACTTCCATCGTGACCAAATTGATGTAATCGTTCATAGATTGATGACGCATACAAATGATAGACGAGCGGTGCTTGCAATGTGGGATGCCGAAGGTGATTTACGAATGAGTAATAGCTGTAAAGACCATCCTTGTAATACTCATATTTATTTTAATGTGCGCGACAATATACTTGATATGACAGTATGCAACCGCAGTAATGATATGATCTGGGGTGCATTAGGAGCTAATGCTGTCCATATGTCCATTCTTCAAGAGTATATAGCCTCACGTATCGGCGCGAGTGTTGGTATATACACACAGTTTAGTAATAATCTTCATGCTTATACAGAAGTATTAAAAAAGCTAGATGGTATGCTGCCTGATTATGAAGCCTATAATACGCGCATGATCAGGCCAGATGCTCTTGTAAATAATATAGAATCATTTGATGAAGAGCTTAGTTGGTTTATTGAAGACCCTGAAAGGCCAAGACCATATATTAACTCCACTTTTTCTGATTTGGCACAACCTATGCACAAAGTCTGGCAAGCATGGAAAGCTAAAGAATTAGCTTTAGCTTTTGACCATTGTGCAGACATAAAGCCTGACGATTGGCATTTAGCCACTTGGGAATGGCTTGAGCGTAGGAGAGAAAAATGGGACGAGAAAGTTACGAACAATACATGATTCGCCGTATGCGTGAGCTGGATTGGAAGGAATATGATGTAATGGTAAAAGATAAAGAACCACAACCAAAAGAACAAAGCCCTATTATAAAACAAGTTGGTAAGCTCACCGTAATAGATCATGTAAAGTTAGAAGAAGCTGAGCAATCTTACGGTGATAGTTGGAAACAACGTGGCGGTGTCGGTGCATTTATGATGCTGGCTCGTAAATGGGATCGGCTTGAAAAACAAGTAACCGAGCAGGGTTATGATATATTTCAAGCTATAACTTATGATGATCGTGAGGAAGGTGTATTGGATGATATACGAGACTTACGGCGTTATCTGTTTCTAGTGGAAGCTGAAGTATACATGAGACAAAATGGTAAACGAAAAGCTAGATAAAGAAGTATTGGCTGAGTGTGAGTGTGGAAGGGATAGCAGAGTTATGACCTTCCGTGCTCTTAAAAATAAATGGCCTCATTGTTCTAAATGTAATCAACCTATGAAAATAAAGGTAAGAGATGCAGTTCCCCTTGTTCACACCGCCGACTGAGTGGGTTATGCCCGATGGTTATCCCGACCTGTCAGAAGCTAGGGAAGTATCTATTGATTTAGAAACATGCGACCCTAATCTCACATCTCGTGGTAGCGGATGGCCTCGTAAGGATGGTTACATCATTGGGGTAGCCGTAGCAGTAGAGGGTACAGCTTGGTATTTTCCTATACGACATGATAATGGTAGTAACCTTGATCCAAAACAAACCATGCGATGGTTGGCAGAAGTATGTTCTGTTGAGCGTGATTACATTATGCACAATGCTATGTATGATCTTGGATGGCTGTGGGCTGAAGGTATAGAAGTAAAAGGCCGAATAGTGGATACAATGATTGTAGCCGCACTACTGGATGAAAACAGATTTAGTTATGCACTCAATGCACTCGGTAGAGATTATCTTAATGAACGCAAGAGTGAGCGTGATTTGTACGAAGCCGCACAATCATTTGGTGTAAATGCTAAGAGTGAGATGTACAAATTACCAGCGCATTTTGTCGGTGCGTATGCAGAACAGGATGCAGCACTTACACTGAAATTATGGCAGTTCTTCAAGGGTCTCATACTCAAAGAAGATGTGGCAGATATATTTGATTTAGAACTAAATGTACTCAAAGTTGTATTTGAGATGCGTAAGAAGGGTGTGCGTGTTGATTTAGGTAAGGCAGAAGAGTTAAAAGTATATCTGCAAAAAGAAGAGGAAAAGGTTTTACATGATGCTGGCGGTCAGGATATTGATATATGGGCAGCGGCAAGTATCGCAAAAGCATTTGATGCACAAGGGTTGCGATACCCTAAAACTCCTAAATCAGGACAACCCAGCTTTACTAAAAACTTTCTAGCCAACCATGCCCATGCACTTCCTCAGGCTGTGGTTCGAGCTCGTGAGCTGAATAAAGCTAGAACCACCTTTATCGATACTATACTAAAGCATCAGCACAATGGTCGCATCCATGCTGAAGCGCATAGCTTACGAAGTGATGATGGTGGCACAGTGACAGGTAGGTTTAGTTACAGCAATCCTAATCTACAACAAGTGCCAGCACGGAATGCTGAGATAGGTCCAATGATACGCGGATTATTTTTACCTGAAGAGGGTGAGCTATGGGGTGCTTTTGATTATAGTAGCCAAGAACCACGGCTCGTTGTTCATTATGCTAGTTTACTAAAACTGACAGGCGCACAAGAGTTTGCTGACCAGTACAATGTAGATGCTAATACAGACTTCCATCAAATGGCTGCCGATATTGTAGGAGTGCCTCGTAAACAAGCTAAAGATATAAACCTCGGTTTATTCTATGGGATGGGTAAAAACAAATTGGCTGAACAATTAGGATTAGAGTTTAGTGATGCAAAGGATTTATTTGCCGAGTATCATGGTAAAGTTCCTTTTGTTCAACAGCTTGCAGATTATGTAGTCAACCGTGCCTCTAATAAAGGTGTGATACGCACACTGCTCGGTAGGAAATGTAGGTTTAATAAATGGGAACCGAATGCTTATGGGACAGCTAAACCCATGAGTTATGAGGATGCATACGCTGAACATGGTCCAGCTATCAAACGTTCCTTTACATATAAAGCACTTAATAGATTGATACAGGGTAGCGCGGCTGACCAAACTAAAGCTGCGATGGTAGCTTTGCATAAAGAAGGGATAGTGCCGCTCATACAAGTGCATGATGAATTAGATATATCTGTGGCTGAACCCGATGTAGGTTTGAAAATAAAAGAAATAATGCAGGATTGTGTTGATATGCAAATACCAAGTGTAGTAGATGCAGAGTTCGGTCCAAGTTGGGGTGAAGCTAAAAAGACATTTAGTGATAAGCCGTGGACAAGAGGGGTAAGTGATGGCGGGACGCCAATGCAAGATAATACCGAACATTAAAACTTTGACAACAGCGTGGGATGCTCAATTTCTATTGCGCTTCCACACAGTAGCAATGCAAGCAGAGAGACAGACAGTGGGAGCACATTCATACGCAGTAAGTATATTGATTGACCAGCTTTGGCCTGATAGTACAAAACAACTAATCATGGCTTCTTTGTACCATGATGTTCCAGAGTTGATACTAGGGGATATACCAGCTACAGCTAAATGGTCTTATCCTGAAGTGCAAAAAGCATTTGAAAGAGCAGAAAAGAAAGTGATGGATGACCTTGGACTGACTTTTGTTTTATCGCCAGAAGAAAAGAATAGATTAAAAATGGCAGATATGCTTGAGCTCGTGCTCTATTCCCATCGTCATTCAAATCAAAGTGACCAGATGAAAGTGATAATGCATACAGGCATCAATTATCTGTACAAAAAATTTAGTGATTTAGATGATTTTGAGCCAGTAAATAAAGTCCTAACCCATTATAATTTAAGCGTTTGATAAAAAAGATAACTTTTTTAGTGCCAAGAGTGCAATCCTGTAAATAGTTATGTTACTATAATTAAGCTAAACGTAGAAAGGTTTGCTTATGGATTGGCAACAATATGAAGACTACATGTTCAGCCATGTAGTCTATTACACAATTACGGAGTTTCATGGTCGCGCCAAGTACAGCACATGGCGTTACGATGATTTACAGGATTGCAGTATGGCAATACGCAAACTAAAAGCTGAGGAGCCGCACCGCAGGGTACTCATGTACGCTGTATGCCAGCCTCCTAACCGCTTGCTTACTGTCAGCTTACCACTGCCCAAGGATCGTATGCTATGAATATATTTTGGTTATCATTAGACCCAGAGCGGTGTGCTCAAATGCACTGTGATAAGCATGTTGTTAAGATGCCATTAGAGATGGTGCAAATGTTATGCACTACTCATTGGCATCATAATAATGAAGCACCTTATTTACCTGTTCATCATAAACACCCTTGCACTCTGTGGGTAGGCCAGACAATAGATAATTACCGTCTAGCTTGGCGTGTGGGTTATCACTTATTCAAAGAATACACATATCGCTACGGCAAAGTCCATGACTCCGAAGCAATATTGTATGCGGTGCGATGTGCGCCTCCAGCATTAAAAGCACGAGGGTTTACACCTTTCCCTCAAGCAATGCCTGATGAATACAAACATCATGATGTTATGGTTGCATATCGCGATTACTATCGTGGGGAAAAGCATCAGTTCTGCAAATGGACTAAGCGGCCTATCCCTGAATTTATGACCGACTTGTGTGCATAGGAGAAAGAGTATGGACACTACAAAATTTAAATCTGTTTCTATTGATATTGAAACATACGATATTTTGGCAAAAATAGCCGAGCATGAGTGCCGTAGTATCGGTGGTCAGATACAATGGCTAATCAAACAAATGCCAATGCTGGCTGATCTCAAACCTATGATACCAGCCGCTCCTATAAAGCGTAAGAAAAAATCTGTTAAAAGAACTGCCATGCGTACAAATGAAAACTACACTTCTAAGATACTTGCTAAATTTGCACAGACACGAGCAACAATGTGTGTGCATGACTTTGATGATTTAGCTGAGGAGTGTGACCCCTCTAAAATACTATCAACGCTTTGTACTCGTGGTGATTTACAACGCCTTCAAGGTTCGCGTCCTTTTTATTATCATATCACGACACAGGGTGTTCGTTCTTACAATGCAGTAATGGCTAGGAGGTTAGCATCATGAAGCCAATATGGGAAATATATCACGCGGATAATATAACTGATACAGGACAAAAAGTCTGGTTATTGGATGGACCTATGGTTCAGCGACCATTACTCTTTTTCTCCTTATCTGAAATGCAACGCTATATACGATCATACCATCAAGATCCTGTGCTGACAGATCGTAAAGTGACAAAGCTACGGTCTGGTGATTCTAGTACACCTAAACATCCGTACGATAGGCCGGATGGATATTGGGAGGAGCAAGATGCCAAAAACTCCGATTGATGTAGAAGCATTGCGTGAAGTAGCAGCTACCGTCGGTAGCCATAAAGAGTTCCGCGATCATTTTGATATTGCACCACCGACCGTTCTTCGATGGAAGATGCAATATAATTTAGATATACCCGATGCTAGACATACGCGGCAAGATGCCGATTGGATTACTGCTCGTCGCATTGATATTCGCAATAGACGTGATGCTGGTGAGACTTTCCAAAGTATTGCAAATGATTATGGTGTAAGCCGACAGTTTATTTATAATATTTATCGGCGTGATAAATTACGGCTTGCACATGAGGCTGTAAATACTTAAATTTAATTATGGCATATTGTTAGAGAAAGGAGCAAGCCATGACAACCAATAAAGATTTTATTGAGAATCTTGAGCAGTTTACTCGTGTTCATCATGATATTGCAGATGCTGCCATGCAAATAACGCATCTATCTTATTTGTATGGTGAGTTACTTGCTTATCAAGGTTATGTTGAGGCACGGTATCCGCAAGTGCATAAAGAAGCTATGTTATGTGCTGAGCGTATTGCTCAAGACCGTGAGGCTAGGGAGCTTGAGCGTGAGGTGTCATAAGCATGGTTCGCCAGCGGATCGTGGTGGGGCAGATGCTTACTATGAACGTAAGTACTCCCCCCATTACTATCCTGAGGGTACATATGTTGGTGAGCGTATTGTGCCACCACAAATGACCGAAGCTCAAGTAAAGGAGTATCATGATGCGTTTCATGCCCAAGAGGACCACAAAGACTGGGGTTAATCACCTAGTTGGTCTACATATTTTAACAGCTACCCCAAGGAGGGACCGATGGATAATAAGGCTTTGGAAAGGGATCCAAGCAATCTGGAACTAATTGTTTCGTTTGATTGGGCAAGCCCGACTGTTGCAGAGTGCAGTGCTTTTGATATTAAAGATAACCTAAATGCTAGGATATGCTTTCGTCCTGATAACCAAGTTTGGATTATTGATAATGAAGAGTTGCGTGTTATGGATTGTGATGAGCAAGTATCTTCGTTTTTTGGGTTACAGTATTTGTATGGACAGGATGATACTAATCCTGTTCCGAGATAGAGGGGGTAGAAGTTAACCTCTGATGGGCGGCGTGTATTAGGTTTGACGTCGTCCTTGCAATCTGGATGGATGCTCCTAAGGATTGTGAAATACAAGGCCACGGATCTCTAACCATTCTGTCCCTCGCCTGAGTAATATGCAGAGTGGCATGAGTAAATCTTTTTCTACCTTAAAACATTGAAAGACAATCCGTGGAACACCTAAACGATTATTTAGATATTTTTATTATTGTAATCATAGGGTCATACTTTATTATTAAACTATAACCTTAACTCGCAGAAAGGAGTCAGGTATGGCACGAATCAGTTATCACGGCCAAATGATTCTTCGTAGTAAACAGGGGGGACAGGTACTACTTCCTATGGTTCCTACACTCAAGGATCTCAGTAATTATATTGCTAGATTACTTGACCGCTCCCTAAATATTTCACCCGAGGATATACAAGAAATTGTTGTTATGAAAGGCAGTCGTAAGCCGCGAATATATGGCTATTATGATTGGGTGAATGGCAAACTTAAACTTGATAAAAGTAAGCCAGCCTTTATCCATAACATTTTATACGGATTGGAGGATTAAATGAATAATGCAAGAGACTTAATATTTGATTTAGATGCCTTTACTGGTGGTCTAACTCAATATTCACATAAGTTGCCACTCACACCAGAGTTGCGACTTACTGAGGGTGCTAAACATTTTGCTGATACGATGGGGGCTTACTGGCTTATGGATATTATAGCCACTGAGTTCCTTGAACTATTAAGTGAGGAAGACCCTATTATCTTTATTAGTATAACTATTGATAGTGCTAATGGTGCATTGATAGTAGCTACAGATGGTGATAAAGGTGATGGTCCAGTAACCCTGCATACTCGCCATGTTGAGTATACTGATTTACCACGGATGGAAACACCTTACCGCTTCTTTTTACAGGATGGCGTACTTATGCTTCCAGGAGAGTACTAATGGATGAGGTATATTTTAATCTGATAGATGTTTACAAAACATTGAAAGTAAACGGATTGTTAGATACTAAACGTGTTCATGGCGGTACAGATAATCAAGATACTGTTGGGGATTTATTAGAAGATACATTCTCTCAGTTGTTTGATGAGGAGATACCAGATATTTCAATGAGGGCTTCTTCAGCAAAAAAAGCAATGGAGGTAATGGGTGATGGGTAAAGTCAAAGCATGGGCGATGGAAGTTACAGAGCATATCCAAAACCAATTCATCGATGGTGAGATTGATGCACGGCATTGTGCTGAAGAACTTAATAAATGCGGATTGATGGATCCTGATGAAATAGAAGTATTCATAGATGAGCATACTGGTATCCGCGCACAGAATCTTGCGGATGCTACTTGCGCGATGTTAAAAGATGAGCAATCATAAACTTCCTCCCTTAGAGTACTGGCGGTCGCTACGGCGACCGTCTTTTTATTCATGATGAGTTATTAGAACAACCTCTTTGCCCATCAGACTTTATTATATAATGGTAGCCAATAGGGGCTACATCAACAAAAGGAGGTAGCAATGGCTACTCAATTTCTTAAAAGCGTAAAAGTCCTCGCTGATGGCAAGTTTTTCAGCGACCCTATCCTCAATGAAAATGTCCTCACCGTGGATATCAGTGATGACCAGTTTATTGCCATCACCACAGTTTATATCCCTCAGGAAGTTGGTCAGGTTACACATTATCTTTTAACCAATGTGCAGTTTGACGGGCATGGGTTTGAAACTTGCCGCAAGGTAATCTATGCTCAGGATGAAGAAGGGCAACAGGCTATTTACGATTACATTATAGCCTTACAAGCTGATCGTTGGGCGGCATGATACTCTTTGCCGTTTTAGGTGTGATAATGCTGCTCATCATTGCGTGGGTATACGATTAACAAAATAGTCCCAAAGAGTAATTACTTATACTCTTTGGGGCATCACACCTTATTATATAGGGGTAGGCAGTTGCTTACGGACTCAACCAATGGAGGTTTCAATGAGTGAAGTTATAAATTATGTTTCCAAAGTTGCTAGTGATCTTGGCTTGCATGAGTGGACTAAAAAACTCGGCCAACAGCACTTCAGTGTTCCGGGAGCGCATACCACTCTTTGCGGTATGCCAATGCTCGGCAATAATTATGCTCGGGTATATAGCGATATGGATAAAACACCATGTCCTATTTGTGAAGAAGATGTGGCTTATCAAACAAGTTGCAAAGAATTAGATATATAGGAGGTTTCAATGGGAAGATATTACCAAGGCGATATTGAAGGCAAATTTTGGTTTGCCGTGCAGTCATCTGATGATGCGGATTTTTTTGGTGTAGAAGGCTACCAACCTGCTCACCTTGAATATGAGTTTTATGAGGAGCATAAACCTAGTGTTCGTACTGGCTTGGAAACATGTCTTAAAGAATTAGGCGATGCCAAATCTCATTTGGACGAATTTTTTAAGGCAAACGATAGTTACAGTGATGTACGTTTAATGGAATATCTTAACAAGCATTGTGATACTCGTTTTACTGAAAAAGATGTTAAGAATATCTTACAATGGTATGCGAGGTATGAGTTAGGCACTAAAATTTTAGGGTCTATCACTGAGCAAGGACAGTGCGTGTTTGAAGCAGAATGTTAGAAGGAGGTTTCAATGGGACTTGATCAATATGGTATGATTGGTGTTAAAACCGAAAAACGCACCGATACAGATACTGGTAAAGAGTATACTGTAAAAATGGCTGACCAAGAGTTTTACTGGCGTAAACATGCTCGGCTTCAAGATTTTATGGAGAAACTGTGGGTTGAAAAAACTGGCAGACCAGACGTTGAGCTTAACTGCAATGATATGGTACTTACCGAATCTGATATTGACCAGCTTGAAAAAGCTGTACTCACAGGGTACGCCGAAAATATTAGTGAAGGTGGTTTTTTCTATGGTCACCAATTCCAAGAGGAGTCGGTAAAAGAGCATATGGAATATGACCATCAGTTTGTAACAGCCGCTCGGCAAGCAATGGCAGAAGGTACACAAGTCGTGTATCACTGTTGGTGGTAGATATGGATATGATCTGGGATACATTGCCAACAATAATCGCTGTGCTAATTCAACTTCTGTAAACAACAAAAGGGTCAAGGGTCATGGTCTACGGATCATGGCTCTCTGATATTGCATCACTTTTATATATAGTACCAGAAATGAAATATGGGGTATGGTACTCTATCCGATATTCAAATATATGTTATCTGGCTATACAATCATATCAAAGGGTTATGTTACTGAATCATATATTATGTCTAAAACTTTAGACAGCTACGCGACTTGAAGCGGTTGGTTTTTTGTAATGACTCGATTTCTATTTACCTTCCTATTATAGAAAAGTAGTATGACTTTATGGCAAAGGCAAAAGTCACTCATAAAAATAGTTTGGACATTGTAGCTAACCCTCGGGTGGAAAAAGGGCTGACACCCATGCAGGAAAAGTTTGCAATGATTTATGCTACAGAAGAGGTTACGCAAACGGAAGCAGCGATCAGGGCAGGGTACGCTGAATCTAATGCACACTCTATTGCAAGTCATATGCTTAACGGACGTAGCTATCCACAGGTTTTGGACAGGGTGCGTGAAATCAAAAAAGAGTTACAGCAGAAGTATGAGGTAACTTTTGAAAGCCATGTGCAGAAGTTAGCACAACTCCGTGATGTGGCTTTGCAGAATGGAAACTATGCGGCGGCGGTCACAGCTGAAAAGTCAAGAGGTCAGGCGGCTGGGCTGTACATTGATCGCAAAGAAATACTGCATGGTAAGATTGACCAAATGAGTAAAGAAGAAGTGGTCAATGAAATTAAGCGTATCCAGCAAGAGTTCCCAGCATTGGTAGAAGCAACCAGCCCTGTCATAGACATGGATAACTTGGAGGTTCTACCTGATGGCAACAAAGAAACCTGAGTCTAAATTTTGGAAATCACTACGGGATGGAACCAAGTCCCTCGGGGTGCATTGGACTAGGATGGAGTCGTGGGCTAGTCCAGGAGTGCCTGACGTCAACGGTTGCTTGAACGGCAAGGACTTCTGGGTTGAGCTAAAGGTTCTTACGACAAAGTCTGACAAGAAGTTCCCACAGTGGCGTCCTCATCAAATAGCATGGCAGACCTCAAGAACCTCTGTTGGTGGATGCGTTTGGAACTTGGTTCATCATCCTTCATCAGGCCAGCTATTATTTTTGGATGGTCGGCACCTGAGCCAGAGATTGATGGATGGAGATCCAGTCTACGATGATCGGATGGAATGGCCGATTGACCATGATGGATGGGCAAGAGTACTCGGACGACTGATGAAGAGCGATGATTCCTGAGATCAAAAGACATCTGGCCTCAGATATGGCGGCATCTTTTTTACTCAAAATGATAAAATAAGTGTTTACATCAGCCATCAACTGCGCTACTCTATACTTACCAAAGCGGCAATGGTGTCGCGGTACTGCTCGTAGAAAGGAGCATCGTTATGGCTAAATCAGCTGTAGTTAAAAAGTCCCAAGTGGCAGAAGTCGTTTTTCGTGGTATCAATGAGTTGCCTGAGGATCGCAAGTCCCAAGGCGTTACTGCCGAGGACATCTTTACGTTTGTCCAGCAGCATGCTGGTGGCAATCCAAACAATGTAGGCGTCCGCACCATTGTTGAGGTTGACCCTGCTACGGAGCTCCCCTTCCCTTGGGAAAAGAAGAAAACCTTATGGGACGCTGACGGGTCGCCCAAAATGTCGCTCCGCGGCATGGTAGTCTGGCAGTTGATCAACTCCCACATGGACCCGATCACCTTAACAGACGTGGACAATGCGCATCGCGCCATTAAAGCACGTCGCTTCCATGCTTTGTTGGACGCGCTTAATGGTGGACAGTCCCCATCAGCCAAGGCGACATGGGGCAATGCTTTCGTTGAGCTGTTCGTTATCCCAGCCAAGTAATCACAGGATGGGCGGCCGATTGGTCGCCCTTCTTTTTTGGATGGATGGATTGATAGAAACGGATGGATGACGATCCTTCGTGTATATGTACTATCATATACACAATAACTAATGAACTCAAAAGACATCAGAGCCAGACATCTTAAGACGTCAGAGTGACCAAGTAGGACACTCAGTGACGCACCATGTGTTACTTTAATACTGTTGCTAATAATGGTAACGGGTACAAAACGAGGTAACAATGACAAATAAAATACCTAATGGTAATTTGAAACGAGGGGCTACCAAAGGCGTTGCGCTTACTGTGCGCCAAAACGAGCTCGTGCTACAGGTGCAAGCTATTATGCAAAGTGAGCTCATGGTGCAGCATGGCCTTAGTAGTGTAAGCATACCCAAGGGCGACGTCATAGGTAAGCTAGCTATGCTTTACCTTGAGCAAAAGGAGGTCAAGTAATGGCTAAGTATGGTGTTTATATAATTGACCACCACAATAGTTTTACGACACGGCTGGCGGTAGGGCATACTGCCAGCATACAAGAGGTCGGCAACCTTATTGTGGGGTTACGGTTTTATCGTAATGTGTACATTAACTACCAAAGCGATAAGGAGCTCTTTGACGAGGACGATGCGCCAAGTTGGAGCAACCAAGACTGCATAATTTACTGGTACGATGACCGTGGTAATTGGAGCCAATTTGAGGAGCGGCCTAATAACGGCTGGGCATGGTGCAGCTGTGACGAGCCAGACCTCATGCCACACATGGCTATTGGTAATTGGACGTACCATGAAATAGGCTAACCCCAGCGGTAGGGCGACTTCGGTTGCCCTACCATTTTTTGTACCCTGACGGATGGATGGATGGATTGACTGTCTATCCATCCGATCATTAGGATGATCCCTTATATAATATCATATCATAAACAAATCTGGCAGCGATGCGTTTGACCACATTGCCACTTGCCGGAGCGTGGTTTAGCTTTTAGCTATTTACATAACGCAACTAACCAATGGGGTTTACTATGGTTTATTTATATATGTTTTTTTGCACCTTATGCATGGTGGCTGGCGTTACCTTAATGTTTGCCGCCACTGGCGCATTTGTACTGCCACCTATTTTTAGCCACCATTACATAAATGCTTTTATGCTTGTTTATGGTGCGGTGCTGTTTGGCTTTGGCTATTTAAGCGCATGGCGGCACAAATGCTAATGGGGTTGCTAGGTGTGCTTGTAATTATTTTTGTAGCAATGTGCTTTTAGGGGTTTACAAGCATATGCCACCTATGGCATAAAATAGGTGTAGCCACCGCATAGGGCGGCGGCATTAACTAAAAAGGGGTTTACCAATGGGTAACACAAACACACAAGCAGCGGCAGCTTTTACAGCCGCAAATTTGGGTAGCCAAGGCGTTTATTGCAGCCTTGCTATTAAGGCGTTTATTACTGCTAATGGCATTGGCAATATTAACGTGCAGCTATTGCCAGCCGCCGTGCAAGCCAATGCGCTTATGGGCGGTGCTAACTTTTGGCGTGCTATGCAGCCAGCCAACGGCAAGGCAATAGGCCACTTTGGGCAAATGCTTTGGGTTATGGTTAATGGTGGCTTGCCAGCTAAATATTGGCAGCCTAGCGCACAAGGCTACATTGCGCCAAAGCCTAAGTTTATAACTAGCTTTGGCTGGCTTAAAACTAATGTGCCAACGCAAGTGCCAGCCGCCGTGCCATTGGCAATGGTAAATGCTATTGCCGCCAACAGCGGCAGCAGCGTTACCAGCAGCCTAAACCAAAACCCTATACTAAAGGCTATGGCTGGCGGCAGCAGCCCCAGCAGCGTTGGTTGGGGCAACCCATTATGTAAACTGGTGGTTAGCAGCTAACCCCTAGCAACCAGCCGCCAAAAGGTACTTGGCGGCTGGTTTGCCACACTGTTGTATTTTTGCCACAGGGCAACCCCCCTAAAACGGCGATGAA
>Ga0208159_1000091_pt1 | contig 33399 bp, 52 predicted proteins | sample 9_EtaG_FD_184082 | JGI IMG/M metagenome (GOLD analysis project Ga0208159, IMG submission 184082) | Marine viral communities from the Subarctic Pacific Ocean - 9_ETSP_OMZ_AT15188 metaG (SPAdes) (version 2) | ecosystem: Environmental > Aquatic > Marine > Oceanic | place: Pacific Ocean | collected... | reverse complement strand
AGATACAGCAGATTATAATACGTCGACGGCAAATACAGTTACATTAACTAGTGGTGCTACAGCTTCTGATGAAGTGATGATTGTAGTGTATGATGTCTTTAGCTTATCTGATGCTATGCCTAAAACTGGTGGTACGTTTACTGGTGGGATAACTGGAACTACTGGTACGTTTAGTGGTGATGTAAGTCTTGATGGTGGTGATTTTGTATTTAATGAAAGTGGTGCTTCCAAAGATTTTAGAATAGAAGGCGACACAAATACTAATTTATTTATTGTTGATGGTTCTGAAGATGACATAGGTATTGGTCAAGCACCTTCTTTTACAAGTGGTAATGGTGTTCATTTAGCTGACAATTATAAAATAGGGTTTGGTGCTGGTGGTAATAGCAGACCAGACTTTCAATTAGGATACGATACAACTGTTGATAGATTACTTTTAGCTTGTGGTTTTGGTGCTGATACTGGCGATATTCAAGTTACTTCTGGTGGTACTATAGGAACTACAAGTGGTTGTTTTAGGTCTTCTCCAAATGATACATTTCATAATGGAGCTGGTACAACTGGTGCTGGTTTAACAACTGGCGATTTCTGTGAATTTACTCAGAATAAAAATGAATTTATTTTGATGTTAAAAAATACTAATGCATCTTCAAGTCAAAGTCATGGATTATACATTGCTCATGCAACAAATCATTTTGATGCAACCTCTATTTTTATTCAATGTGTATTTTCAAGTTATAATAGATTTCTAGTTTACTCAAATGGTGCTTCTTATAATGCTAGTAATACTTGGGGTAATATATCGGACGAAAGATTAAAGTCAGATATTACAGATGCTAAAAGTCAATGGAATGATATAAAATCTATTAAGATAAGAAACTTCAAGAAATATGATACTGGAGATTTAGTTCAATTAGGTGTTGTTGCTCAAGAAGTAGAGAAAGTAAGTCCTAGTTTAATTGATAAAGTTGAACCATCTGTTGGTGATGTAGAACACAATTCTGATTTTGGAAGTGTTTACAAAGATGGTGATGATATTCCAGAAGGAAAAAAGGTTGGAGATGTAAACCAAAAAGAACCAGTAAAAGCTATTAAATATTCTGTTCTTTATATGAAAGCAGTTAAAGCACTCCAAGAAGCTATGGAGCGAATAGAAACATTAGAAGCTAAAGTAAAAGCATTGGAGGAAGCATAATATGAGTAATGCACGAAATCTTGCCAATCTGTTAGGAACTGGAACTACTGTACCTAGTGCTAAAATAGCTGATGATGCTGTTACTACTGCAAAATTAGGTCTTACATTTTCTAATGGTTCAGCTACACAAGATGGCACTTCAAACAATACTACTTATGATATAGTTACTGGTCTTACAATACCAAATAAATCATTAATAATTGTTTCTTTTGATTTCGCTGGAAAATCTGGAGAAGATGGTGTACCTGGAAGTAATGCTACTTGTGCAGTACATATTACAAACTCAAGTAATACTCCAGTAGGTGGTTTGGGTGGTACTTTTATGTCAAATGAAAATCCAAAAACTGGGTGGAGAAATGTTTATAATACAATATCATACATTAATGATACTGGTTCTGACCTTACAAGTCACAAAATAAGAGTACAGCAATACGCAGATGGAGATTTTAATTCATCATTAGTAACAGTTAAATATAGAATTATAGGATTTGGTTGATGCAAATAACTTGGGAAATGATTTTACATATTTATAAAGATGCCATTCCTAGTGATGGATATATAAATTGTGACATAGATAAAAATTATACTCTTGTATGGACAAGTGAAAGATATACAGAACCTACAACTAAACAATTAGAAGATGCAAAAGCAGAGATGGATAAACTATAATGACTAAGATGACTAAAATAGTAGAGGATTGGACTCATGCTATTGATTCTTTCAAGATAATACCAAGAGGTTTGATACTACTTTATATGTATCTTACATACAAAACTGTCTTTTGGTATATGGGTTTGGAGTCACCAAGCCTGGAGCAGAGTGGTATGGTATCTGTGTTGACGTCGGCTAATGCAGTTGCAATGGGTTTGTTTATGGGTAGGTCTAGTTGACATGGTTGCTGGTTGTTTTTCTTTCAGGTACGGTTCAGGAAAGTGTCTACTTCAGTGATTTGGATTCGTGCCTTAGAATTGCACAGAAGATTAGATCACAAAACCTTGACACCTCACTCGCTGGGGATAGTAGGATATGGGTCAAAGCTTATTGTGTACCTAAGACAGTTCCTAAAAAAAATTAAAAGTTATGAGAGATAATTGTTTAATTTAAACTTAATAAACTTTGTTAAATTATTTATTTGCTAATATAATCTGCAATTATCTCTCGCCAAATAAAGGAGAAGTATATGATAGGTAGTATAATAGGACCAATAAGTTCTTTAGCTGGTACTTGGTTACAAGGTAGAGTAGATAAAGCCAAAGCAGATACAGAAGTTAAAGTAGCAAAGGCCAAAGCCGAAGCAAAAGTTTACGAGACTTCTGCTACATCAGATATGCTTAATGAACAAGCTCTTACAAATCAGATGGCTGGGAGTTGGAAAGATGAATTTTGGACTATTATTTTTGGTGGTATTCTTGTGGCTTGTTTTGTTCCTTACACTCAGCCTTATGTAAAGAATGGATTTGATTTCTTAAACACAAGTACACCAGGCTGGTTCTCGACTTGCTTATATATATGTATTGGATCTTCTTTTGGTTATCGCTTTGGTAAAACTGGATTACAATTAATGAACAAAGGAAAATAATATGAAACTTGTCGACGTCATAAAAAAACATGAGGGTTGTCGCCTTGATATGTACAAAGATACAGTAGGTGTATGGACAATCGGTTATGGTCACAACTTAGAAGAGGGAATAGATCAAGAAACAGCAGACTTTATTCTTGCTCGTGACTTAGAAAAACATTCTCAAGAGTTAGATAAACACAAACCAATGTGGAGAGAGCTACCTGACTCAGCACAAGTTGTAATTTTATCTATGCAATTCAATATGGGTTGGAATAGATTCTCAAAGTTTGTTAAATTTTGGACAGCAATAGAAGCTAATGATTGGAAAAGTGCTGCTTTTGAAATGGAAAACAGCCGTTGGTGGGGTCAAGTTAAATCTCGTGGACCAGAGCTACGACAGTTATTACTTGATATTTGAGGGGTACAATCATACTCGGAGGTACCATTCCACCCCTCTGAGGGTCTTTATATCAAGCCGTTTTTTTAAGATTTAGTAGTTTCGCCTAGCACACCAGCATATCCAGCAATATCTATAATGCTATCCATATGATTTGGTGTTTCTATTAGCCTGGTCATCTTTAATGCTATCAAAAGTAGACCAGCTTGTTGTGGTGTGATGTGGTAGTCGAGGATTGTAGAAGATAGATCAGAGAATCTTTGAAGCATTTTCTCTGGTGAACCATATTGGTTTTCTCTGTCGTCGACTTGCACTTGTGCTTCCTTTAATATTTCTTTAGCTTTCATCTTACAAACTTAACATAAAGATAAATGTTAAATAATATTGATACAAGTATTGCTAATGGTAATACGATTACAAAGAGATAAACATTTAACTCTTGATAAGACATTCCTATTATTGCTGATACTTCTAATAAAAATAAAACACACCAATCAAATATATCATCTATCATAACGATACTCTTTTTTCTGTTGATACATACTTAGGTAATCTTACTTTGTTATGGCTTGATTTTCTTTTACGTTTTGCTCTATCAAAGATGTCTAAATTTTCATTAGCTGAAATTGCTTTGCCACCCATAAAAGAATTATATTTTGGAACTATGGTTTCTGGTCGATAAACTCTACCGTACTTATCATAATTCTCTGCTCTTGGATCATCAATAAAACTCATTTGTTTGTACTCCTTCTTTGTTTACCCGTTAGTTTCATTGCTTCTAACAAATTGTCAACATCCACTGGTGTTAAATACTTTACACCACTAAACGGAATATACTGTATGTGATACTTTCTTATGTATCGCATCATAGCTTGTTCAGTTATTTGTGTTTGTTCGGTTTTACAGCACTTGCTCCTTAACTCAGAAGCAAGTTGCTTGACAGATATAAGGTCTAGCATTGTCTTATATCTGTCTGTTATATTAGAACTGGTCATTCCAATCATCTCCACTTTCTGCTTTCGCAAAACTATCTTTTATATCTTGTATTTTATCTTCAGTAGTTGGTTCAGCAGTAGTAGTTGTTGGTGATGTATCAGTTTGCATCTTATCGCTTACTGTTGCTTTAAGATATTTAGTTCCTTCTTGTGCATGACCAGAGGGAAATTCATTTACCCACATAGCAATGCGTCTAGTTTCTCCAAATGGTCCAGAGAAGTCAGGTGCGCTTGGATTTGCACCTTCTTCTCTTGCATATACAGAAGAAACTTTTTGATAGAGTTCATAATATTTTTCTCCATCTCTTGTTTTACAAGCCATAAGTAAAGTATTTTTTTCTTCTCCATTGTTATTTACTTTACCTATTGCTCTTAATGCTTGGTCACTTCTTGGTTTCCAAAGCACACCTTTATCTGTGTCGTCGTATTCACTCATTATTTAAAGTCCTCCTTTTTTTGGGGGGTTGTGTTTTTGGGTGGATTAACATTGCCGTTTGGAACAATGATACCACTTGCTTTATTGCCGTCGTCATCTACTGATGCGAGAGCAAACAATGCTTGAAGGCTATACCTCTTAGCATATGTTATTGATGAACCTAACTTTTGTGGATCGTGTAAGTTTGGTACAAAACAAGGCACAGATAATTTAAGCTGTGTCTGACTACCAACGTGTGTAGCAGTAGCAGTAATAATAAGATTGCCAGTTTCCGTTACTGTTGATTCAAAGCCATAAAGTATTCCATACTTATTTGCCTGGTCACAAGCTGACATAACTTCTTCTAAACTAGAGTATGTATTCTTGAAGAACGGATTCTTTGAAGATTTGTTTGCAACAACTTTATCTTTTTGAAACATCCACATTGCTTGTTGAATGTTTTGACTAGTAGGCAATGGCTTCTTTAGCTCTTGCTTTTTTGTTGGCAATACATTATTTGTTTTATTATTCATATCTATTTTCTCCTGAGATATTTATGAGTATTTAAATCGGTTAACTAGGGTGTAGCATTGTTTCCTCATGCTACATCCTCTTTTTTATTTTGGAGAATAACTCTCCGACCATTCTTAGTTCTATAAACTTTGACCTGGTCATTATAAACTTCTCTATCTGTATCTTTTAACTCTTCGAGAAGTGCTTTCTTTGCATCTGAGTTTTGTTTTGCTTGGTCAACTGTTGAAGCAAACAACTCTGAATTAAATGCAAACGAATTACTTTTGGTTACATCTCTAGCTATCAAGCCGTCGACAATTACTTTATCAGTAGATACTTCTTTGTATGCTACTTGTTCCATTGGTGGTGGAGTATCATCTCTGACATACGCCCAGAATTTTTGGACATTCACCATTATCATATCAAAGTATTCACGACTCCTACCTATCCAGCAAACATCATATCGGTTGTTACCAAACAATACAGATAGATATGCTTTCTCAATCTTAGCTACATTGAGATAGTATTGTATCTGTGGCATATAACTATCACGCACTCTATCCATTGTATTGTTTGCGTGTGTATGTTTAAACTCAATCATATAAGTATCAAAATGTTCTGAGTCATATGATCTATAAATACAATCAAGATTAGCTTGGATTACTTCACGATCACCAAATAATTTTAATGATAAATCTCTATCAACTATTTTTGGTTGCCAATATTCTTTACGCTCTTCATAGAATATACTGTGCATCATCTCTTCATTGCCATTGGTCATATACTTTCTAAACCAAGCATGATTCAATGCTTCTGTAGTAGCACCCATAGCTACTGGTAATACATCTGAAAGATCAGGTGACTGCTTACGACCAGTCTTGATCTCCCACATTTCAAACCAATTATTTGGGTCTTGTAACTTGGCGACGTCTGAGCCACCAATCGTTCCTTGTCTATTCATATTTAGCTCCTCAACTATTTGTAATAATTTATGACAATTTGTTTAAGATTGCAAGTAATTAATGCGTTCTTGCAATGCGTTTGCCAGCTTTTTTCTAAGCTGATATTTATCACTGCAGTAGTTATGAATGTCTGCATATGATGGGTACCATTTATTATTCTTAGTCATATGTTCAATGCATCTAATAATAATATCTGCTGGTATTTTATCGACATGATTTATCTGTCGAACTAATGAACGAATCTTTAACTCTAAATCATCTTCATCCATATTCTGTTTGTTCATCAAAGAAAACATAATGACTAATCGTTTCAAAAGTTCATCATCTTCTAATGGCATTGAGTAACCATAGCATTTATGTAATGCTTTTTCTAATTCAGGTACACTTGCATTGTGTACATTTATATTTTTGACATAAACTTTTCCATCATGATACGTTTCAAATATATCAAGTCCCCCCTCTAATAGTTCTAACAACACTGCTGAGCGAACCTCGCTGTCTATGTCTAGAGGATTTGCGTCCATTAGCTTGTACGTTAGGTAATAATTCTTTTCCGTTTCGCTGAACTCCGTCAAACTCTGCGACTCTTTTACACCAGCTTCTGTAATGGCTGAATGGTGCGACGATTGTTTCTGCTTTGGCATAATATTTTTTATACTTGATAATTTCTGTGTCATGATCTATTTCTCCAAGTTGATTGTTAAGTAATTCTTTCTCGCTATCAGAGGGAGTCCAGTTATTCCACACCTCCCTTTGTTGCTCCCTATCGACGACTTTCTTTATTACTTCTCTATTAGGGTGTCTGTCTGATACTGGTGTAGTGTCTGTGTGACACTGGTTCTTTCTGATTACTTTGTATTCAAAAAGAAATTCATAATGATTTGATTTACCACGATCAGGATGCTTGTGTATTAACTTAAGGTCTACTAGTTTTTGTAGACATCTGATTACGGTACTTCTTGATAAGCTTGTTAGTTTTACAAGCCTATCTATTGACGGAAAACAATGACCAGTATTACTATTTTCGTGGTGAGCAAGTGTTACAAGAACCCACTTTGATAAACCATCTGGTAAATCTATATCCATCACTGCTGATACTCTTTTGAAACTCATACATTCCTCTTGACATTATATGGTTATGATTGTTATTGATTAGTTATTCGTTCCTCGACGTATACTTAAGCCCTCAAGGTTCACTCCTATTTACTTTGAGGGCTTTTTAATTGGGAACTGAATTACATTTCCTTCTTTGACGACGACTCTTTCTTCTGGTGACATTATCAATCTTATGTCGATTGCTTTACCATCTATTTGAAAGTTCATTTCCCATTCGCCATCAAACATTTCATTCAAGAACTCTTCAAGTTCTTCAATAAAATTATTTGTTAGACCATTATAAGTATCTCTCACTATTCATTCTCCATTGTTTGAAATTCAATTAACCTTAATGCCTTTGTGTTTCTTACATTGAAACAAACAAATGCTTCTCCATTTTTTTGCTTTAATAAAAGTAAATCATTATCATAAGTATTATTTTTCTTACCAAGATACTTTGATATTAATGCAAAACCATTATGCCTATACTTACTTTCACATAATAATTGTGTTGATGTTATGAAGTTGCCGTCGCCATATATATTGACATTCAAATCAATATCACTTGGATAATCTTTTAATGCACCTGATAATGGCTGTCGTTTTGCTTGCCATCCCCAGCTATTAAATAGATTTACCCACCAACGTTCGTGATAACTACCTTTGTTTTTCTCCTTTGACATTTATACCTCCAATCGGTTTTATCATTACTCCAAGTTCAAGTGCATCAAGCCAGCAACTAAACATAAATCCAGATGGCACTCTCTTAAATGTTTCCCACTTTTGCATTAGACTTGGTTCAATACCCATATCACCAGCTAATGTTTCCTGGCTTATACCTTTTTTATTTCGATATTTTTTTAAATCTTCTATAATTTTCTGCCAGTTTTCTGTTACCTTTACTGGCTTTTTGTAATGAGTAAAGTGCATCTTCAACCTTTAAAGCTGTTGCATGTTTTAATTCAGAACCATTGATTGCACGATAATATGTTGACATATCAATCCCTGATTCTTTCCAAGCTTGTATCAAAGATATATCTATCTTCCTAGATATTCTTATTAATTCAACTATATAACTATTCATAATCACACCTTACTGCATTAACGCAATGAACACAACCACACGGCTTGTTTGGGTTAGCCGTGTTGGTTGTGTATCTCAATGGTAGTACCAATACCATCCTACTTTTGTGGACATTGAGAATTATTTTGCAGTGATTTTTCATAATCACTTACAATTTTTTCTTTGGTTTCAATCATATCTTGAATCAATGACTTTATTGTTTCTCTTGAATACATATCAACAGAACATTGAATAGATTTTAATTTATAAATGTCATCAATTATTTTAGTATAGTCAACCATTAGTTTCCTCTTGATCTACAGACCAATGAAAGGCACTCACTTCATACATATTACCTTTCATATAATCTTCGATAAGTCTGTTAATGTTTACTAACTCTTGTTCAGCTAGTTTATAAAAGCCTGGTGTAGTCTTATCTCTTGTAAGATATATCTTAAGTTTTATTCTTGCATGAATACTACACGATACTTCTTTTAAGGTATTCTTTGCACCTATGTCGACGACTTTAGCCATTAGTAATCTCCATCTTTGTTAGCCATTATTGCACGCGCTTCTGCTTCTTCTCCAAGAGCATCAAGCTTTGCACTGCACTCAGTTTCAAATGCACCAATAGGACTATCACTTGGTATTTCAATACCTCGTTCTCTCATTTCTTGTATGAGTCTAAGACATTCGATTGGTGAATTGCCAAACTCTTGTTGTAAAGAATCAACAAGTTTTACGGCAATACGATTTAATATATTGTCAGCCGACAGGGCTTCTGTGTTTGATAAATTCATTCGTTCCTTCTCCTATTTATTTATCAATGGTTATTTATTGTTGCATATACGCAATAATTATGCAACCTTTTTATGCATTTGTTTACTAATGTTCTTTATTTGAAAGTCATTTAGAAACAATACTGCATATCGTGACAAAGACATTGCGTCTAACAATACCTTTGGTTTTTCTTTCATAGCTTTTAACCAGCCATTAATATAAGCTGTTGTATTTTTTGTTGGTTTAGATTGAATCTTTAAATTTGCAGCTATCAATGCACTACCAAGTTCAGCAACCAGTTCTTCGAAAGCATATTCTTTTCTTTCTTGTGAAAGTTTACGGTCCAATCTATTTGTTGCACCAGTCCAATGTATTAGTTCGTGTCCAAGCACTGTATAATAATCAATATCTGTTTTGAATTTATCAAAGTCTGGCATCCTGATCTTATCCTGAGATGGAATATAACAAGCTTTATTGGAACCAGTTTCAATTACTGCTGGAATATTATGAAACCATTTTGCTGTTTGATTCTTAATCGTTTCATCTGTTATCATTTCTTGTGTTACAAATGATTGTTCTGTTTTTTCTTTTGGTATACCTTTAACTTGATCACGATTGAACACAGCCCAAGCTTTGAATCCATACAGTAATTGATTGTCGTCGTCGTCAACTCTAAGTTTGGGTTGCAAGATATATTGATTAAAGGCAGTTGCTGATTGTCCACTCAAGTCACCACCTAGTTCTGTCCATTGCTGGTATGTACCCCATTGATTACTGTCATAACCTCTTTGATCTTTGACCATCCATAACCAAAAACAATTTACACCTTGATACTGGTAGCCTTGAGTATTTACTGGACATCTAAAATCTGAATTATGCCAAGGCATACTCCATTTATTCTTGATGCCTTTTTCTATACGATCAATAATTACTTTGACAATTCTATCTGCTTTGCTCATTATCTTTCTCCCATTTTGGAATTGTAATTGTTAAATGAATAAATGTATTAAGAGTTATCCCAGCTACTACAATCTGCCATATGCCAGGATAAGGAAACATAAGTGGATTAGTTTGTATTACATATATAATAGCAATACATAATGGAATACTTAACCATCCAGCTAGTTTGATTTGACCCATTCTACTCACGACTGGTTCATCCTACACATTGCTCTTGCTACTTCTACGTCTTGCAAGATTAAGTGTTTGGTATCTACAAATTTACCAGCATTGAATAATCTAATGTATCTTTCCATTGACATTGTATCAAAGTTAAGATCATTCATATCTTGGCAATACATTACATAAATTGTAAAGTCGTCGAGTGATTTTTCTTCTTTCATAAATTTACTCCAAGTTAATTGTTAATGATGATTCTGAAGACGGTGCATTGCTACTGCTGTAACAACACGCAACGTCGTCTGCAGTTGGTTTAATCAGTACTGATAGTTGTATTTAATATCGATATACTGAATTTTATTTTGGTAATACTTTGATTTAGATTTGAGGTAATTTTTGTAGTAGTTCATTCGTCTAACAGCATGACCAAAGTAATAATATTTAGATGATAGTTTTTGACGACGACCATCTTTCAATGTGATTATAATTTCAAACATATGATACTCCTATATATAAACAATCGGTGGTTGATAAGCATAAAAAAAGAGGTGGCATTTCAACCACCTCTTAGGGAGAATTGGTTTGTGATTAAGCTTTCAATAAAGCATCAATCTCGTCTAGTTCCATCAACTTGTTCTTGGAACTAGATGACTTTGAATTTGGAGTCCAATCTTTGCCAACTAATTTCTTAAATACTTTCGTATCAGCAAGGTGTCTGTCGGAAAGTTCTTCAAGTTCCTTCTCTTGTTCTTTAATTACGAAGGTTAGTTTAGACATCTGAACGTGGATGACTTCTTGTCCAGAGTATGTCGCACGTAGGTCTGCAAGTTTGACTCTGTTCTCAGAAATTTGATCAGACTTATATTGTACGCTGTTAGCAGAAGTGTAGCAAGCGTCTCTGGCTATTGATTCTCTGAGATATGTAAGTGAATCTCCAGAATGGTAGTTAATAACGGCTGATTTTAAATCTACTAAGTTCTTAGATTTTGTGTCGTTTCTAGTCATATTATAGTCTCCTAAAAGTTTAAGTTGCGATGCTTTTGCATCGTGATGATTGCCTTACATCAAAATGATAAAAGAGAAACTACTACGCGTAATGACGAAGTCATTGTAACTAACGCGTAGATGCATAGACCCCCACTCAAGTTAGGTAATGGGTGGTACGGACAAACTTGAGAGGGGGTCATTTTTATGTGAGGTTGTCAGCACGATCCTTGCAAATGCATTGTGACTTGAACTTTTATTTAGGAGACTACAATATGTCTAGAAATGGCTCGAAATCTTTTAGAACTTATTAGATTTGAAATTAGACGTTATGTTTTTAGTATGCCTTTTAGTACTAAAAAACTAGCATTGTGGAAGTTTCACTCATATCTCAGAGGATTAATAGACAGAGTCTTACGCTTGGTTCACTTTTGGTGACAGTGTAGAATGTTAGGATGCTCAGATTTCTGGGGTTAGTGTCAAACTCCTACGTGCGATATGCTGTGGACAAGATGTTAGTCATCCTCAGATTTCTATGCTTACCTGAGTTAAAGAACTGGAGAAGGAACGTCTTTCCGTCAAACACCTCTGATACAAAGTGTTTAAGAACCTCTAGTTGGTAAAGATTGGCACACGACAAATCAAAGGCGTCTAGTTGTTAGAACAAGTATGGAAGTAGATGATATTTATGCGAAAGCTTAGTCACAAACCTAGTCTGCATTAGAGGTGGCTCTGTTTGAAATGACACAACTTTGGTTAGGCTTAGCAACCAACAACAAGACTAGCGTGCCTTAGCACGCCAAGCCTTAAATTGTAGGTTGACAAAGCATATTTGAATCGAATAGAAGGGGGACTAGGGGGTTGTTATGAGTAAAGATTTAGACAATGGTCGTCGACCTTTGACAAAGAAACAGATGCTTTTAGTTGATACACTCGTAGCAGAAGGTTGTAGTATATCTCAAGCCAGTCAAGAAGCTGGCTATGCTAGTGGTGAATCTGGAAGAGTCACGGCTAGCAAAGCTTTGCGACAACCACACGTGCAAGAGTATATGATGAAAAGAATAACAGAAACTTTGGGCGTTAATGCTACGCTTGCTAGCGCAAAGCTTGTCAAACTAGCCAGCGGTGCTAAGAGTGAGTACGTTCAACTAGAAGCCAGTAAAGATATCCTTGATAGGGCTGGATTCAAAGCACCAGATAAACATATGCATCTACATGCTGGTGAAATTAAAGTACAGATAGACCTTACTTAGTAGGTAGGGGGGTTAAAAAACGTTGTACTACTACTGTTACTCCTCCCTCACTCGCATTTATTTCACGAAGGTTCGGTTTGTGCGTTGCTCAATATATTTTTTTTCCTTTATAAGCTAGAGTATGAAAGATAATACTAAAGTATTTTTAACGGCTATATCAAACGCATTGCTTCCAGAGTTTATGGATAGTGATGAACTAAAGATAGGTACGCTAAGCCAGGACACACAAGATGCATTGCAAGCATTTCTTGATGACCAAATGGGTGACGTCGACGAAGGAACTTACAAACAATTTTCTTACGAGCATATAAATAAATTTTTTCAGACTAAGTCTATCTTTGAAGAAAACATAGAGGGTGCATCTAAACAACTCAAGACTATACTTGGTGGCTTTGGTGTAAGACGGACAGCAGATGGTTATAATGTTATAGACACCTATGACTTTCATCCAAGAAAGAAAACTGTTGAAGAAGATGACGGAAAAAGCAAAGAAGTAAATGTTGGTTATACTGATGTTGCTTTACAGCTAGCGTATAATTTATACACTGGTGGTGGTGAAGAAGGAAAGTTATATGGTCCAGCAAGGATGCTTGGTGGTCTTCTACTTCCTGAGAATGAAGATAGAAGTGTAATAGACCCAAAGACAAGTAATAGTTTAGCTATTAATTGGAACATAGGCGAAGGACAATCTGTAAAGAAACAAAAGTTTACAAACTCAGTTTTATCTGGATTAAAACCAAAGACAAAGAGTACATCAACTAAAAATAGGGAGAACTAATATGCCACCAAGAGTCTTTCAAAAAAGAGCAAAGTCAGCAAGGCAACAAGCTGATCGTAGAGCAAGACCAACACAAGAGTCAAGGTCTGATCAAAAAGAACAAGAACGAGCAGAAAGAGAAGCACAAGCTAGAAGAGATGCACAAGCTCGTAAAGAAAGAGAGAAAAAAACATCTGTTCCTAAAACAAAACCAAAGCCAATACAAAAGAGTCCTCAACATTCTTTTGCAGATAAACTAGGTCGTTCTCCTACTCGTGACCCAAGAGACAATCAAAACCAACCTTCAGGAACATCTGCTGTTCAAAGAATGAAAATAAATAATGCTGTAAAGACGACGACAAATAAATCTAAAATGTCACCTCCACTTTCAAAGCCAAAGAGTCCGACTAAGTTTACAATTAAAGGTGGCACAATAAAGGGTGGTACTATTTATAAAGACCCAATCACTGGTTCTACACTAGCTGGTAAAGAAACAAGAATGAAAGCTATCACAGACCCACAGTCTGTAAGAGTGCAAGACTCACGAGCAGTTAAAACTGGTGGACCTAAAGGGTTTAGTCGTAAAGGTTCTTTAATGACTTTCGACGACACAAGTCTAACTGAAGGTCAAAACCCACTAACTCCTTTTCAAAATAAACAAGTAAGTATTTTAAATAATCTTAATAACCCACAAGAAACAAAACTAGACCTTGTTACTAAAGAACCAGTACAAAATACTCTACTTACTGAGCTTTCTAAGAGAAGAAAGAAAAGACAAGGTAGTGGATTTACTGGAATAATGTCACAGATAAGATCACTGCTGGGATAATTGTGGATCCAGTAACTGCTCTCGCTACAGCTTCAAGTGCCTTCACCTTAATTAAAAAAGGCTTCCAAATGGGGAAGGATGTGGAGTCAATGTATGGTGACATTGGACGTTGGATGGGTGCCGTGTCTGATGTTAACCATGCAGAGAAGATGTCTAAAAACCCTCCTCTGTTTAAAAAATTATTTGCTGGTTCAAGTGTTGAACAAGAAGCAATGGATGCTTTTGCTGCTAAAAAGAAAGCAGAAGAAATGGAAAATGAACTTCGCACTTGGATAAATATGGTGCATGGTCCTAATGCTTGGAGTGAACTCCTGAAAATGCAAGCAAAAATTAGAAAGCAGAGGGCTGAACAACTGTATGCTCAAGCTGAACTTCGTTCAAAGATTCTAAACATTATTGGTATTATTCTTCTTTGCACAATCATTGGTGGTCTGATAATGTACATTGGATATTTATTTTATTTAAAGAGAACTGGTAAACTATGAGTTTTTTACACATTTTAAAACCTGAAGAAAGAAGATTACTTAGAACTATTGTAAAGAAAGTGCATCTACAATATGTACCGAATGAACATAAATCAGATAGAGAAGCTGATAAATTGATTGCAACAATAGGTCCAGCTACAGTAGAACAACTACTTAAAGCTGGTAAAGATAATAACATTGACAACATTTAAATATAAACCTGACGGCAAAGTATTAAAGGAGTTTATGAAAGATGACTCATTCTTTAGAGGATTGCGTGGTCCAGTTGGAAGTGGAAAGTCGGTGGCGTGTTGTGTCGAAGTCTTTAGAAGAGCATTGGCACAAAAGAAAAATGACAAAGGTATTCGTCGTTCGAGATGGGCGATTATTAGAAATACCAATCCCCAGCTTAGAACAACAACAATCAAGACCTGGCTAGATTGGTTTCCAGAAAATACTTGGGGTAAATTTAGATGGGAAGTTCCATATACTCATTTTATAAGCAAAGGAGATATAGAACTTGAAGTTATATTTTTAGCACTTGATAGACCTGAAGATGTTAAAAAACTACTGTCACTTGAACTTACTGGCATTTGGGTAAACGAAGCAAGGGAAATACCTAAGTCAATAATAGATGCGTGTACTATGAGAGTTGGAAGATTCCCTTCAATGCGTGAAGGTGGTCCTAGTTGGAGTGGTATAATCTGTGATACTAACGCACCTGAGGAAGATCATTGGTGGCCGATAATGTCTGGTGAAGTTCCAGTACCTGACCATATTCCTAAAGAAGAAATAAGAATGTTAGTAAAACCTGATAACTGGTTTTTCTATACTCAACCTTCTGGTATGTTAGAAAAAAAGAATGAAGACGGCGACGTCGAAAATTATATATCAAATGACAAAGCTGAAAATAAAAATAATCTTTTAGATTCATATTATGAGAATACTGTTAAAGGTAAAACAAAGTCTTGGATTGATGTGTATGTAATGAATAAACTAGGTTCAATCGTAGATGGTAAACCTATATATCCTATGTTTGTAGGAGAAACTCATACATCAAAAGAAGAAATACCAGTAGCAGATGGTCAACCAGTTTACATAGGATTAGACTTTGGACTAACCCCAGCTGGAGTTTTTGCACAGAAAGTAAGAGGTCGTTGGTTAATACAATCTGAGATTGTAGCTTTTGATATGGGTATTGTTAGATTCTCTGAACTGTTAAGAGAAGAGATCGCAACTAAATATGTTAACTGTGAAGCATTAATATATGGTGATCCAAGTGGTGACTTCAGAGCGCAAACAGATGAAAGCACACCATTTCAAATACTTAGAGGTGCTGGACTAAGAGCAATACCAGCACCATCTAATGATGTATCTCTTAGAATAGAAGCTGTTAATAAATCTTTGATGAAAATGGTTGAAGGTGTATCTGGGTTTTTAGTTGACTATCGTTGTCGTCAAATCATTAAAGGCTTTGAGGGTGGCTATCAGTATAGAAGATTACAAGTATCAGGAGAAAGATTTGCAGACAAACCTGATAAGAATATGTATTCGCATATTCACGATGCACTACAATACTTAATGCTTGGTGCTGGAGAAGGAAGATCAATCATTGGTAATAATAAACCACTGCGATCTTTTAATGCAAAACCTGAATTTGATGTATTTCGTCGACGACCAAAACAAAGAAGAGAAGGTCTATGGTCACGGATGTAGTTAGATTTAGATTATTTTTGTTAATATATGGATTAGCTATGTACCATTTTTGTGCGTGGCTAAAGTCATTTGAATGGAGTATCGAAAATTATGTGTTTTTTTAAAAGTCCCAAAATGGTAATGCCTGAACCAAAAGTCGATCCTGAAGTCGAAAAGCAAAAGGCTGAAGAAAAGAAAAGGCAAGAAGCTGAAAAGAAAAAGCAAGAAGAGTTTAAAAAGAAATCATCTGCTGGACAAGTTGGCAAGCGTTCATTAATATCAGGTCAATCTGGTGGTATTGGTTATTATAAGGACCCAATGTAATGGTTGAGATAAATACAGTTATCCCTCTTAATACTGGTTCAGATAAACCAGTTGATTCATTATTAAGAAGATATGAAAGAGCAAAATCTCACAGAGATAATTGGACATCTTTATTTGAGGAGTGTTACGAATATGCGTTACCACAAAGAGAAAGCTTCTATGCTGAAACTCCAGGTCAAAGACGAGACGACAAAATCTTTGACGAAACTGCTGTGGTCGGAGTTCAAGAGTTTGCATCAAGGTTGCAGTCTGGTCTTGTTCCAAACTTCGCAAGATGGGCTGATTTTGTTGCTGGATCAGAAGTTCCTGAAGAGCAAAGAGATGAAGTTAATTCTCAACTGCAAGGAGTAACAGATTATGTTTTTGAGATTCTACAGAACAGTAATTTTGCTCAAGAAGTCCACGAGTCGTTTCTTGACTGTGCAGTTGGAACTGGTGTTTTATTATGTGAAGAAGGGGATGCAGTTAATCCAATCAGGTTTTCAGCAATTCCATTACCTCACGTTGTCTTGGATGTCGGTCCTGATGACAGAGTTGACTCCATATATAGAGAGCGTCATATCAGGGGTGGTCAACTTTTGGTCGCGTATCCAAAAGCTATTCTCACAGAAAAAATAAAAGAAGCAGTTACAAGAACTCCTGAAGAGAAAAGAAAAATTCTTGAAATAGTTTACAGAGATTATTCTAAGATCAATGTTATGGCTCATAAGTATTGTGTTATTGACCTTGAAACCAAATCAAAGATTTTAGATGAACAGTATGAGGGTGTTGGTTCGTGTCCTATTATAGCTTATCGCTGGTCGAAAGCATCTGGGGAGGTGTATGGGAGAGGTCCACTTATCAATGCTCTCAGTGCAATTAAGACAACTAACTTAACTATTGAACTTATATTAGAAAATGCACAGATGGCAATATCTGGTATCTATCAAATGGAAGATGATGGAGTTATAAATCCTGATAATGTTTCATTAGTGCCTGGAACTGTGATTCCAAAGTCGCCTGGTTCTGCTGGATTGCAACCTATACCTACTGCTGGAAGGTTTGATGTCGCCGACTTAGTATTAAATGATATGCGTAATAACATTAAAAGAGCATTATACAATGATATGCTTGGTGACCCAAACAGAACACCAGCGAGTGCAACAGAAGTTGCTGAAAGAATGGCTGATCTTTCAAGGAGAATAGGAAGTGCATTTGGTAGATTACAAGCTGAACTTGTAACACCAGTATTGCAAAGAGTAATACATATACTAAAGAAACAAGGTCGTATTCAGATGCCAACTATTAATGGCAGAGAAGTAAAGGTGAGATCAGTTTCACCTTTAGCTATGGCTCAAGCACAACAAGATATAGTTTCCGTCGACAGATTCTTAGAGTTAGTTGGTGGCAGATTTGGACCACAGATGATTAACTTGTTAATAGATAGTGAAGAAACTTCTATACATCTAGCAAGAAAGTTTGGTGTTCCTGATAATCTCATAAGAGATAAAGCCAGTCGTGAAGAGATAATTAGAATGACAGCACAGATGGCTCAACAACAACAGCAACAACCTATGATGCCTGAAGAGTAATGGCAACTCCAGCTTGGCAAAGAAAAGAAGGCAAAAACCCTGAGGGTGGATTAAATGCAAAAGGTCGTGCTTCCTACAATGCTAAAGGTGGCAATCTTAAACCACCAGTATCAAGAGAACAAGCTAAGAAAAGTCCAAAGTCTGCTAGTCGTCGAAAAAGTTTTTGTGCTAGGATGCGTGGTATGAAAAGAAAATTAACTTCTGCTAAAACAGCAAACGATCCCAATAGCAGAATTAATAAGTCACTTCGTAAATGGGATTGTTAAAGGAGATATATTATGCCAATGGGTAAAGGAACATATGGGTCACAAAAAGGTAGACCTTCAAATGGTTTAAAAGGTAAACAAAAAAATTTGCCAGAAGGATTAAAGAAAAAAATTATGGCATCTAAAAAACGTAAAAAGAGTTACTAATGGCAGTAAATGAAGCTGGCAATTATACAAAACCATCAATGCGTAAAAGAATATTCGCAAGAATAAAAGCTGGTGGTAAGGGTGGAAAGCCTGGTCAATGGTCTGCTCGTAAAGCACAAATGTTAGCTAAGGCTTATAAAAAAGCTGGTGGTGGTTATACGTCATGAAATCATTATTAAAATTAACAAAAAGACAAATATCTACTTTAAAAAAACATTCTAAACATCATTCAAGTAAACATATGAAAATGATGAAAGCTGAAATGAGAAAAGGAAAGTCATTTGGACAAGCTCATAAGAAAGCTCAAAAGAAAATTGGAACATAATGAAGAAACCTCAACGATCTCTTGTAGCTTGGACTAAACAGAAATGGCGAACCAAAAGTGGTAAGCCGTCGACACAAGGTTCAAAAGCAACTGGAGAAAGATATTTACCTTCCTCTGCAATTAGTGCATTATCGGATGAAGAATACGCTAGGTCTACAAAAGCAAAACGTCGTGCCATAAAGAAAGGCAAACAGTTTTCTAAACAGCCTAAAAGTGTTGCAGATAAAACTAAATCGCATAGGAGATACAGTTGACAAATATTGGAATTGATGGTTTTAACAGATCAAAAGAAAATGATGAAATGATTTCAGATGCTGTTGGTAGTTGTTTTTCAACACCAATGGGTCAAGAAGTATTGAAATATCTTAAAAGTATAACTATAGAAATGGTAGCTGGTCCTGATATTACAGATGCAAAGTTACGTCATTTAGAAGGACAAAGATATATAGTTGGGGTTATAGAACGAAGAATAGTACATAATCACGGAGTAAAACAAAATGGAAGAAGCAACACAGACAGTAGTAAACGAACAGACGGACTCTTCACCAAGTCAAGAGGTGGAACAGACTAGACCTGAGTGGTTACCTGAAAAGTTTGAAACACCTGAAAATCTTGTACAAAGTTATAGTGAATTAGAAAGTAAGATTGGTGCAAGAGATGATAGTGTTAAAGAAGACTTTTTAAAAGAACTTGAAACTGAGTTCTATAATGGTAGACCAGCAAATGTTGGTGATTACAAAATACCTGATAACATTGATGAAGAACTAGCCAAAGATAATGAAATGTTTAACTGGTGGGCGAATGAAGCATTTGAAAATGGTTATTCACAAGAAGAGTTTGAAGCTGGTATAGGAAAGTTTGCAGAGTTTATGAACAGTATGCAACCTGATATTACTGCTGAGAAAGCTAAGTTAGGCGACAATGCAGATGCTAGACTTGAAGCTGTAACTTTATGGACACAAAATAATTTTACTGAAGAAGAGTTTGGTGCAATACAAAACCTTGCTTCAACTGCCGAAGGTATTGGTGTTCTTGAAAAAATTATGGAAATGCAAAAGAATAGTAGTTTAAGTGGTCATGCAAGTACACCATCTACTATATCACAAGATGATTTAGATGAAATGATGCGTGACCCTAGATACTGGAAGCCAGGTGAAAGAGATCAAAATTTTGTAAATAAAGTTACTGATGGCTTCAACAAACTCTATAGCTCGTAAGCATTTTGCTTCTATTGGCAAACTTGAAATAGTACAAGCAAACTTAGATGATGCAAAATATCTGCAAGATAATCTAAGACCACAAGATGTTCGTGAATGTATGATTCACGGTGTTACACCTAATCGTGCGTTACATATGCCTTTAGCTGATGATAACTGTATTACTTATACTGCTCTTGTCGACGACATACCTATATGTATGTTTGGTACAATGCAGAACTATGAAAATAAAAAACTTGGTTCAGTATGGTTACTTGGAACAAAAGGTATAGAAAAAAATTATTTTAGTTTTTTAAAAGCATCTATTGAACTAGTAGAACTATTGCAACAAAACTTTGAAGTATTAGAAAATGTTGTTCCAATAGATCATTCTAAAACAATTCTCTGGTTAAAATGGCTAGGATTTATATTTCATAAAGACCCAGTAATTGTAAATAGTTTTGCTTGTTTACGTTTTGTGCGTTGTCAAGATGATGTAGAAGTGCAAATTCTTAATTCGTAATGACCCAATCTACGCTGAAAGACCTTATAACAGACAATCTTTATGAAGCTAAAAATTGGACAATCATCTGCAAACTGATAAATTTTAACTTTTTAAAGGAGACAATCAATGGCTAATACTATTGATACTGCTTTTATTAGACAGTTTGAATCTGAAGTACACTTAGCATATCAACGTATGGGTTCTAAATTAAGGAATACTGTTCGTACTGTTGCTAATGTGAGAGGAAGCACAGTTCGCTTTCAGAAGATTGGTAAAGGTTCAGCGTCTACTAAAAGTAGAAATGGTCAAATCACACCTATGGAATTGACCCACACAACTGTTGACGTAACAATGGCTGATCATTATGCCGCCGAATACATTGACAAGTTGGATGAAATCAAAACTAATATAGATGAACGTCAGGCAATCGCTAAGTCTGAAGCTGGTGCTTTAGGTAGAAAGACTGACGAAATATTAATCACTGCTATGGATAGTGGTGCTAACTCTACTCAAATACACGATACAAGTTCTGCTATTGAAAAGGCAGATGTTCTTGCATTGTTTGAGCAGTTTGGTGTTGCTGATATTCCAGAAGATGGTGGTCGATATGTAGCAATGAACCCAAAGGGATTTGCTGATCTATATGCAATCAATGAGTTTGCTAGTGCAGACTTTGTTGGTGAAGCTAACTTACCTTTTGCTGGTGGAATGACAGCTAAGAACTTCTTAGGATTTATGTTCTTTTCTTCATCTTCAGTAACTGCTGGTAAGAATATGGCTTATCATACTTCTGCTGTTGGACTAGGCATTGGTGCCGACGTCACAACAGAGTTAAATTACATACCTGAAAGGGTATCTCACCTTGCAACGTCTATGATGTCAATGGGTGCTGTTGTTATTGATGACAATGGTGTCTATGAGTTCTTAGACAACAACAGTTAGGAGGTTTAAATGGCTTATAGTTCAAGTGGATTACACCGAATAGGTGGAGCAAGTGGAGTGAATCTTTGGATTTATCAAACCACTGATGCAATCGCAACTGTTAATAGTGCTGGTTATTTTAATGACTCAGCTAATATGTTGAATGTAAGGGATTTAATTATTGTTATGGATACGAATGTTCCAACAACAAATTTTTGTACCGTACTTTCAAACACTGGTACAGTAGTTGACGTTTCAGACGGAACTGCTGTTGCAGAAACAGACGGCGACTAAATAATATGAGTCAATCAACATCAGCGACATCTCCCATAGATATATGCACAAGGTCATTGGTGTTGATTGGCGCACAACCAATCACTTCTTTTAGTGATGGTTCAAATGAAGCATTAGTTGCTGTGAATCTTTATGAAGATACTGTTCAAGCATCTTTAGTAAATACAAGATGGAGATTTGCAGTAAATCAAGCGATAGGCAATAGACTATCAGATGAACCAACTGGTAGATATAATTCAGCTTATCAAATACCTTCTGACTCATTAATGATAAATGCTGTTACAGTAAATGATAGAAATATAGACTATCAAATTTATGGCAACTTTATATTTAATGATGCAAGTGTTAATGATGTCGTCGTCATAGATTATAACTTTAGACAAGTAGAATCTAAGTTTCCAGCATATTTTGTACAAGCTGTTGTTTATGAATTATCTGGACACTTTGCATTAGCGCTAGCAAGAAATGATAGTATGTCTAACAATATGTTTGAGAAAGCAAGATTCTTTATGCAAAAAGCAAGAACACTTGATAGTCAACAACAAACAACTCTTAGACTTTCTACTAATCGTTTTGTTACATCAAGAAGGACAACTGGTACACTATCGAGTAATGTCTAATGGCTCGTATTCGTATTCCTCTCAACAACTTTGAAAGAGGTGAAGTTTCTCCAGCAATGACATCAAGAACTGATTTGAATGTATATGTTCAATCAGCAGAAAAAGTAAGAAACTTTTTTCTTATGGCAGAGGGTGGAGTTAAACGTAGACCAGGCACAGAGTTTATTCATAAGTTTACAACTGTTACAGTAGACAATTCAAAAAGATTACAAGTAAAGATTGAACCTTTTTTATTTTCAGATGATGAAAGATACATTGTAGCATTTAGTGCTGGTAGGTGTGATTTCTTTCGTATTGTTGCATCAACTGGCGTTATATCACATATTCAAAGTTTAACAACAGATACAGATAGTGCAACATTGCCGTGGACTGTTGATACAATAGAAGATCAAACAATAGCACAGTCTGCTGATAATATGTTTGTTGCACATAAATCTCATATACAAATGAGAATAGTAAGAACTGGTCTAACTACATTTGAAGTAAGAAAGTTTGCATTTGATGAATCAACAGCTAATGATGAAAGATTCCAACCATATTTTACATTTCAAGAAAGTGGAGTAACATTAACTCCACAAGCAACAAGTGGCTCTGGAAAAACAATGACTACTTCATCAGCTTATTGGGAGTCTGGTCATGTTGGTACTATTGTAAGATACAAAGGAAATGAAATACTAATTACTTCAGTAACAAATACTACTGTTGCTGTTGGAACAATTAGAAAAACTTTATCAGGTACAACTGCTGATACAGATTGGGATGAACAATCATATTCTACACTTAGAGGTTTTCCTAGTGCTGTTACATTTCACGAAGATAGATTATGGTTCGCTGGAACAACAAGTCAGCCTGATGCTATATGGTCATCTAAAAGCTCTGAGTTCTTTAACTTTGATGTTGGTACAGCACAATCAAATGAGAGTATTCAATTTGCTATAAGTGCTGGTGAATTTAATTCTATAAAGCATTTAACAAGTTCACGAGATTTACAAGTGTTCACAAGCACAAGTGAATTTTTTATACCATCATTTTCAAGCAGTGCTTTAACACCAACTAATGCACAGATTCGACGACAAACACCTTTTGGTAGCTCAGGTGTACGGCCAACGCCATTTGACGGTGCTACTGTATATGTTCAAAGAGGAGGTAAAACTGTTAGAGAGTTTGTCTTTAGTGATGATGAAAGTGCTTATGTATCAACACCAATATCATTATTAAGTTCACATCTTGTGGTTGATCCTACACAAATGACAGCTATGCGTGGTGCATTAGCAAGACCTGAAAGTTATGCTTTTTTTGTAAATAGTGATGGAACTATTGCTGTGTTTCATTCTATTCGTAATGAACAAAAAGCTGGGTGGACATTATGGACAACTGCTGATACTGGAACTACTGGTGGTTTTCATAGTATGTGTACTGTTGATGAAAGATTATTCTGTGTAGCAAAAAGAGATTTAGGTGGTGGCACTGTTCGCTTTATGCTTGAAGAGTTTTTAGATACAGCTACTTTAGATTGTAGTGATGACTTTAGTGGAAGTAATGGAGTGTTCACAACAAATACAATTTTTGAAAACAATGCAAAGGTCGACGTCGTTTCAAGTAATGATTACTTAGGTAACTTTACTCAAGGATCAAATCAAATTGATGTATCTTCTGTTAGCACAACAAGTTCAGCAGAGATTGGTTTTGGTTTTACTGGAACATTAACAACTCTTCCATTAGATGCTCAAGTAGAAGGTGGTCCTCTTACAGCAGAACCAAGACAAATAACTAGAGTAAATTTAGATTTAGTTGAAACTCTATCTGTATCTATTGGGAGTGGTGGAACTGCTGTTCCACTTATATTACAAAGTACAACAGATGATTTCTCACAAGGGTTGTCAAAATTTACTGGTAAAAAAGAGTTTAGAATGTTGGGGTATAGTACAGACCCAAGAGTTTTTCTTACTCAAACTGCACCAGTTTCTTTACAATTAAATGGAATGGTAGTGGAGGTAGCTTTCTAATGTGTGTTCCGTCACCACAATTATTATTATTTACAACAGTAGCATCAGGTGTAAGTGGAATGATGTCAGCAAGGGCTGGTTCAAAAGAAGCTTTAAGGGCTGGTGCAAGAAACTTTGAAAGAATAGAGCAGCAAAAACAAATGGCATCTCTTTCTGCTGAACAAGAAACATCTGAATTATTAAAAAACTTTTCTCAAACAATGGCATCTAATGTTGCAATGAGATCATTTATGGGAAGAGATGCAAGCGACCCATCATTTAAAGCATTTGAAAAATCTAATTTTGACACACTTGAAACAGACTTACAACGTATGGCAATACAAGGTAATCAAATTCAAAAGAACTATGATCTACAAAAATTTGAAGCTGTATCAAGTGCAACTGATAGAGCTAAAAGTATTAGAAGAAAAGGTTTATTAAATCTAGTTGGTACTGCTACTCAAGGTATTATGCGTGCAGACGAAGTAAAAATAGGTGACTAATGAAAATTGAAAGATTTAAAAATCAAGTATTTAACAAGCCAGTTGGTGTTATTCGTTCTCAAGAAAAAACAGCAGACTCTGAAACTTGGGAAGCTATATCAAAAATATCTTCAGCATTATCTGGAGAGTTTTACAAGAAAGCTGTTGAAGAAGCAAAAGAAGCTGGAATAAAAAAATCATTATCTGTCGACGTCTTTGATGAAAATATGCAGATTACAAAAGCTCCAATAAATATGGGTACAGTTGGTACAAAAGCTTTTGAACAAAATATGCTAAGAAGATATGAAACTAAAATGAGAAGTTTGATTGATAATAAAATTGGAGATGCATTAAGAAATAATCCAACTGACTCAGAGCAATATAATACTGATTCATCAATAGGTGTTGCTGGTTTAATTGATAAAGCGGATCCAAGTATGAAAGGTATTCTTACAGATTATGCTACAGCAAAAATTGCTATTGGCAATAATACAGTATTAACAAATACAAAAAAAATAGAAGATGAACAGCTAGTACTAGAAACTGCTGAACAAACTGAATCAATGGCTAACCAGGCTATTAATGCTTTTGCAAATGGAGATGATCGTACTGGTAATCAGTTAATGCAAACAATAGAATATGAGTATAATGAGTTGGTGACTGAAGGTGTGATAACTGGAGGAGGAGCCAACAACAAAATAGTAGAAATGCGTAGAAGAGTATTAGAACAAAGAATTGGTATTGCATTGAATGACCTTTCTTCTGAAGAAATAATAATGGTTTCAGATAGTTTTGGTAAACAACAATTAGATAGTTTACCTGATACAGAAACTATGATTGAAAGAGGTGCATCATTTGATCGTATTAAATCATTACTAAGTAATAATCCTCATATATTAGATAATCCTACAATTAAAAGAGTTATCAATGGTGTTAAAGTTACTCAAGCACAATATGAAGAAAGTGTAAAGGATGCAAGAAAAGCACAAGGTTTTATAACTCAATTATCAAATGGAAATAGAATGGAGATCGGTAAAAATGAAATGCAAATTTATACGCAATTTGTTTTTGATCAAGCTGGTGTACCATTAAATGTTAATAAACAAGGTTTTATTCAAGCACCTAATAAAGACCAACTTCTTTTACTAGCTGATTCAAGAAATCCTAAAGCTATAAATTTTTATAGAATACTTGCAGAACAAAAAAAGATGCCAAAGATTATGGAACATAAGTTTGAAGCTCTTGTTGATGGTACTTTAGATGCAGAAGAAGGATTAGCTGTCTTAGAGATATATCAGAATATGGCAAATAATATGTCGACGACTGGTATTCATAGAGATTTAACGCAAGGTATGGGAATGAAAGATACTGTTTCACAAAAAATGAGAGCATTAAATGCTATGCTTACATTTAACAGTACAATGGAAGGTATAGAAAGAGCAGTTGCAAAATTAAATCAACCAGAAGAAGAACGTTTTGCATCTATGATGCGAAGCATAAATAGAACTCTTAAAGATAAAAATGGTGGTCAGTTTATTTCAAAAATTTCAACAGCCAAAAAAATATTAGCAGATGAATTAAATAGAGAAATAGATGATTTTGGAATTGTTAATCAAGTTATAGATGAAACAATGTATCTTGCAAACTTGATTGGTGTTGAAGATGCTGTCAGTACTATGTCAGCTACTGTAGCTAGAGGGTGGATTCAATCTAAATATGCAGTTGATATGGTATCAGGTGGTAACCTGAAACAAACAAGATTTGCTCCTGAAATTATATTTCAAGGAGAAGCATTAAATACATTTGAAAAAAAGATTAAAGAATTATCAGGAATAAATAATCCAGTATTAGGAGAAAACTTATTTGTTATTGTTGACCCTAACTCAGCAAATTCAAATGTAAGATATTATTTAGCAAGTGGTGAAGGTAATGATCTTAACCCTATTCTTAAAAAGAATGAAGAAACTGGTGAAAATGAAATGGTATCTATAGAGCTTATTGAGTTTGCAGATCAAATGAGTGACCAGTATAAAAAAATGCTAGAACAAAATCTAGAATATGCTGGGATGATAGTTAAACAAAATAAAAATGCACATGATTATAAATTTTTATGGAGTGGTACTTCTGGTGGTTTTGGTGCTGGATTAGAATTAGATATGATGTTAGGTAAATAGTTTGGTTGATATTGGCAAACCATTAATAGCTTATGATAGTATGTCAATGGGTGAAGCCGACCCATCATTTTGGGATGGTATGTCAGCAACTTATGGTTATCAATACAGACCTATAATTGGTGCAATGTATAGTACTTCTTTTGAAGAAGATGACAGTTTTAATGTTTTAGATCATTTAACTGCAGAAGATTTAGATGACAGAAATCAAGTAACAATGCTTGCTACAGCTAGATCGATAGATCATTTAAATTATTTGCGTACTCATACAGCAAAGATGCGTGAAAATAGAGAGATATTAAGTAGAAGTGGTTGGGGTTCAATGATAACTGCTGGTATTTTAGACCCAGTAAATTTATTATCTTTACCATTTAAAGGTGTAGGTATTACAGCTAGAGCGTTATCAGGTGCAAAGTCAGGTTTTTTTATTGGTGCTGGAACAGAACTGATACGAGCGCCTTTTGAACCTGATGCTACCTTAACAGAAAGTGGTATTAATATACTTGGGTCGACGGCATTAGTTGGAACATTAGGTGGTATTACTGGTGCTTTTTCTGGTCGTGCATCACAAAGATTTGTTAGTGAACAAACAGAAGTACAAAATAGTTTAGACGTTAATCCTACTGGTAGTTTTGATTATAAAAATAATTGGTTTGTAAACTCACCATTTTTTAAATTAGTTTCTTCGCCATTTAAAGCAGTACTGCAAACTGATCTTCCTACCTCAACTAAAAAGTTAATGACACAAATAGGTGCTGATGGTGGTTTAACACAAATGTTAAATAAAGCTGGTCAAGGTATATCATCTGTATTTATGAGATCAGTTACATATATGGGCGATTACTATGCTCACTCAAGAAAATTAACAAGTCATTATCATAACTTTATGAATAGTACAAATCAATCAATAGGATTTGGTTCTAGTGGTTTAAGAGAGTTTGCAGAAAGATTAGCAAAAGAAAGAATATTAAGAGAAGCACAACCAAATAGACCAAGACTATCAAGCCACGAAGAAGCATTTATAAATGAAATGGATGTGTTCTATACAAAGTATGGTGTTGATATGCTTGATAATGGATTACTTGCAACGAAAGATTCAATTACTAGAAATATTGCAAGACTTAAAAGTGTAGTCGACGACTTAAACACACAGCTTAAAAATGAAACAAATCCAAGAGCAAAAGTACAAATAAGAAATATGCTTGGTAAACAAAAAGGTAAACTAAAAGACCAGGAAGATTTATTATCTACTGGTTATGACCCAAAATATAAAGGTGTTTATTATCCTAGATATTTTAATATTGATGCCATAGCAAATAATATGGATGATTTTAAAACTATACTAAGAGATTGGTACACAGCTAATCCATTAAATCCAAATGCAACTGCAAGTGATATTGAAAGATCAGTAAACAAAACTGTTGATAAAATATTAAACAAACAAAATCTTGAAGATGATTTTATGGGTTATGGTTTATCTAAACATTTAAGACATAGAGAACTAGATATACCAAATCATTTGTTATTAGACTTTATTGAGATAAATCCATTAGATACTGCAATGTATTATATGATGCGAACTGGCTCAAAGATTGAATTTGCAAATACATTTAAAGGTAAATCAATAGATGATTTAATTGATGCTGAAGAATTAAATATGATAAGACACGGTAATACTGCACAAGCTATTTCAGAAGCAAAACAAAATTTATATCATATGTATGATCGTGTTGTTGGTACACCAATACAAAGACCTGATGCTTTGAATAGAAGAATATCAAGAGCATTAACTGATTGGACAGCATATGCTTTTCTTGGTCGTGCTGGTTTGTCGTCGTTACCAGAACTTGGAATGATTATAATGCAACATGCAAGTAAACAAGGTCCACTTGGTAGAGAACAACTTGGTGCTACATTAAAAGCATTAACAGATTTAAAAAGTATTGGTCTTAGTGCTAAAGAAGTACAAATAGCTGGTGAAGCATTAGATATGATACTTGGTGTTGCACAGAATAGAATGTATGAAGATTTTTTAAGATCACCTTTTACAAAAGGTTTGAGTAAAATTAATGAACAAGGCAAAAGAGTTTTCTATACAGCTAATTTATTAGCACCTATTACACAGATTACAAAACAAATGGCTGGTATTCTTGGTCAACATTCATTGATAGATCGTTCATTAAGATTAGTTGCTGGAACTATTGACCAAGAAGGTGTTGAGTTACTTGCAAGATATGGAATAACAATACGAGATGCTAGAAAAATAAAAAAACTTGTCGACGACGGAACAATACAGACAAGTGACACTGGCAGACTATTTTTGGCTAACTCAGAAAATTGGGGAAACGATAAACTAGTGCGTAAGTTTCGTGGAGCATTAGCAACAATGACAAGAAACACAATCATTAATGCTACACCAGCAGATAAACCAAAAATTATTGACGGAGTTGTTTATGCTAGAATGAATCCAGCTTTAAAAGCATTAGGTTTTAAGGTAGATAAACGATCAAGTACAATAGGTTATGAAGTAACAAGAATTGAAAATGGTTTAATGGCATTACCATTTCAGTTTTGGAATTATACATTAGGTGCAACAACAAAAATACTTGGTGCTGGATTTGATGCAGATAGAACTGGTAAAGTTGCTGGATTTGCTTCAATGATAGCTCTTGGTTATCTTACTCTTTATGCAAAAAATCCAAGAAGTTTTAATAATATGGATTATGAAGATCAACTTACAAGAGCAATAGATCAAACTGGTATTACTGGTATATACAGTGATTTATTTTATATGGGTTTACACGCAAGACATAGAATGGGTGGTTTAGATCGTGAAGACACTTTAATACAACCAAAGTATAGAGTTAATCCTCCATCAGAACTAGGTGCTGGTTTAGAAACTGTATCTGATTTTGCTGGTGCTACTCCAAGTTATTTGTTTGATGTTGCAGATACCGCATATTTATTTGGTAGTGGTCAATCAGATGAAGCAATTAGAAAAGCTTTAAGATTAACACCAGTATCTTCTTTATATGGTATGAGAACACTTATGGGAGAAGTAGAAGATGCGATTACTCCAAGAGGTAGATTTTAATTTGTGCGTTGTTTGTTATTTTAATAAATTATAGGGTGCGTTTATGGCGTTAGATATTAGTGCAACAAGTCCAAGAGTCCAATATACTGTAGGTAGTTCGTCGACGACGACATTTGCTTATGGATTTCCTATCTTTCAAGATGCTGATTTAAAAGTATTTGTAGGCTCAACACTTAAAACATTAACAACACATTACACTGTAACTGGTGCTGGTACTACAAGTGGTGGTAATGTCGTAATGACATCAGGTAATGCAGTTACAAATGCAAACGTAACTATTGTTCGTGACATTGAAATAGCCAGGACAACTGACTTTCCAACTTCAGGTTCATTTCAGGTTGATAGTTTGAATACAGAGTTAGACACAATTACAGCAGTACAGCAAGAACTAGAAGATGACATTGGTCGATCACTAAAACTGTCAGATGAAGATTCGACGGCAACCTTAACTCTTCCCCTCAAAGATGCACGAAAAGGTAGATACCTTGCATTTAACGCAACTACTGGTAACGCAGAAGCTGGACCAACTCAAACAGATGCAACACTAATTGCTACTGTTACAACTGATATTGCAACACTTGCTGATCTACAAGATGGAACAACAGTTACTAATGGTCTTTCTAATTTAGCTGGTAAAGTAACAGAAATGGGTAGACTTGGTACAGCAGATGTTGTTGCAGATATGGCATTGCTTGGCACAACTGACGTCGTCGCTGATATGGCATTACTTGCAGTAACAGATGTAATAGCTGATATGGCTTTACTTGCAGATAGTGACGTTATCTCAGACATGAATACTCTTGCAACATCAGATATAATTGCTGACTTAAATACCTTAGCAACATCTGATATTGTAACTGACATGAATTTACTTGCTACTTCAGCAAATGTAACTGCTATGGGTAATTTAGGCACAAGTACTAATGTTACAAATATGGCTAATCTTAATGCTTCAGGTGTAATATCAAATATAAATACATTATCAGGAATATTAAGTGGCTCACAAACATTTGTTATTACAGTTGTAAGTAGTGGTGGAAATAAATTTGCTGTAGATGGAAGTACTAATCCAACTTTAAGTTTAATACAAGGACATACATATACTTTTGATCAAACAGCAAGCACAAATGATGGACACCCATTAGCTTTTAAAGATAGTAGTGGTAATAGTTTTACTACTGGTGTTACTTATGAATTAAATGGTGCTTCAGCATCACAATCAGATTATTATAATGTTACTACATTTAATGCTGGTCGTTCATCAGGTGATAGAAAAGTAATATTAACAGTTCCTTCAAGTGGTACACAACCAGCAAGATATTATTGTACTGTTCATGGTAATGGTATGGGTAATACTATTACTACAAGAGGTGATGATATTGCACAAGTTGCTAATGTAGCAACAGAAGTTGGTTTACTTGGAACTTCTGCTGTTGTTGAAGATATGGGATTTCTTGGAACGTCTGCTAATGTAACTGCTATGGGTTTACTTGGTACAAGTGCAGTTGTAGAAGACATAGGTTTTCTTGGTACTTCTGCAAATGTAACGGCAATGGGTCATTTAGGTACTTCTGCAAATGTTACAGCAATGGGATTATTAGGTACAAGTGCTGTTGTAGAAGATATGGGTTTCTTAGGAACTTCAGCTAATGTAGGTCATATGGCAACATTAGGAGCTAGTGGTGTTGTTGCTAATATAGCTACTGTTGCAACAGATATAGCAAATGTAAATACAGTAGCTTCAAACATTGGAACAATATCAGCCAAAGCAACAAAAGGGTTTGCTACAGCTATGGCTATAGCACTTTAAGGAGAATATAAATGGCACAAGATTTTGAACGTACAATAACAAAAGATATAGATGCTACTCTAACAGATATAAGAGCAACATCTAATTCAGATGATGCAATAGTTGGCTTACGATTAGCCAACACTTCAGCTTCTACGATTGTAGCTGATGTAGCAATAACTCAAAATGATAATACAGTTCTTGCTTACTTAATTAAAAATGCACCGATACCAAGTGGTTCATCATTAGAACTAATAGATGGTGGTGCAAAGATAGTTCTGCAATCAGGAGATAAGTTAAGAGCAAAATCAGATGCAACAAACTCTATGGATGTTGTTGTGTCAGCAGTAGATACAATATCGGAGTAAAGTATGGGTCATGTTGGTAAAACAGTAACACAGAATGTAGTTTCAGGTAGTGAGATAACTGATGGTACAGTTACTGGTGCAGATTTAGCTACCAATTTAGATTTGTCAGATAGTCAAAAATTAAGATTTGGTACTGGAAATGATGCACAAATATTCCATGATGGGAATAATACAAAATTACAACATACTGGAAGTGGTCAACTTTATTTAGGTGCTGATAATTTTAATATAACCAATGGTGCTACTAGCACAAATCATTTAGTTATAGATGCAAATGGTCATGTATCAAAACCACTGCAACCAAGACTTTCTGTATGGAAATACACAAGTCAATCTGTGGCACATAATACATATACTTTGGTTAAATTAGATGGAACTAATAGAATAGGTAATCAAGGTATTTATGGTTTTACACAATCAAATGACCATACTAGATGGACAGCTGTAACAGCTGGTGATTACTACATAGCAGCAAGTATGAGATGGTACACTTCTAGTGCTATATCTACTTCTTTAATGGATATATACAAAAATGGTTCTAGGCTGACATTTGGGTATTCTCATTCATTACCAAACTTTGAACAACTTCATGCAAATGGAATATTTACATTATCTGCAAATGATTATTTAGAATTACAAGTTTATCAATACAGTGGTGGGGGTGTAACTCTTAATAACGCAGACACTACTATTCAGCTAAATGCATATAAAATAAGTTAGGAAAAACTATGGCAAAATATGAAATTGAATTAACAGATACAGAAGACAAAGCTATGAGTTATGCTTGTTTATCTACACAAGATTGGGCTGATAATGCTCTTAAGGCAAGAGCTAGTTCAGCTAAAGATGAAATCATTGCACTTAACACAGCACATTGTAATGCTAATGGAATTACCATAGCAACTGGCGAAGACAAACAAGTTGAACAAGCATTTAATTTAAAAGTTGTTAAGACTGCTAAAGAACGCAATGACGAATTTAAATTACCAGAATAGGAATATATAAATGCCATACATAGGTAAAAGTTCAGACGGCTTCGGAATAAGAGAGAGGTATCGTTACTCTGCTAGTGGTAGCCAAACTGCATTTACTGGCAGTGACCTTGATAGTAAGACACTTCAGTTTGATAGTGGTTCTCTGTTAGATGTCTACCTCAATGGTGTTTTGTTAGATACAGCAGATTATAATACGTCGACGGCAAATACAGTTACATTAACTAGTGGTGCTACAGCTTCTGATGAAGTGATGATTGTAGTGTATGATG
>Ga0208159_1000090_pt1 | contig 33477 bp, 43 predicted proteins | sample 9_EtaG_FD_184082 | JGI IMG/M metagenome (GOLD analysis project Ga0208159, IMG submission 184082) | Marine viral communities from the Subarctic Pacific Ocean - 9_ETSP_OMZ_AT15188 metaG (SPAdes) (version 2) | ecosystem: Environmental > Aquatic > Marine > Oceanic | place: Pacific Ocean | collected... | reverse complement strand
AAAACAAAAAAAAGATGCTAAAAGAAATTATCCAAAGTGTGTCCCCGCAGCAAAAGCTGCAAGAATGACAAAGGGGCAAATTAAATCAGCAGTATCTAGAAAAAGAGCAGCAGGTAACGTGGGGCCTAAACCCACCAACGTGAAAACATTTGTCAAGAAAAAAACAAGCAGAAAAAATAAAGCTTGATGTAATTAATTGGTCTAAGACTATCTTAGAACCAGTTAACAAGCACATAGGTTTTCCAGCGTGTCCTTTTGCAGCTAAATGGAGAAAAGACGATAAAGTGCGAATTGAAGTTCGCATGGATAAATCTAAATACGAAAAACAATTAACCTCTGTTATTAAATCTTGGAATAAAAAACAGCACGATATAATTATTTACTGCGATCCTTTTTTTGAACAATATAGCCCCGAACAATTTCAAGACAAAATAGATTTTTATAATAAAACCTACAATAGACGAGATGTATATTTTATGGGCTTTCACCCTGAAACTCCCGCTGATCCAGAGGAACAAGAGTTTTTATGCGATCCAACTGACGAACCTGTTTCTCATGGAGATTTAGAGTATTCCATGATGTTAATACAAAAATTTAAACAGTTGTATGAAGCAAGTTGCAAACTACATAAGATAGGTTATTATAAAAAATGGCCTAAAGACTACTATGAAGAAGTAGTAGCTGAGAGGCAACGTACGTACGAACAATTAAATAAGAAGAGGTAATTACCATGATGAAAAAAAAGCAAGTAATCAAAAAAAGAGGCGGAGGCATGATGAAAAAGAAAAAGCAAGTCATGAAGAAGCGTGGCGGCGGTATGGCAGCTAAAAGAATGATGGGCGGCGGTATGGCTAAGAAAAAGCAAGTCATGAAGAAGAAGTAATTTGAAATGGCTACATCAGGTACAACAGATTTTAACTTAAACATTGACGAAGTTATTGAGGAGTCTTTTGAAAGAATTGGAAGGCAAGTCAGAACTGGATATGATTTAAAGTCAGCTAGAAGAAGTTTAAATCTGTTGTTATCTGAGTGGGGAAACAGAGGAGTTCATCTCTGGAAAGTCACCAACCATACTCAAAATTTAACTGCAGGGACTACAACATATACTGCGCCTGCAAATACAAGTGACGTGTTAGAAGCAGTTTTTAGAAATGGTGATACCGATACCACCATGACAAAAGTTTCAAGATCTCAGTATCAAGCAATACCGAATAAATCTTCACAGGGCACACCGACTCAATATTATGTTAGAAGAAATTTATCTAATGTTGAAATTAATTTATACTTAACCCCTAATACAACTGATACCCAAATTAATTATTTTTATGTTGCAAGGATAGAGGACGCAGGAAAATACACAGCTACTCCTGATGCACCTTACAGATTTTTGCCTTGTATGGTTTCTGGTTTATCATTTTACTTAGCACAAAAACATAATCCGGGAAGAGTGCAAGAAATGAAAATGTATTATGAAGATGAGCTACAAAGAGCACTAACAGAAGACGGACAAAGAACTTCTGTTCATCTTGTTCCTCAAAATTATTTCCCCGGAGGTAGTTAATGTCTTTTGCAGTTGGCGTAAAATCACAAGCTATTTGTGATCGTTGTGGCTATCAATATCCTTATTTAGAATTAAGAAAAGAATGGAATGGCTTATTGGTTTGTCCAGAATGTTACGAACCTAAGCATCCACAATTAGAACCACCATATTCAAGACCCGACCCTGAAGCATTACGAAATCCTAGACCTGATCGAGTGGAGCCACTTATAGTTGATGTTGGTTTTCCCAATAGCACACCTTTTGAAAGTGTTGGTATGCAACCTGCCCCAATTAGAGATGACTTGATAATGTCCTCAGCAGTTGGTACAGTGACAGTGGTGATATCATGAATTATTCTGACTTATTAGATAATGTAAGAAACTATACAGAAGTTACATCTGATGTTTTAAGTAACGCAGTAATAAATGTTTTTATTACAAACGTAGAAAATAAAGTAGCAAGAGAAGTTGATTCAGATGATCAAAGAAGATACGCCACCACAACTTTTACAGCCAATAATGCTTTTTTAGATGTTAGTGCTCCTGAGGGTGGTTTTCGTTTTGCTAGAGGACTACAGCTCGTAGAAACTGATGGCACAAGAACTTGGCTAGAACAAAAAGATGCTACATTTATGGACGAGTATTCTGTAGAAAGATCCACCACCGATACTACTTTTACAGGCAAACCAAAGTATTGGGGTAACTGGGATGCAACAACATTGATTGTGGCCCCCACTCCAAACGTAGCTTATACAGCAGAAATGTGGTATGACGAAACTCCACAAAGAATCGGGAATGGTTCCGGTTCAACTACCACCACAACATTTTTATCTAATAACGCACCAGAAGTTTTACTTTATGGCACCATTGCTGAAGCGTATTCATACTTGAAAAATACACAAGATATGCAATTATACGATCAGAAGTTCCAACAAGCTCTTCAGCTTTATGCAAATGAGCAGATGGGACGTAAACGTAGGGACGAGTATACAGATGGTGTATTACGACTCCCCTTAAGATCAGTAGACCCAGGAGGTAGTTAAACATGGCAATAAATCAAGCAGTCTGTGCTTCCTTTAAACAGCAGTTGCTTCAAGGGGATCATGATATTGATAACGACACTATCAATCTTGCTCTCTACACAAGTTCTGCAACTTTAAATGGAAACACAACAGCCTACTCAGCCACAAATGAGGTAGGTAATTCAGGAACATATACAGCAGGTGGTGCAACCTTAACCGGTGCAACTGTTGGATTAACAGCGACAAGCGTTACAGCATCAACAGCATTCGTTGACTTTGCGAACGCAAGTTTTACATCAGCAACAATTTCTGCACAAGCAGCGTTGATCTATAATAGATCATCAAGTGCTACTAATGCAGCTATTGCGGTTCTTGATTTCGGAAGTGTAAAAACATCAACAAACGGTACATTCACAATCGCATTCCCAACTAACGATAAAGACAGTGCTATATTAAGACTTTCTTAATTTAGTGGAGCATTACCATGGCAGATGCTTGGGGTGAAAATAATTGGGGCGAAGGAGCATGGGGCCAACAAAGCTCGGCTACCGTAATTTTAACTGGGCTATCCACATCATTTGCAGTAGGCACTGAATCAGTTGAAGCTGAAATAGCAACAGGTTGGGGTAGATCAACCTGGGGTTCTTTCGCATGGAATAATAACGTAACACAAGAGGTAGATGTCACAGGAGTGACAATGACTACCTCTCTTGGTGCAACCACTCAAGAAGTGGGAACGGGTGTTATTGTTTCACCTACAGCTTTAACAATGACAGGTGCCTTGGGCACCACATCACAAATTGCTGACTCTCTTTTAACTCTTGATAGTCTTTCCGTAGGTGTTGCTCTTTCTGGAGTAACCGTATCTGGTGAAGGTAGTGTCGGTGTTATTGCACCATCTGATCAATTAGATTTTGCTATTGGAACAACTAGTGTTTTCGCATTTACACAAGTAGATCCGACCCCAGTTACAATGACTGCCACTCTTGGAACTGCGGTGGCAGAGGCAGACGCTCTAGTTACTCTTGGTAGTTTATCTTCATCATTTGCTACAGGAACAGAAACTGTTGAAGTAGGAACTGGTATAACTGTTAGTGTCTCTACTGTTGCGATGAGTTTTGCACAAGGAACTCCAGACCCTCAAGCAGGATCAATTGTTAATCTTACAGGACTTGACTTATCAATTGTAACAGGTAATGCTTTCTCTACACCGTGGGCTAATGTGGTGACAGGGGCAAGTAATACTTGGATAGAGGTAGATGCAGCATAAAAAGTGTTGCTTGAATAACAAAAAAAGATATATTTTAGAGAGGTTTAAACATGGCAAGTACATACTCAAGTAATTTAAAACTAGAAAAAATGGCTACTGGCGCTAACGCCAATACCTGGGGCACAAACACTAATAATAATTTAGATGTTTTAGATGCATTTGGAGCAGGTTATTTAGCTAAATCTGTTGCTGGTTCAGCAAATATTACTCTTACAACAGGTAATGCAGATCCCTCTGCCGAAGCAGCTAATAAAGTTATTGAATTAACAGGTGCTTTAACAGGAGCAATAAGTGTGTTTGTTCCTGCTGTAGAAGGTGAATATGTATTCTTTAATAATACAACAGGTTCACATAATTTAAAAATTTCAGCCACTGGTCACGATGCAAACGGTATTGTCATAGCACAAGGGGCATACTCACATGTTTATAATGACGGTACTGCTAACTATAAAATGTATAATGCGGTTGACAAACTAGGAGCTACAACTTTTAAAGGAGATGTTACTGCTGGTGATTCGGGAGAAATCATTCTTAGAGGTAATGGTGCTGTCACCGCTACAACTTTTGTTGGAAGTGGTGCAAACTTAACAGGTGTTGATCCGTTTCCTTCTGGAACAAAACAAGTTTTTTATCAAGCGTCTGCACCAACAGGTTGGACACAAGACACTGCGGCAGCTCTAGGTAATGCAGCCTTACGTGTTGTTGTCGGAACAGGTGGAGGAACAGGTGGTAGTGATACTTTTCAAACAACGTTCGGTAGTTCAAGAACAACAGAGTCAAAAAGTTTAACAGTGTCAGGTTCAGTAGCAGGAACTGTAGGTGGGCATACACTATCGACTCCAGAAATCGCATCACATTCTCACCCTGTCCCCGCAAGTGGAGCCCCAGGTAATTCCGGTTTGAATGTAACTAACCGCGGATCATTCGCAGGTAATAACCCTACCACCGAGGGTAATTTTAATACTGGTAATGCTGGTGGTGGTGGATCTCACACACACCCATTTAGTGGAACATTAACCTCTGCAACTACAGGAAGTTCAAGTTTTACAATACCTGCAATGGATATTAAACACGCAAACGTAATTATAGCCGCTAAAGATTAATTTTTTGTATCAAATATTAGATAACGTTTTAAAAAAACCATCATTAAAATTTTTATATAATGAGAGTTTATCTATCCATGGTTGGCACTTAAATAGAAAATCTCAAAAGAATGAAGATAAAGGATTTGGAGGTTTAGCTCTTTCAGATAATTATCAACAATCAAATAACAGTTTTTTATATGGATTTAATATTTATTTATATCAACAAATATTGTCGAACTTTAAAAGCAACGTTTTAGAGGATCAACCACTACCTAGAAGAATACATTTAGGAGCAAAGTATAAAGGAAATGTAGGATCAAATCATAGGGACACTGATCACATTGATGATACTACTATATTATTTTTTAATAATCCTTTTTGGGAAAAAGATTGGGGAGGGGGAATTGTTATAGAGAACGAGTTAATAGATTATGTTCCAGGTAGAGCCATAATTTTTCCTTCAGTATTTTTTCATCACGTTGAACAAATTAAATCTGACGAGTCTCCGATTAGACTTGCAACAAATTTTATCTTTAACTATAATTTTAAAAGTTTAAAAAATGCCAATATTTGATCCCGATGGGACGTGCCCTCTTCTTAAGAAGAAGTGCATAAAACACAGATGTATTTGGTATAACATGTTACAAGGTAAACACCCACAAACAGGTTTAGATGTTCAAGAATGGGGCTGTTCTATAGCATGGATTCCTTTGTTATTAGTTGAAAACTCTAGACAAACAATGCAGGTGCAAGCAGCTACTGAATCATTTAGAAATGAAATGGTTGATTCTAATAAAGCAATGGCAGGTCTTTTGCAAAAAAGTGATACAGCATCTAATTTAATGCGAAATACCACAACTATTTTTAATTTACTAAGCAAACAACAAAGAGCTGTTGCAGAAGGTAATAAAAAATTAGAAGATGAAACTATTAGACAATTAAGCAATAATAATATAAAAATTAATAAGAAGCCTAAAAAGGCGGTAACTAAAAAGGTGAAAAAAAATGGCAACAACGATAAATAACACCACAGTCAACACAAGAATGACTATAATTTTTGATGCAGGAGTTAATCCAAACTCTGCAAACGACGGTCCCGCTAGTGGCACAGGTAATACTGAGTCTGATGTATATTTAGATAACAATGTTCAACTAAATATAAGATCTCATACAGAAGTTGAGAATAGTATTCATGCTTTGCAATGGGATGCTACAACTAACACAGGCACGATCGAGTTCACTGATACAAGAGATAATGAGTCAATTTCTTCCGTTCCACAATGGGCAACAAATGTAGTTATTAGATGTGAAGCTCAAAATACTTGGTCATCAACATATAATTCTACTTACTCTGGGCATTCAGATGCAGGAGCAGAAGATGATTCAGCAGCAGTCACTGCTGCAACCACAGCCGCCGACACAGCGAGAAATGACTATCTTGCTGCACACAGTATTACTTTTTAAGTTTTCTGTGTATAAAAAAAAATGAAAGAATATATTTTAGAAATAAAAAAAATAGCGCCCAAACCTCTTTGTGAAAAAATAATTTCTTATTTCGATAATAACTACGGAGATGCCTTTACCGTTGGTGGTTTAAATAAAAATATTAGAAACTGTCTAACCAAAACTTTATTAAATCCAACAACATTAGGTGAAAAAATTTGTTTACATGCAACACAAGAAAAAATATTTGATTGTGTGAAACATTACAAAAATAAATTCAATGTAGAGATAGCGGATATTTCACAACTTGATTTGTTAAAATATGAAACAAATGACCATGATGCGGGATATAAATTTCATTGTGATTTTGGAAATAAGGTAAACCAAAGACATTTATCTATATCTATATGTTTAAATAATGAATATGAAGGAGGAGAGTTTGTTTTCGACTTACCAGAGGGGCAAATAATAATACCTCAGAATATAGGGGACGCAGTGGTTTTTCCTTCAAATTTTATGTTTCCTCATCAAGTTAATAAAGTAACTAAAGGAACTAGGTATGCAATTATAGGGTGGGTGATATAATGGAACCTATTTTTATAAAAGATTTTTTACCTAAACAAGTTTTAAATATAGTCTATTCCTATGCTATAATTAAATATACCAATAAAAATAATTTTGAAATAGACACTCAAACTAATTCTTTAGTTAGTGAATATGGTGATTATTTAATGGAAACACTTATGGACATGAGCACTCCTGTTGTAGAACAAAATGTACAAAAGAAATTAGTTCCCACATATTCATTTTTTAGAATATATGATAAAAACTCTGATTTAAAAATACACACAGATAGGCCTTCTTGTGAATATACAGTTGCTCTTTGTTTAGGAGCAGATCCTCATGATAAACCATACGAAATATTTATAGGTGAGGAAGATGAAAAGTCTGACTATAAATATTACAACAAAGAAAAAAAATATCAGAGATACAGAATAGATCATAAGTTCCCTGTAGTTACAAATTCAGCAGTTATATTTAAGGGTATGGATAAAATTCACTGGAGAGAGTATTGCACTCATGATCACTTTATGACTGTTTTTTTACATTATGTGGATCAAGACGGAGATTATAAAGATTATAAATATGATAAAAGAAGTATGTTGGGCCAACTAACTAAATGATTCCTTTATCTATTGAGTTTTCGTCTCCTTTAAAAAAATATATTGAAGCTCCAAGACCATCGGTGCATCACATACCTACTGAATATAAAAAGCTTCAGAATTTTTATAACGAAAGTGCGAGTTCTGAAACAGTTAAAAAATGTATGCCCTTTTTAGATTCTTTAACTTGTGGGTATATAATACCCTTTCCTATTGATATTCGTTTTCATTATGATCAAGAAGAAAAAAAAGCTATTTTTGAAATAAATGAAAACATACCTCCAAATGTAAGAAGTTGTTTTGAAGTGGCCTTTCATAATGAAAAACAAATTACAAAAGACTTAAGACATATTCATAGAACAGTGGAGGCCGTATTTAAATTTATTAATACTTGGAGAGTAAAAACACCAAAAGGGTATAGTTGTGTATTTACACAACCTTTTAACAGAAATTTACCTTTTAAAATAATTGATGGTATTGTTGATACAGACACATACCCTCAACCTGTAAATTTTCCTTTCTATTGGACAAATAAAATAGATAATCCTTTTATAATGAAAGCAGGGAGTCCAATGGCTTTAGTGATACCTTTTAAAAGAGATTCATGGAAAATTAAAATAAAGGAACATATTGATGAGCCATTAAATCAAATAAGTTTTTTTCCACAAATATTTGAAAATTACAAAAATAAATTTTGGAGAAAGAAGGAGTTTAAATGATAAAACCAGAAGAACTTAAAAAAAAAGATTTTAAAATATTTCTAGGAATGCCAATGTATGGAGGAATGTTGTCAGAGGCAACATTACATGGTTTGCTAGAATTACAAAACTACACTAGGAACAGTGGTATTGGAATGAGAGTTCAAACCATGGGGAATGAAAGTTTAATTACTCGTGCTAGAAATACCATAGTGTCAATGATGATGGATCAAACAGATTTTGTTGCTACACACCTTTTGTTTATAGACGCTGATATAGGTTTTAGGTGGCAAAATATAGATAGATTAATTAGAGCAGATAAAGATATTGTTTGTGGTATTTATCCTCGAAAACATATTTATTTTGATAAAATTAAAAAAACTCTTAAAGAAAATCCAAACGCTGATGAGGAAGAACTTGAAGCAAAAGCTCTAGGGTACAATGTTAATTTCGATGACCCTTTAAACTTAACAGGACATGATGGTTTTTTTCCTGTTAATGAGGCGGCAACAGGTATGATGTTAGTCAAACGTGAAGTATTTAGAACCATGTTTAAAAAGTTTCCTAAAAGAAAATATGAGTCTGATCAAATAGTAAATGGTTTGTCTTATAAATCAGATAATTGTTATGATTTGTTTGCAGTGGGCCCGTATAATACTCCCAAAGACGGTAAACCACAAATTAGATACTTGTCAGAAGACTACTACTTCTCACGATTGTGGCAAGAGTGTGGTGGAAAAATTTGGGCAGATCTAGCCATGCCTTTAACACACTTTGGTAATAGACCATATAAAGGTCATGTTGGGTCTTTAGTTGCTAAAAAAAATGAAACTTAGTTTAATCTAATATGAGAGAAATAGAATGTACTAATCTTGATAAAGACATACACTTAATAACTATTCCTGATTTGTTGTGGCATGATGTTTTAAATTTAAAATATAAATGTGATCAAATAAGAAAAAATCCACTATCCTTTTTAAAATTACATGAGAATATTGGTTTAAATGCTTATCAAGTTAGCTTACCCTCTCCTGATTTTGAAAAATCTTATTTAATGCCTTTTATCATTAGGTGTTGTTCATCTATTCTTAGATGTTCTCATAGAAAACTTTATTTTAGAAAAAATGAAGGACATTTTGATTTATACGATATATGGATAAATTACGCTGGAAAGAATAGTTCAAACCCAGTTCATAATCACGCTGGAAATATATCGGGAGTTATTTATATTGAAAATCAATTCAAAGAACCCATACTTTTTCCGAAAAAAAACCTAGCCTATAAAGGAGAACCTAAAAAAATGCTTTTATTTCCTTCTACAGAATTGCACGAAGTAAAAGAAAAAAAGACTGAAGGAGAAAGAATTACAATGGCTTTTAATCTACTAAAAATATAGTATATTGGCACAATGCCATTAGTTAATTTTAGACCAGCACCAGGTATCAATAAAGAAGTAACCGACTACACAGGCGAAGGCAAGTGGACAGACGGTGATAATGTACGCTTCTTTCAAGGATTGCCACAAAAAATCAAAGGATGGGAGAAGTTCATCTCTACAACTTTGGTGGGTGTGGCTCGTGATCAACATGCGTGGGTGGCTTTAGACGGAACAAGATATAACGCTGTAGGCACAGATAGAAAACTTTACGTCATACAAGAGGGTTTAGCGTATGACATCACTCCTATACGAGAAACACAAGCTTTAACAAATCCATTTACTACAAATGCAACGACATCTGTTGTCGTAACAGATACAGCACATGGTGCACAAGCAGGTGACTTTGTTACTTTTGATTCTTTCTCAGCTATTGATGGTCTTGACATGAATAAAGAATTTGAAATAACTTCTGTGGCTAATAATAATGCTTACGTTGTGACCGCAGGAAGTGCCGCTTCAGGTTCGACATCTGGTGGTGGTGGTACAGGCAATGCAAAATATCAAATAAGTATTGGTCCTGAAATATCTACTTCTGCTTTTGGTTGGGGCACAGACACATGGGGCTCTGGAACATGGGGTTCTCCTTCAACAGTTTCGAACGTAACCTTAGAAGCTAGACAATGGTCATTAGATAATTTTGGTGAAGATCTTATTGCAACAGTTTTAAATGGTGGCGCTTTCAAGTGGGACACATCAACAGGTGTATCAACAAGAGCGGCAGCTATATCTGGTGCACCGACCGCATCAAGAATAAGTTTAGTTTCCACACCAGATAGACATTTAGTTTTTATGGGTACAGAAAACACGATTGGTACTACAGGTTCACAAGACGATTTACTTATAAGATTTTCTGATCAAGAAGACATTACAACTTATCAACCTACTGCAGAAAATACTGCTGGCTCATTACGTATTGCTGACGGATCACGAATAGTGGCTGCAGAGCGATCAAGAGGTCAGCTCCTTGTTTGGACAGATACTTCATTGCACTCAATGCAGTTTATTGGGCCACCTTTTACTTTTGGTCTACGTCAATTAGGTCAAAACTGTGGTATTATAGGTATACATGCAGGACTTGATTTAAATGGTGTTGCCTATTGGATGTCGCAAGATTCATTCTTCTTATTTGATGGTACTGTGAAAAAATTACCATGCACTGTAGAGCAATTTGTTTTTGATAATATTAATATTACAGGATCTGAAAATGCTTTTGCAGGGCACAATGGTGAGTTTAATGAAATAATGTGGTTCTACCCAAGAACTGGTTCTGACACTATAAATGCAGTTGTTGCATACAATTATTTAGAAGGGACTTGGTGGACAGGAACTCTTGATAGAACGACTTGGATTGATAGAGAGGTTTATGAAAACCCCATAGCATCTGACTATCTACCAACGACCACGGCCAACAATGAAACTATTTCTGGTTTGACCGATGGAGCAACTCAAATGTTTTTACATGAAACAGGTAATGATGCGGATGGAGTTGCTATGACTGCTTTTGTGAAGTCTGGATCAGTAGAGATAGGTGAGGGTAATGATATGTTATTTGTTCAAAAACTTATACCTGATGTGCAAAATCAAGCAGGCACTTTAAATTTTAAGTTAGAGTTTAAAAACTATCCAAATACAAGCACTAGCACCACTAAGACGGCAACCTTTACTGATGCTACAGAGTTTGTAAGTTTGCGTGGAAGAGGTAGAGAGTTTACAGTTAATGTTGTTTCGAACACAACAGGCACAGCATGGAGATTGGGAACACAACGTTTTGATATACAACCTGATGGTAGAAGATAATGGCAAAACTAACCTTAACAAGATTTCCCGATCCTAGAGATGAGTATCAAAGAGAGCAACAAGCAGAATTAATTAGACAATTAGAAGAAATGATTCAGCAATTGAATACTCAATATACTCAAGACACACAAGAGGAATCTACCAGAAGATCGTGGTTTTTTAGTTAAATGGCTGACGTATTTAAAAGATTTATTGCAAACTTAACTACGACTGATTTGACAACTATTTTTGAAGTGCCTACTGCAAATGTTGCAGCGACACCACCTGTTCCAGTTTCTACGTTTATAGTAAAAACTATCAATACACATAATTATGATGGATCAAGTGCTGTCACAGTTAACATTGATCATAATAACGGAAGTGCAGATTTTCAAATATTTCAAGTTGATGTATCTGCTTCCGATACAAACACCATAACCACAAGCATGGTTTATCAAGAAGGAGATAAAATGAAAGTACAAGCTAACGCCGCTTCAAGAGCAATTATTGAAGTATCTGTTTTGGAGGTTAAACAACAACAATAATGTATTTATTAGCAACTGTCCCAGAGGACATTACAAAAAAACTAGAAGAAATAATTAATAAAAAACAAACAATAAAAGCTAATCATGATTTAGCAGGTAATATACAAAATGAATTTATGATACCTGAGGGTAAATCGGTAGTTTGGCCTTTAATAAAAAACTGTGTGGATGAACACTTTAAACAATATCCTTGGTTTTATGGTAGAATTAGTGGTATGCATGATTTAAATAAATCAAAAGAATTTCATTTAGAACTTCATAGCCTTTGGGTTAATTATCAAAGTAAATATGAGTTTAATCCTATTCACATACATGACGGTTTATTCAGTTTTGTTATATGGCATAAAGTGCCCTATAAAATGAAAGATGAAAAGGCTAGATTTCCTCATATGAAAGAGAGTGATATAAGAGCAGGACATTTTTGTTTTGTTGGGACGAATGAATTAGGTGATGTAACTTCACAGGTCATACCTGTTGATAATGAATGGGAAGGTAAAATGGCATTATTTCCTGCAGCTTTAAATCATCAAGTCTATCCTTTTTATACTTCTGACGAATACAGAATATCAATCTCAGGTAATGTGGGCTTTCAATAATCGGTTGATTTATTAAGTTTTCGCCTATAAAACTATAGTATGGCGAAAATTATAGATGAACCTAAAATCTTGCGTTATGACTCGATTGATGGTGAAAAAGTTCCTGTTTATAGTGCTAAAGTAGAAACTACCATAACAAACACTAAAACAGGTCAAGAATACGATTCACATGAGGAGTGTCAGGCTGATATTGACAATCCTGAAACAGAAACAACTGAAGCAGATATAAGAAGAGATGTTCACGTAACAGCTCCTAACGTATTTGCAGGGGCACACACCCTAACGGAGTAAAAATGTTTAAAAAGATTCTACCAGCAGTCACAGGAGCAATAGGTTTTGCAATTGGTGGACCTATAGGCGCTTCAATTGGTGCAGGTTTAGGATCAGCAGTTAGAGGAGACAATCCCGCAAACATAGCTACGTCAGCGTTGATGGGCTATGGTTTAGGAAGCTTTGGTCAAGCTGCAGGTTTAGTTGGAGGAAAAGGTTTGGGCGCATTAGGATCTAGTGCAAAATCTATAGTGTCTCCAACATTAGGTATGGGGCCTGGAGAGTCAATAGCGAGAACAGGTAGTATTAGTTCAGCAGGTAGCACTCCAAGTGTTTTTCAAAGAGGAGCAGAAGCATTTAAAGGCATGAGTGGATTAGCAAAAGGTGCTTTAGGTTTGGGCGCATTAGCTGCATTAAGTTCAATGGACGAAGAAGAGGGATTAGATATTGCTCCTCCACCAGAGGCAGGTAGTGTCGCTCCTTTGGATATGACTAGCGCTCCTGTAACTTATTTTGATGAGTCCACAGGAGAATACGGTGCAGCAGCTCCAACATATAGAAGTTTAAAAGACGGAGGCTTTCCTAGAAAGACAGGACAGATCTCTGGTCCCGGAACAGAAAAATCTGATGACATTCCTGCCATGTTAAGTGATGGTGAGTTTGTGATGACTGCTAAAGCAGTTAGAGGATTAGGAACATTGAAGGGCGCAAAAAAAGATGATAAGTTAGAACAACGTCGTAGAGGCGCAAAGCAAATGTACGACATGATGGACAAGTTAGAAAAGAAGGTAGCATAATGGCAGAAGAAGTAATTCAATATTCAAGGCAAGCGCCGTTTATAGAGCAGAGAGCAGAGCAGTTATTAGGTTCTGTTTTTGGTATTCCTAATTTTCAAAGACAAGCAGGCGAAACAGAAGAAGAATATAAATTAAGGTTAGAGGAATTAGGTGCTACTAGAAGACCTGATGAAACAGAGGAACAATATGAATTAAGATTACGAGGATTGGCGGGTATTCCACAAGGAGTTCCAGCTAAACAAGTTGCAGGTTTAGAACAAGCACAGTTAACTGCAATACAAAAAGCACAAGAGGGTCTTGGAGCGTATCAACCATTTTTGGATGCTTCAGGTAAATCTGTCGAAGCAGGTCTTGGAGCTTTAACTGCAGCACAACAAACTTTAGACCCGTCGCAAGTTTCTACCTTTATGGATCCGTATCAGCAACAAGTTACACAAGAAGCGTTAGCTGAACTAGACAGGCAGGCAGCTATTCAAGGACAACAAACCTCTGCCGAGGCTGTTGCTGCAGGAGCTTTCGGTGGTTCAAGATTCGGTGTTCGTGAGGCGGAAGAAGCGAGAAACTTAGCACAGGTAAAATCACAAAGAATTTTTGAAGACTTATCACGAAACTTTTTACAAGCGCAACAGGCACAACAAAGAACAGCACAACAACTAGGATCATTGGGAACACAAACTTTAGGTGTGGCTCAAGCACAATCAGGTTTAGGATCTTTAACACAACAACTAGGTGGCGTGGATATTAACAGATTATTAAGTGTGGGTGGTGTTCAACAACAGCAACAACAAAATGTTTTAGAAGCTGCTAGACAAACAGAACTAGCTAGACAACAAGAACCATTTAGAAGAGCAGGATTTGCTTCGGATATTCTACGAGGAGTTCCTACATCACAAATTCAATATACATCACAACCTTCTCCATCACTACTTCAACAAGTTGCAGGTTTAGGTATCGCAGGTTTAAGCACCTTAGGTGCGTTAGGTGGAACGGGGGCAGGCATCAGCCTGTTATCATAATGGCTATATTAGATAGACCAATGTTTCAGCGTCGATTGACCAAGGACCAACTACGTGCCTATGGTGTCCCTGCATTTGCCAATGGTGGTGTAGTGCAGAGGTTTTCAGAAGGTACCGGGCAAGAAGGAGTTACAAAGGCTCCTTTCCTAGCAGGAAGACTAAGTGATAAAACCGATACGGCTATAGATCCAGAGTTTCTTTTTCAAGACAGAAGAGGCTTACCTCCAGTAGGTACAGTCATAAGAGATGAGATTATTGAGAACGAAAAAGGAGAGAAGATTAGAATTACTGAAACAGTAGTGCAAGGCGCTAGAGGAATAAAGTTTGTTCAAAAAAAAGAAGAAGTTGTCTTTAGCCCTGAAAGAACAGTGAAGACACCTAGAGGAGAAAAGGTTATTCCCGGTCAAGGGGAAGATGTTGAGGTAGGTCCCGTTGATGAAAAAAAAGATGAAACAAAAGTTGATGTAGAAGAAACACAAGTCAAAGATACTGAAGAAGTTGAAGACGATATTGATAAAGAGAAAAGTGAATTAGATAGACTAAAAACTTTAGCGTTGGAAAGATCTGATCTATATAAGCAAATGCTTGGCGACCCTAAAGAAATGATGAAGCAACAAGGATTATTACAATTAGCACAGTTTGGTTTAAACCTAGCCTCTGCTAGAGGTGGCAACTTAGCTGAGAAAATTGCAAAGTCAGCTCAAGATCCATTAACTGCTTTTGCTCAACTAGCTAGCGATGCAAGTAAAGATGCTAGAGCTATTGACTTGGCAGCAATCAAATCTGCTGAAGATCAACTTCAAACAGAAATCGAAATAGCAGGTAAAACAGATGAGTTAGAAAAAGTTCTTTTATACACAAAAGCAAAAGAATCTAATCCAGGTAATCCTGCGGGTGCAGCAACAACAACAGGTATTCTACCTCAAAGTGAATTATCAAACATTGATTCTTTCAGAGATGAAAACAATAAAATTTCAGTTAAAAAGATAAATCAAGAGGGAGGAGCAAACTTAGTATATAACGATGAAGAAGGTAACGCCTACAGCATAAAGCCAGGCGCTTTAAAAGACAAAAAGTTTTTAACTTTCCCTGAAGACTTTGAAAAACTAAATGTAGAAATTTTAAACACAAGGTAAGACCATGCCTCTAGGATCAACTTTAGACATGGATCTTCTTGATGAAGACAAGAATCTAAGAGAAATTGACGACGATGAGCACGGTGCTTTTGTTAGCGCATTAGCAGGTATAGGTTCAGGTCTATTTAAAATACCAGAACAGTTTGTATCCTTAGGTGCAGAACTTATAGATTTAGGTTTAGACACTGATACAGCAGCGTCTGTAGAATCTTTCTTTGATAAAATTAATCCGTTTGATGAAATAGCAGAGTCAACAACTGCAGGTAAACTAACAGAGACTTTCGTGAGTCTAGGTATTCCAACAACTGCAGGTTACTCCCTAGCTTCTAGATTAGCTGGTAAAGCACTCAAAGCAAAGAGATTAAATCAGTATGTAGATTTAAAAAGATTTGGTAACGCAAAAACTTTAACAGAAAGAAAAGAGGCTCTTAGATTAGAAAAACTTAGAGATCCTGTTACCGGTAAAAGACGAAGAGTCAACGACGCCTTATTAGAAGAAGTAGAAAGACTTAGTCCTATTGATTTAAAAAAAAGAGTTTTTAAAGATAAGGCTTATGTTTTTGGTGCAGGCCTTGGTGGCGGTGGTTTAGCCGACTTTGTATTTGCTGATCCAGACATAGGAACTTTGGGTGATGAGTTTGGAGGTATCACTAGAAGAGATACACAAGAAACTTTTGGTAGAGATGAAGCAGTCAGAGAACTTACTAACAGATTAAAGTTTGCAGGAGAAGGAGCTATTCTCACCTCTGTTATCGGTGGTGTGGGTAAAGGTATTGCAAAAGGTGCTGGTGCAATTAAATATAAAATGCAATACGACGCTTTAGATAACAGTATTAAAAAAATTATAGCTGACTTTGCTCCTCAAGGTGTCAAGCCAAGAGAAATATTTGAATTACTAGAAACAAGAAAAAATGAACTTGGTAAGTTTCAGGTAGAGGGTCAAGCCTTTGGTCGTCAGTTAGAGTTGACCGTTGATAATATTTTAAAACAAACAGGTAAGACAGGCGATGAACTTAAATTAGTTAAACAACAATTTGGAGAAGCGATTAATAGTTTTCTAACATCAGGTAATAGAACTGGTTTGGATAAATATTTACTCGATCTTGGTGTAGATAATCCTGAGCTAACTAAAAAATTATTTACAGGAATTGACAATGCACGATCGACCATTGACAACTATTCAAATGCTATTTTAAAAATAATACCAGACAACGAAGAATTTAAATTTTTAAGACAAGCTATCAAAGATAATCTAGGGGAGTATACCACTACTCGATATGCTTTAATTGAACGACACGGTGCTCTAGGTAAAGCCTTTGCTAAATTTAAGCCAACAGATGAAGCATACAAAAAAGCCTATGACTACGTGTTAAAGCAAATAGGAATAGGAAAAAGAAGTTTAGCTGAAGGTATAGACGCTAGTGATCAGAAGTTCAAAGGTATTGCTCCTCAATCAGGTGTTGCACCAGAGGATCAAGCTAAACAAATTTTAAATAAACTTCTTCAAGAAGATATCACTCAAGGGACAACCAATTTACCAGGTGCTGATGCATTGAGATCTTTAGGGCTAACTATTGATGATAAAATTTTAAAAGAGAAAAAATTACCTGAAGAACTAAAAGAGTTTTTTGGTGAGATTAAAAATCCTTTTTACAACATATCTTCAACTATCGCAAAGCAAGGTGCTTTGATCACTGAGGTTGAAATGTTAGGACAACTTGGAAAATTAGCAAAAGGTAAAATATTTTTTGAAACAGCAGATGAAGCTGCAAGAGCACTAAACGCTCGATCAGGAGACATTGTGCCTGTAGGTAGACTATCAAAAACTGTAAACATAGATCAAGATATTTCAGGACTATATACCACTAAAGAAATAGCAGATGCTTTTGCGGGCCCAATAGCAGGAGCGGAGGCAGGAGCACTATCAAAGCTATACAGCTTCTTTGTATTAGCTCCTAAGTCAGCATCACAACAAGCTAAAACGATTTTCTCTCCTTTTACTCATGTTAGAAACTTATTAAGTGCAAGTGCTTTTACTTTACTTAACGGTAACATTTCTTTTACTAATCCTGGAAGAACAGCCGATGCTTTCAAAAAATCATTTAACGCTTTTAAAAAAGGTAGAGATAGTCAAGAAGCTTTTGACTTATACTTAGATTATACAAGAAGAGGAATTACAGGAACAAACCCCGTGCTTGGTGAGATTATGGACTTAGGAGCTAGACTTCAACCCGTAAATAATTTTGGAGCAGACAAGTCTTTAAACAATACCTTTGATGTTGTTGCTGATGGCTTTAGAAAACTAAGAGGTAAGATCACCGACACCTATATGGCTGAAGATGATTTTTGGAAAATCTATAACTACAACTTTGAACAAGGGAATTACAATAATTTCATGAGTAAATTTATAATGAGAAATCCTGAGTTAAAAGAAATGGGTGAAGCTAGAGGTAAAGAAACTGTTTCTAAATTAATAAGAGCATTTAAAGATATTGAAAATACTCCTAGAACTGTAGTTGATGCTCAAGGAAGAACTGTTATAAATCCTGCTTTTGAAACTGTCAAAAAAAATAGATTGAACATTGTCAAAGCAGAAACGGGAATTGAAAATGATAAGGCTGAAGCTGTAATGGAACAGCTAAGAAAAAAAGTAGGTAGGCTAATGGGTAGAAGAGATATTAGCTTTAACGATCCTATTTTCTATCAACCAAAAAATACTCTTAAAAGATTAGAGGGAGAAAGCGATGCTTCCTATGCTGGTAGATTAGGTGACGATGTTCTTTTAGAAGAAGACGCAGTAGAAGCTTTAGTTAAAAATTTATCAGCCGATGTTACCAAAAACAATATCCCAAACTACGCTTATGTTGGAGACAATATTAAAGCGCTAAGAAAACTACCTCTAGGTACGTTTGTTGCTTTCCCTGCTGAGATTATTAGAACAGGATTCAATACAATACAAAGAGCTGCTAGAGAAATGGCAGTAGCAGAAACTAGAGATATCGGTATTAGAAGAGCCACAGGAGTTTTAGGAACAGGTGCTGCTTTACCTGTTGGCGCTGTGGAACTAGGAAAACAATTATCTCAATTTACAAATGAGGAAATGGCTGCTCTTAGACGTTTCGTTCCATCGTGGTCAGAGAACTCTTTGCTCGTGCCTACAGGCAGAGATGAAAAAACAGGTAACGTACAATACTTAGACCTGTCTTATATTTATCCTTATGATTCTTTATTACGTCCTATGAGAACTGTAATGAATCAATTAGTTGAGGGAGAGGCCACTGATGCAGCAATAACTGCAAGACTAACAGAGGGCGGTGTCAAAGCTATGGCTGAATTAGCTAAACCATTTTTATCAGAAGCTATATTTATAGAAGCTGCAAATGATTTGTTATTAAGAGGAGGAAGAACAAGACAAGGATCACAAGTATTTAGAGGAGGAGATCCTCTAGGTGAAAAATTATTTAAAGCCACCATGCATATTATGGATACCTTTACTCCTGGTTCTGTCGATCAAGCTCTTCGTATCGGCGGTGCACCTTTCAATGTCGCTGACAAATACGGTAGAACTTATGATTTAGCAGACGAGGCCATGGGTATTTTTGGATTTAGAAATATTGAAGTAGATCCTGCTGAGTCTTTTAAATTTATGGTAGGTGATTTCAACAAACGAGTGTCCTCAGCTAGAGCTACATTTTTAGGAGATGTTCTAAAAGGTGGAGCAGTTACTCCTGAACAAATCTTAAAAGAATATTTAGGCGCTGAAGAGAGCAGATTCAATGCTTATCAAGATATGTTTAAAAATTACAAAGCGGCAGAAACATTAGGAATTAAACCTATAGATCTGAACAGACAATTAGACAGATTACCAAAGAAAACTAGAGGAGCTATCTTAAGTGGCACCTATCAACCGTATAAGCCAAGTAAAGAAGTTAGAAAATTATTCTATGAAAACTCTCTTAGACTTGCTCAAAGAACAGGCAGCGCCCCTATAGATCCACTACAAGGATCGTTGTCTAAGATATACGAATACATAGCTGCTAATAATGGTAGAAGTCTACTATCTGATTTAAATGTTAATTTTGACATACCTCAGGGTAGCGCAATAGATAATTTGATTGACTTTTTTGGCTTACAAACTGCTCAACAAACAGCGCCTCAAAAAGGGCAGCCCATATCCTCATCAAGTGGAACACAAACAAAAACAGGAACAGGAACACAAAACCTTGATTCTGCTCTAGCAATTGATACATTAATAGGCGACGATCCACTATTACAAGAGATCGCTAATAAAAGGAATACATAATGGCAAACGGACCACCAGGACTTATATCTAGCAGAAGAGCAGGACCACCCACCTCTCCAGGTAAAACTATAGATCAAATTTCTAGAGAGTTAGATACTGCTCGTGGCCGTAAAGAATTTTTTTCTGATAGACCTGATGTATCCGATGACAGAGCATTAAGAAGAATGACACAAGCTGACGAACTTCAGCGCTTTAAAAATTTAAATACTAAACCTGTTAAGGGATCTTCAAATCTTTTACAAAGTACAGATTTAAAATTTGATACTGATTCATCTAGTCCTACCTTTGGTCAGTACGTTAGAACAACAATAGCTGACAAAGAAATGGAATTAGCTAATAAATATGGTCCCACATTTAGTGAAATAGCAGGTGATATGGGATACGCCATAGGTAGTATAACTAAAGGAGCTGTCGAGAAAGGTGTTGGTCTAACCGCAATATTAAAAGGTGTAAGTAATAAATTTTCAAATGACGCTAATAAAAATTACAATAACTTAAACGATGTATCAAAAGAAATTGCTGACAATCCTACTAAATATCCACTAACTTCAGGCGGACTAAACTCAATTCAAGCTATGAATAATAATGAAAGATTAGCTCTCGAGGCACAAAGAGATGCAAATTCTTTTGCAGCCGATGCGAGCGGTGTTCTTGGTGTGGATACAAATAGATTAGATGGTTTTGTTAATGAACCTATTGATACATTTGGAACTGCCGGTCCAACAGTTGACTTGAGAAAACCAACACAAGAAATTCTAGATCCATTGGACATTGGTTATGTAGAGTCTGGTCAGTTTAAATCAGATTTACAAAATTCAGGAATCATATCTGTTGATGATCCTTCAACACAAGAACCATTCTCCGATAGCACAAAGATACCTAACACTAATAATACAATTGGTGATTTAAGAAAGGCTTTAGAAAATCAAGGGCTTGATGAACTTCAAATTGAGTCTGCTATTAATCAAGTTGCTCAACAAATTATCTCTGGTGAATACACAGGAGACTTTGAAGTAGATACAGGATCAACGACTCGTGGATCAGAATTACCAAACGCACCAGGAGGCGGAGAAGAAGAATTTTATGTAAGCCCTGAAGACCAAGATATTGATGCATTATCAGGCGCTTATGGTGCTTCGATTATAGACGACACTCCATCTTTAGTTCGAACAACAAGTCCAGAATTGAAGATGCGGGGTTTAGGACAGGGCGAGTTAGGCCAGTTGTTAGGAGGAGGCAACTTACCAGGAGGCGGTCAAACTGAAGGAACTCAAGTTACTGCTTATAATAATCCTCTAAATTTAACAGATGTAGGGCAAGCAGGGGCCACAGGCGAAACTTACGGTAAAGGCTTTGCGGTATTTCCTAATGCAGAGACAGGGATACTAGCAGCTAAGAATGATCTGAGGATTAAAACCGAAAGATACGATGGCGATGTTGAAAAAATAATAGGAGAGTTTGCTCCAAGATTAGATAATCCAGATTCTTTTGATAATTATGTTAACTTTGTAAAACAGGGAGTAGGAGACAGAGTTGATCCCGGAGAAGAGGATGAACTATTAAAAAGATTTATTCAATTTGAAAACAAACCAGATATAGCTGACAGATATCTAGCGATGGTCGCAGAGGGTGGCTTGATGGATAAGAAAATGTATGGCGGTATTATCGCTTCAAAAGGGTAATGAAACGTATACCAAGAAAAAGTGGACAACCCGCTAAATCTAAACTACATTCGGATCTCTATACCGATGAGAATCCAAAAGGAACAATTAAAGGACTTGGTTTTAAAGATGCATCATCAGCTCGCCGTAGCGTTTCTAAAATTCGTAGAAGCAATAGAACGCATGCTCATAAAACTCAAGCTGCTATTGCGATGGAGCAAAGAGCAAAGGTTGCTGGCAAAACAAAACCCGCTGCGGTATATAGAAAATTTATTGAAGCACAGAAAAAGAAAACAAAACAAAGACGAACATGAAAGTAATTGGGGCATAGGAGGTTTTTAATGATAAAAATTACTGACGAATTGAAGGCACGAGTACAGGACCATGAAGGCCTGCGCACATCTATGTATTTGGACAGTTTAGGAAAAGCCACTGTGGGCATAGGCCATCTCGTACAACCACATGAAAGAGAGAGATTTGCCGAAGGAGTAGAAATACCCATGGAGGAGATCATGGAAATATTTGACATGGATTTAAACAGAGCTGCAGCAGGAGCAGATATGTTAATACAAGAAAATGTTGGTCACGATTTACCACAACACGTAGGTGAGGTAATTCTTGAGATGGTGTTTCAGCTGGGGACAACAGGCGTTTCTAAATTCAAAAAATTTTGGAAAGCTCTGAGAGTCAAGCAGTGGGAAACTGCGGCAGCTGAAATGAAAGATTCCAGATGGCATTCACAAACACCGAAGCGCTGTGAATCCCTAGCTGAAATTGTAGCAAATACTTAAAGAGTTCTTCTAATATAGTTAGGTAGTGTACCTTCTTCTAAGTACCAAGCGTACGCTGCTTTCCAATCTTTTTTATATTCTGCTTTTAAAAAGTCTATTAACTCTTCTTTTTTATTATCATCACTCTTAAAAAAATTTAAAAAGTGAGTCTTTGCTCTATTAGTTATACTAAACATTATTCATCTCCTTGTTATTTCATGGAGAATATAATGTTATTTTTTATTTTTAGTCATGTTTTTTACAGTCCTCTGATGTGACTCCAATGCATCCCACACCTCAACTCTTGACCAATGAGCCATGACACATTTGGATATGTCCTCATGTAAAACTTTCAACCAACTAATGTCCATTGGCACAGCTCTACCTTTATTGCTACTAATATAATCTACTTCTTCATTAGTTAATGATAAATTTAATTTACCGTTGTCATAAGATATTCTCATTTAATTTCTCCCCAATTATTTCCTATCTCTGCGTCGCATTTGACGGGAACATGTAGTTCAACAGCAGACTCCATTATTTCTTTAATCTCTTTCACCTGGGTCTCATTGGCTATCGAGATGTTGAGTTCGTCATGTATTTGAATCATAGGAACAACCCCTACATTTTTCCAGAGATCCACCATGGCTTTTTTGGTTTGATCTGCTGCTGAACCTTGTATTAACCTATTCAATGCACGATAGGTACCTGCTCTTTTCATTTCATTCCACTGCCAAGTTTTCTTAGCGTTTTCGTGAGACATCATTCTCTTGTCATGAAAGTCTTTACTTTCCCAAAGATTAAAACGACATCGTCTTCCGAGCAGTGTATTGATATATCCGTTTTGTTCGGTGTATCTTGTAGCTCTAACAATAATGTTGTTTAAAAAGTGAACATTATCATTGTATTTTTTCTTCAATGCTTTGGCCTCATCAGAACTGATATCTAGTGAGGCTGCTAATTTAGCTATACCCATGCCATACATTAAGCCTAATCCTATAGTCTTGGCTTCTTTCCTTGATATTTGAGCCATATCTGCGGTTACTTGATGAAAGTCCTTTCCTTCATGAAAGAACTTAATTAGGGTCTCAGCGCCCTCTAAACCGTGTTTTTTGGCATAATGTACGAGGAGTCTAGGCTCCTGTTGAGAATAATCCAAAGACGCCCACTTGTGCTCCTCTTCCGGTAAAAATAAAGATCGGATTTTAGGACCAATCGCTTCATTTCTAGCGGGGACCTGTTGTAAGTTAGGATTATTCATGGACAACCGACCACTGACCGTGCCACCATACTCACCTTTTAACTGATTAATTTCTGCATGAATTCTGCCATCAACTTGATGCTTCAAGATAGAATCTATAAAGGTAGTGTGAGCTTTATTATATTCTCTAGCCACTGAAAGAGATTGAATCAAAGGATTCTCACTTTCTTTCATGGCTGTATTACTAATTTTAGCTTGCTTGTTTTTTTCTGTGTATTCATACTTCTCGCCAAGTTTATCAAAAATTTTTTGTAGTGAAGCTGCTGTATATATATCTGAAGCATCAATCTTGATACCGGTTTCCTTTTTTATTTTGTTATAAATTTTTTCTTCTTCCGACTTAAAAAACTTTTTAGTTTTCTCTGCCTCCTCCAAATCAACACGAACACCTTTCCAACGCATCTCTAAAAGCAGTCGGAGTAAATCTGTTTCTAAATTAAAAACATCAGTTAGTCCTTGCTTTTGTATTTCAACCCGTAAAAACTCCCAAAGTTTTAAAGTCAGCCTTGTGTCTTGTTCTGCATAAACTCCAGCATATTCTACAGGAACCCAATGCATTTGCTCGATAGCTTTAAATCCATGCTCTTTACCAAACTCCTCTAAAATATTTCCTTGCTTTCGTTCTCCTAAATAATCTTTAGATAAATTATCTAAGCTATAACTAAATCTATTCTCATCAACGAGTGGTGCAGCAATCAGTGTGTCATAGACCTTAGTGACATTACATTCGACACCCCAACGTCTAAGCCAACCTAAATCGTAAACAGCGTTGTGACATATGACTATGGGATCTTGTTTAAATAATTTTCTTAACCATTTCTTTACATCTTCCTCAGGGAAGTTTCCCCCTCGCTCATGACGTACCGGGAAGTATCCATCAAATCCTTCAAAGGATACGGCGACACCCACAACAAAACCTTTATTTGTTGCCCATCCACCACCAAGAGTTTTAATTTCAGGGTCGTGAGTTTCTAAATCTATTGCTACTTGTTGTATTCCTGTGACATCAGGAAAACTAGGTCTTGTCCATTCTGGTTTATTTTCTTTTTTTAACAGATCCATTTGCTGTTCAAATATCATCTTAGCACCTCTTCAAATTCATAGGGGGAAGTAGAGGGGACAATATATAAATTTTCTTTGGCACGAGTCATGCCCACATAAAAAACTCTTCTTTCATCATCTCTATTAATCCACATGTTATCACTGATTCTTTTGGAGATGTCTGAAAATAAAATAACATTTTGACTTTCCCCGCCTTTAGCACCATGAATAGTCGAAAGCTTTATATTTGCTTTCTCATCTAACTGATGACCACTTTTTAATATGTGCCTAATATAATTTCTATCAGATTCTGGTATTCTAGTAAGAGCCAACTCCCATGAAATTTCAATGGGAGTATTTAGCCCCCATTCTTTTGATAATGTTTCATAAGAATAAAGATCATCTAAATTTGCTCCAGGTAAACCTTTTTTCCCTCTCGATACCCCATCCTTTCCTACAGGTAAAAACTGATACATAGTTTTAACATGAGAATAAGATATCTCTTTTTTATTTTGTAAAGCAATCCAAGAACGATAAGCCGTGGCTACATCAATACTGATAGATAAGTAATTATTTTTCTCAAATAAAAATCCTTTGTTCTTTAACTCTTTACCCACCTCATCAATATAATAATTAGTCCTACCCAAAATTAACCACTGACCAGTGTTTAGATCTATGCTCTCAAAATTAGTGTTGCGAACTTTACCTTCTTCTACTCGAGGCTCCCATTCTTTTTGAATTCTCTTTTTTATTTTAGACACAAGATTATTTGACTTTGCGAATATTGTTTTTGGTATTCTATAGGATTGATTTAAAACTTGCAAATGACAGTCTAAGTCAATCAACTTTGAAACGTCAGCTCCGCTCCAAGAATAAATTGCTTGATCGTCATCTCCTGCTAAGTACGATGCATGTGCCTGCCGAAGCATAATCATAATCATCTCCCACTCATTTGGTTTGAGATCCTGAACCTCATCTATAATGACAATATCAAGTCGAGGACACTGTCCTATTTTATTAAACTCGGTAATTAAATCGGTATAGTCTTTTACTCCTCTTGATTTTTTAAACATTCGATAAGCTTTATCTATCCGTTGTAGTCTTTGTAGTCCCCCTTTGACATGACCATGCTTTCTAAATTCTTCTTCCAAGCTTGTATTTTTAACACGGTAAAGATCTAATAAATTAAGGCCCTCATCTTCTACGCCGAATACAACATCATCTGTTTTAATAGACTTAGAAATATCTATGCCATACTCTTTGTAAAAATCTTTAAAGTCATGTCGTTGAATAATATCTGTGTGTGTGCAGCCTAACCACTGATAAGCTAAACTATGTAATGTTCTAAACCATTTTAAATCTTTACGAGGTAGTTTAAATTTTTCGCAAGCACGATCAATCGCCTCTGTTGTAGCTTTCTTTGTAAAAGAAAAGTATCCGATTCTGTCTGGCTCACGGCCCTCGGACAACTGCTCTTCAACCAATCGCAACAGTGTTGTTGTTTTCCCTGTGCCTGGCGGGCCAATTATCTTACATACATTATTTAAAATGGTATGACCTCTTCTTGTTTTTCTTTTTCTGTTTCAACTTCTTGTTTTGTTGCGAACTTATCTTGAGGAACCCACCAAACTAATTGAGCCTGCTTACCATTAAGTTTTCTTTTAGAATAATCTCCCCCTAAATTTCTTAAAAAGATACCCATTTGATTTGAAGTTAGAGCCACATATCTTCTGTTTCTCATGTATTCTTGAAGCTGATCTAATCTAAAATAAACTTTCTTTTCTTCATCATCCACGAAACACTGACCATTAAGAATATCATCAATATCCATAGCATTAGCTTGATTAGAAATATATCTCGTCAAAATATTTCTAAACTCTCCCTCAGGTGTCATCTCAAACTCTGATTGAACTTTGATAGACTTAGATACAATATCAGTGATGTAGTAATCCCAATCTTCCCGCTTCATCATTGATGGCATTGACCCTAACTTAACCAGGCATTTTTTTCTAAACTTATGTTGATCGTATAATTCTTCCACAGTGCAAACGATTGTTTTTTCTTGATTTAAAGTGACATGATAAATTGTATCTTCATTATCGCCGTACTGAATTACATTACCAATATCAGTGATTACATTGTTATCTCCGACTCCATACTTTCTGATACGACATTTTGATTTATTACAAAAAGAACACATCGGTTGATCTTTACACTTGTATCCCCAATCTTTTTTATCTGCTTGTTTAATTATTTTTTCTATTTCTTTTGGACGTAGAGGATCGTCAAAGTATTTGTGATGAAATTTGTGCACCTCTTCTTCGTAGTTCTCACCAAATTTTTTCTTTGCAAACACAGCATACTGAAATAAAAAATTATCTCGGCTGCCTTGTTGAACAGTTTTATTTTCTGTTAAATATGCTTCGATACAATAGGGTGCGTCTGCAAACTCTGAGTTTTCTTTCTTCAAAGATAATTTTTTTAGTTCTTCTCCAGAAATTGATTTTGTATCCACATCTGTAAGAAACTCATCAAGACTTAAAATATTTCCCTCATTACTAAATGCATACCTCTCTGTATGTTCCAGTCCGTTGTGATAAGGCATATTAAGAAAGCTACCCACTTCCCACTCACTAGGGTTGCCTTCTCGTAATAATTTTTCTTGTTTAGGAAAAACTTCACAATGCCCAAGGCCCATGAAAGCAGCCAACTCTTTTAATTTATTGTGAACAATTCCTGCTGACACATACTCTTTGAAGAACAAAAATATGTGAGCGCCACCACTTTTTGATTTAGTGACTATAAAAGGTAATTTTTTTTCTGCTAATTTTTTAGCAATACTAACATGATCAAGAGGGTATTCATCAACATCAATGCACCCCCAACGACATTTATCCTCGTCGTTAATAGGGAAGACACCAAGGCTAGGCCAAGCACCCTCAAGATGATCCTGCCATAGAGAATCTTCTAAAGGCTTCTTGCGAATCCAAGTTTCGCCTTCTGCTTTGTTATCTTCTCGGAGACTTTCTTTAGGCTGGAACGTACCATATGCACGCTCCAACCCTAGAAAGATCTCTTTAAATTTAGAGACCCTTTGTTCCATTAAAACGGAGTATCTTCAGAGTTTGAAGATTCAACTTCGTCGTCATATTTCGGTGTGACTTTACCGCCTCTGACTGATTCGTTGAATCCTGCAGCCATATCAAAAGTACCCTCGTCGTTGAGGAACTCCTCTTTGTTGACCACCCAACCATACCAAGTACCTTTATCGTTAGATTGCTTAATAGTAGTTAAGTTGTAAATACGATACCAACTAGGAGCTAAAAAAAGTTTTCCAGACTTAGGGTTCTGAATAAACTCATTCTTTAAACTATAAGCCCAACTTCTTGCAGCTTTTAGTTGTGTCGCTTTCATTGATATGATCGCAGGCTCTGGTGCTACACCGCCATTTAAGAGAAGCACATAAAAGTTTGCGCACTCCTCTAGGTAGTTCCCACTCTCAAGACGGAACTTTCCGTCATCTCCACGTACTGCATTAGACGGCTTATCTTTTGGAGAAAAGATATTGACAGGGGCAGAAGAACCTTTACCTCTGTCTTGCCATTCTAACCATACTTTGTCATACCCACAGACAACAACATTAATACCTTCTTGTCCTGAGTAGACTTTTTTGCTCACAGAATTAAGAATCATGCCGGCTTTTGCACCGTCAATTTCTTCTAACTCTGGAGACATTTGCGCCAAGACTTTTAATCTTGGTGTTGCGATATCATCAGTAGTGATGGAATCGAGTCCTGTACCTGCGAACTTTTCAAGACTTTCCATGTTCATTGCAGGTAAGGTTTCTGCCTTTGTGGTGACAGCACCATTTGCTTTTGCATTTGCCATTTTTATTTTTCCTTTATTATTTTTTTCGTTCGATCTTCACTTTTTTAAAAGTGTAAACCCCAAACTTTTCTTGATCAACAGATGTCATCGAACCCTTAACAATCTGTTCCTCTACTAGCTTGGAGAGTGTATTCCATGCCACTGCTTTTTTGTTGCTCGGATACAGACCTCTGTCTTGTAGCTCGTTCATCAAATTCGTAGCATCGGAATCTTGTCCACGACCAAAGGTCAACACCACATTATTTTTAATCACATCATCAAGACCCATTTCTTTTAGTCTGTTGAAACAGTAGTCTTCATTTTCCATTGTGATATTTGCACGTAGTTGATCTTTGACGGAAACTTTTGCACCGTCCATTAGTGTTAAAGATTTAACACCGGCACTTTCAATCATAGAGGGAATGATTTCATTTTCTAATTGAAATTCTCTCTCCTCTAATTTTTTTATCTCGGCAGCCTTATCAGCTTTTGCTTGTCGAATATTATCTAATTCATTACAAGCTTCACCAAGATCTTTTACATCTGAACTGTCTAAACTATTTATTTTAGACTGCTCAAAAGCTTTATCTAATAGACCCATATTTAGTTCTCCTATAATTCTATGGTTATGGGAATATATATAGCACTTTCTCTATCCCATTTCAATACCTTAAAATTATTATTGGTAATTTTTGCCGCAACCGTGCAAACAATCCCAATTAAAACGGGATCTCCCATCAATAATAAATAATCTTTTGAAGTAAAATCTTTTAATTTATTTTCTACTGAAAAGATAAATCTAGATGAATTAACTTGAATTTGCTTGGGATTTTCAAACATGATGATCGGCATGCCAAATCTTTCACAGTCAGAAATATCTCGATATCCGCCAGTAGCTAGTTTTGTATTTGTAGTCACATATATTTTATTCATATTCTTTCTTTCGTTTATACTACAAGTATTAAGTTATTTACTATAGGATTTCAAGTATGAAATATGTAATGATGATCTGGCTTTGTATTAACGATCCTTTCATCCCCTTAGGAAGCACTTGTGTTGAAGATATTCCTCCCCACAGATTTGATTCTTTAGAAGAATGTCGACTAGCTGCAACGCAGGCCTACGAAAAAATAAAAGAGCCTGGAATATATCTTACAACTTTTTGTAGTAAGAAACTCTTGACAGACATATAAGTTATCCTATATAAAGAACTTAGAAAGTTTAAAAACATGTATCCGAATTTTAAGACGAAGCCGTTTAATCATCAATTACAAGCATTGGGCTGTAGTTGGGATAAAACTAATTATGCCTACTTCATGGAAATGGGGACAGGTAAATCAAAAGTATTAATTGATAATATTGCCATGCTCTATGACCAAGGCAAGATCAACGCTGCTGTTGTCGTAGCACCGAAAGGGGTGTATCGAAACTGGGAGAGATTAGAAATCCCTGCACACTTACCTGATCACATTGAAACTAGAGTCACGACTTGGGTAGCGCCGAGCTCTCGCACTAAAGAAGATAAAAAAAATATTGATGAGCTATCTAAAAATTTTCAAGGTCTAGATATTTTCTTGATGAACATAGAGGCTCTATCTAGTAAGCCTGCTGCAGAATTTTTAGCTAGCTATTTAAACTCAACGAATAGTTTACTGGCCGTAGATGAAAGCACCACGATCAAAACTATTTCAGCTAGTCGAACTAAAAATTTAGTAAGAGCTTCTCGTCGAGCTAAGTATCGAAGAATACTGACAGGTTCTCCAGTGACAAAGAACCCGCTAGATCTCTATTCACAATGTCAGTTTCTAGATGAAGATCTTTTGGGGTTCAGTTCATATTACGCCTATAAAGCTCGCTATGCGATAGAAGTTAAACGTCACACATCAACTCATTCTTTTCCACATATTGTTGGTTTTAGAAACTTAGATGAACTATCGTATCGACTTGGTCAGTTTTCTTATCGTGTCTTAAAAGAAGATTGTTTGGATTTACCTGCTAAAATTTATTCACCTCGATACATTGAACTCAGTAAAGAACAAGAAAAAGTTTATAATGATCTCGCAACCTTTGCGATCACACAGTTAGAAGATAATACTTTGTCGGTTAATAATACAATGACCATGTTGCTTCGATTACATCAGATTACTTGTGGTTATCTGCCCACGGACGACGGACAATCGGAACCCGTTCCACTAAAAAATAATCGCATGGACGAGCTACTAAGTGTTCTTGAAGAAACAGAAGGTAAGGTAATTATCTGGGCAAACTATCGTTATTCTATTTTTGATATTGAACAGAACTTACAAAAGAAGTTTGGCGAAGATAGTGTCGTGACTTATTTTGGAGATACCAAAGATAAAGATAGACAAGAAACTGTAAAAAAATTTCAGGATCCAAAAAGTCCTGTTCGTTTTTTTGTAGCTAATCAACAGACCGGTGGCTACGGACTAACGCTAACCGCTGCTCACACTGTTGTATATTATTCTAATAATTATGATTTAGAAAAAAGAATACAATCAGAGGATCGAGCACACAGAATCGGTCAAAAAAACAATGTGACATACATTGATATTATTTGTGAGAAAACAGTTGATGAGAATATCGTGAATAGTTTGCGAAACAAAATCGACTTGGCCTCACAATCATTAGGAGAAAAGTTAAAAGAATGGCTAATAGAAAGCAAAAAGAAAAAAAAGTAAGCTATTACTTTGCTTATGGTTCTAACATGAATCACGAGCACATGAAGTTTAGGTGTCCTAAATCAAAATACATAGGCACTCATACACTACCTGAGTATGAACTTGTTTTTAGAAGTGTTGCAGATGTGCAACAATCTAAGGGAAGTTCTGTAAATGGTGCGTTGTTTGCCATAACAGAAGAATGTGAAAGATCATTAGACAGATACGAGGGGTATCCTAATCTTTACACTAAAAAATATGTGAATAGATGGTATGACGACATGAATAAGTTTACACCTCAAAAGATAATGTTTTACAGCATGGTTGATAAAGATTTGGTCTATCCTCCCTATGAGAGCTACTTAGAAACGATTATAAAAGGGTATATGGATTGTGGCTTACCCACAGATACTTTAGAGGAAGCTGTAAAATTTTCTGCAGAGAGACTTGACTAATATAGAAAACATCCTATATTATTATATATAACTTTAGAATGACAAAAGGACAAAAAATGAAAAATCAAATATACGAAACAAAAAACTACGACATGTTTTCGTTAATTAACGGGAACAGAATTATCAGAAAGGATAGAGTCAAAAAACTTCAAAAAGATATAGAAGCATTTGCTCAAAAAAATCCTATCTTAGTCACTGCAGATAAAGGTGTATTAGATGGTCAATATCGTTTGACAGCTTGTAAAAATCTATCAATACCTGTCAAATATATTGTAGACGATCAAATTCACTCATCTGATCAAAACATTCTTGATTTGATTAGAGCCATCAATAAAAACCAAGCTAATTGGACAGCAGTCAATGTTGGCAACTCTTATGCAGTATCAGAAGATAATGAATACTACAAAAGATATATGGATCTTATTAATCTAGGAGTATCTCACTCTTTTGTTTTACACGCCTGCGCTGAATTTTCAAAAGGCAAGCCTGATGTGAAATGCACCAATAAAAATTTTAAATCAGGTGAGTTTGTTATGCCTCTTGAGGTATATGAAATGGTCAAAGGTTTGATTAAAATGTTAAAAAGTTCTGGGATAAGTCCTAAGATTTGGAACAGGCAGTATTTTATCAGAGCCTTGATGAAGCTTAGAAAAGTAAAAGAGTTTGATACGTATCGTTTTATAGAAAACTTTGAAAGATTTCCTTACGAGTGGAAAGACGCATATCAAACCATGGACAATTTAAGAAGTATTCTTCATGTTCATAACTATAGAAACAGAGATAAAGCTAAATACTTTATAGAATAGAAAGGAAAGACAATGAGTAGAACAGGAGCATATGCTTTAGAAAAACAAACAGAATTAGAAGAGTTGTATACTAAAGTAGAAGAAGCCGTCATAGCGATGGATCAAGCACAGGAGTTGAAGGGGTTCAATAGCATTAAGCACGAGCATAAAGATCTTCACTTTTATTTAATAAAAAAAGATTTAGAAGAATTTTTAAGTATTCTTGAGGACTACGTTAAAGGAGACGAATAATGACAGATACGACTAAATATAAATCAATCATAGTGCGATTGGAAACACACGCTAAGTTGAAGAATTTAGCAGGGAAAGATAGAAAAATTTCAGGTGTTGTTGCTCAACTCGTTGATAAAGAGTGGAAAAAAGAACACAGGAAAGCTCAGTAATAAGGAGGAGGGGTGATCTCCGCAATCTTCTAAAGTGTCATCTCTCCTCTTGATTACTGATAGCGAGAATCAGTAATCATCTCTGAAGTCTACCTCCCAAGCAGATGGATGAGATCTGTATTAGCTCTCGCATGACCAGTCAGGAGGACCTTATCCACCCTCCTGGCTCAAAAAAGGAGAAAAAATGGACAAAAATTTATTGAAAGAACTGTCAGTCGAAGAGTTAAAAAACCTTGAAAAACAAGTAAAATCAGAGATTGAACGTCGAACAATTAAAGTTGTTGAAAAAGACGCTTGACTTTTCCCTATTAATTTATCCACAAAACATATATAAATACCTATAAGAGCGGGAGTGTTTACCCTGTTTCGATCTCCCGCTTTTACAAAGGACAACGCTATGTTGAACGATATAAAAACAAAAATCGTACTTGCTGTCCAACGACATCAAGTGTACGACC
>Ga0208159_1000087_pt1 | contig 33975 bp, 64 predicted proteins | sample 9_EtaG_FD_184082 | JGI IMG/M metagenome (GOLD analysis project Ga0208159, IMG submission 184082) | Marine viral communities from the Subarctic Pacific Ocean - 9_ETSP_OMZ_AT15188 metaG (SPAdes) (version 2) | ecosystem: Environmental > Aquatic > Marine > Oceanic | place: Pacific Ocean | collected... | reverse complement strand
TTTAGCTGTATCGCCTGAACTATTATCACATAATAATTTAGTGTAAAAAAAGTATTTGCCATCTGAAGGAGCGGTATATGTACTAGAAGCAAAATCACTACCTGTGTCATAATCTTCGCTAGTAAAAGTTACTTTGGTATTAGTATTGTTTGGTATACTTTGACCAGAGGTTTTAGATGCAAAAAAGAAATCACTTGATCCGCCACTAGGAGTAGCAAAAGTTGGAGGTGAACCTGCACCTGCAGAAGTTAAAACTTGTCCTGCACTTCCAGTTGCAACAGCTACAGGATCACCAGACGCATCATAAGAAATAATATTTCCATCTGTACCACCAGCCATTTTTGCTAAAGTAATTGCGTTATCTTGTATTTCTGCTGTAGCCACTCCTAAATCTTTAATTGTTATTGCACCTGAACTAGCAGCAAAATTATCTGAACTAAAAGACGCAGCACCTTTAGCTGAGGTTGAAGCATCTGCTAAATTTATAGTAACAGTTCCGCTTGTTCCTCCGCCTGATAAATTTGTTCCTGCTGTAACTCCTTCTATGTCTCCAGATCCATCTGCACCTGAATAACTAAAATGAACACCTACTCCATCTGTATTAGAAAAAGTGCCATTAGAAGCTAAATGTGTTACTGGAACTTTTGTATATCCAGAAGCATCTGTAATCGCACCTGATACTTTGTAAGTTGCAAAAGTTGCGGGTGTACCTTCTTTTGTAATGGTAACAATTCCTCTTGCTGTTGAGTTTGAAACATCATCAAAAGATTGTACAAAAGTGGTAATGTCTGCTCCACCATCGTCTGCATCATCTACAAATAGAACTGATACACTTGCTAATGTGCCATTGTTAAAAGCAATTTTACCAGCACCAGGGTCAGCGTCTGATGTAGAGTTATTGAAAGTCATGGATAGCTGTGAGTTTGTTCCTGAAGCTCCAGTGGCACCAGTTGATCCTGTAGAACCAGTTGATCCAGTAGCACCTGTATCTCCAGTGTCTCCGTTTCTTGTAAAGTGAACTGATAATTCATCCGCAGCAGAAAAAGTATTATTGGATGCTAAATGACCTACAGCTAATTTTACGTAACCTGAAGCATCAGTTGACGCACCTGTAATTTTAAATCTTGCGTATGTAGTGCTGTCGTTAATATCTACAATATGCAAATATCCTCTGATAGTTGATGTTGAATCATCCCATGTTAAAATATCTGCTGAAACAGTAACGCCATTTGAATCAGCGTCATCAATATAAATTTCTGTAGCAGAAGCATAAGTTCCATTATTAAATGCTATCTCTCCAGCTCCTGGATCTGCATCAGATGTTCCAGTATCAAACTTGTAAAAATATCCTGGTATTGATCCGTCTTCTCCACTGGCTACAAATGAAATAAATACTTTGTCATTGTTAGAAAATGTCCCAGCGTTATCAATGTATACTAAACTTATTTTTGAATAACCACTTGCGTCAGTGATTGCACCCGTTACTTTAAATACCATCCAACTATCTAAGGTGTTTGCTTTTGAAATTCTTATTCTTCCTCTATTAGTATCATTACCTGTCACATCATCCCATGATTGAACCCAAGCAGAAACATCTGTTCCATTTGCTTCTAAATCATCAATGTACATTTCTGTTGCACTAGAGATTGTTGCATTGTTTAATCTAAATATTCCTGATCCTGGATCAGAATCAGTTGTTGTTGTTGAATAAGTAAATTGTGCAGAGTCTCCACCCGCAGGTAAAAAATCTGCAACAGTGGTTAAGTTTCCATCGCTATCAAAGCCTAATGTTTTAGAAGCTCTGTCTGATGCACTGTCTGTAAATTCTGGAGTTGTAATTGAGTTAGTTCTTGAAACTTTAAATGATCTATCCAACTCTTCTTGCATTTGTTGAATGTTCATTGTTGCACGATCCAGACCCTCTTCGTGAGACTCCGCAGGGAAAGGATCATTAGCAATATAATCTATTGCTTGTGTTTGCGGGACAGCTCTTCTAAGAACTACAGTCTCTCCAGATGCAGGAATATTACCTGATGTGAAAGTTACACTTCCACCTGAAGCATCTCCAGCTCCAGAAACATTGTAATGAGTTGAGATAGTTTTTGTAGTTTCAGATCCTGTGCTACTTCTTATGATAACTTGTAAATCAGAGTCAGCAAAAATCTTAAAGGTGTAGCTAAAGGCAGTAGTTGATCCATCGCCTGAATATGAATTTCTAACTGTTGTAGATGATATGGTCATGCTTTTTCTATATATTATTTATCTTCTTCTTCAAGAGCTTTCATAATTTTTAATGCGTCTCTAGCTAAACCAATTCTTACTATATATAATCTATCTATCAACTCTCTTTTCTCGTCATTGGTAAATAAAGATCCATCATCTTTATATTTAGAATTATATATTATCCTGATATCTCTTGATACATCTTTCATATTTTCCTCAATGTCAAGTACAGCTTCAACATCAAAATTATAATCTTTGCTTAATTTTTTAACTTCTTCTATGTATTTATTCGGATCTGTTTTTTCTATAAATTTAACAGAATTAAATACTTTTTTATATTTATCTATTCTCTTGTAGTATCTTGCAATAGAAGCTGAATAACCATAAACATCTTTAGCTTGAAAAGCTCTGACAGCTGGTATTTTAGTCAAGGGATCTGTTGGTTTGATAGGATTGTCAATAAGTTTACCATAAATTAGTAAAGCCTCTATACTTTGTTTAATCATTCTACCAATACCACCAGTATACTGGTCATACATATTTTCTAAGAAAATTGGATTTGCTCCGTAACTATCTGGTCCAACTATTTCGGCTAATCCTTCAGCAATTCTTTTAATTGCTTCATTGGTATATTCAGTTGAATAATATTTATTAAGCATATTTTTAGGAGCTGAAGGTGGTAACACTGGAGCATCTCTAAAAAAACTATAATCAATTAAATTTTCAATGTGAGGTCTAAAAAAAGTAGGTACTGGATTGAATGCTTTTATGTTTTGTATGGTAAAGTCACGCAAAAATTCATCAAGTCCTTGTTTATCGTTTTCATGTATTGCTAATATTGTTTTTTCTATAATACTAGAAAAGAATGTTCCTACTTCAAAACCTTTTGGAAAAAATGTTCCTTGATCTCCAATTTTAAAATACCATTTATTTGTTTTTATATATTCAGGTAATTCTAAATAATCTTTATTAAATTCTTTTTTTTCAAAATCATAGTTTGCTGCCATAAATCCTAAAGTTGGAAGAACAACTGTTAATCCTATCATTGTCATTACTTTTTTTGGTCTATCTCTAAATGCCTCATAAATTATAGTAGAACCTTGTGCTCTTGCATTCCAGAAAGAAGAATATCTATTTATAGTAGCTCCTATTGTTCCTTTTTTTTGATAATCTAAAAGATTTCTTGATTCAAAACCTGCACGTTCTAACGCTTGTTTTTCTGTCAACCCTTTTTTAATACCAGCTTTATAAACTTTTTCTGACATACCCACCCTTGTCATTTCTTCAGATATATCTGTTAAATATCTAAATGGACCAAGTGGACCTCTATATTCATTTCTAAGTACACCTTTATTTAATATTTCATGCACTCCTTTATCAAATATATTTTTATCTACAGATCTAAGTGTAGCAAAAGCTCCACCACTTTTTAAATATCTTTTATACGCTTCATTTGCTCTTTTAGGATCTTTGTAAATTACACTAAACATTCCTTTAAATGAATCTACAATAGGAATCCAACCTATTTTAGACAAAAATGTTGCATTCAATGTATCTTTAAAAAAGTTTGGCACAGCAAAATCAGGTGTTACAATTGCACCTGTTCTTAAAGTTCTAGCGGGTAAAGAAAGAAATCTTTGTACTATATTCATTCCTACTGGATCTACAGACCTAAACGCATTGACTAGATCTTCACCTACTTCCCAAACTTCATACTTACCATTTCTTCTAATTGCTATAGACTGAGCATCAGGATAAACTCTTTCTTGTCTAAATATTGTTAAATCATTAACTACATTATCAGACATTTTAGCAATATCTTCTTTGTCAAAGATTATTTCTAAATCTTTTCTTAAAACTTTTACTGGTTTTAAATTTCCTTTTTTCTTTTTAATATATGGAAATGCACTTTTATTTGCTTGAGAAAAATCAATAAGATCTACCATAGCTTTATTTTTTTCAGTTGCTCTGATAATAAAATCTGTATTTTTAACTATACTTTCTATTGGACTTTTAATTTTTAATGTTGAACCTTTTAATTTTTTAAAAGGATTAACCATATCTTTAATAATTCCTGACTTACCTTCTTTTATTTGTTCTCTTCTCATAGGAACATAATTTCTATTAATTTTTTTATAAGCATCTCTTGCTTCTTTTGAAATTAAACCACCATCCGCAGCATAATCTACAAGATCATTTTGATAACGATAAGTTTGTTCTGCTGTTTTTTCAAAATTTTTTTTATATTTTTTTACAAATTTTTTTGCATTTTCAATGTCTACGTTTGTTTTAATACCTCTAGTCGCAAGATCTATTGCCTGTTTATTACCAAGATAAAGATCTAAAGCATCTATAGATTTTTTTGGATCTTTAACTTTTGCATAAGGTTGAACTATTGATAGAAAAGAAGGTCCTTTTTCTGCTAAAGTTTTAAAATCTAATGTTCCGTATTCTAAAAAATGTACTGCTCTACCTTGACTTCCTTCTAATAATCTAGTTGCTTCATATATATTTAATTTTTCAATTCCTGTTTTTGTATTAACACCAGCTTGTTTTAACATTTCATATACTGGATATTTTTGATCTATATAATCTATTACAAATTTTCTTTTAGATTTTTTCGCTACTCTTGATACTGTATCAGCATCTAAAGACATTTTATTTTTTTTTAATAAAAAATTTTCTCCAGCTTTTTTTAAAATAGGATCTTTAAAGTCTATTGTTTCAATTTTATCTGGTTTAACTTCAATAGGTTTTTCTAATTTATTTTCTAAACTTCTTGGTATTTTATTATCTAGTGAAACAAGATCTTCTTTTAATGTTCCATCTTTAGCAGATTTTATAGCAACATCCGAGGGTTTCTCTCCTGTCTTAACAAAAATATTTTTTGTTTTTTTTGTTGCTAATTGTTTAGGAACAAATACATTAAATATAGCAAACATAGATGAAGACATTCCAAAATCATAAAGATTGGGAACTTCTTGATCTATTAACATTCCTGTTCCTTCGTAACCTACAATTTGAGAAGCTGTTCTTGTAAAATAATTTTTAGAAAGTTTACCAACACCAGGAACTCTAAGAAGAGGTAAAGCCATAGAAGTACCAAATTTAACTCCTTCCTTAGAACCTTCGTATAAGGTTTCTTCTAATAAAATTTTCATTATATCAGATGGTTTACCCTCATCTTGATTTTCTAATATTTTAAGTAAAGTAAGCCTTGTTGTTTCTGGTATTGCAGCACCTGTAAAACCTGCTCCTATTGGTCCAGCAGGAAGACCTAGTAATGCACTTAATCCATATATAGGAGACTCGTATGCTAACTTTCCAACATTTAGTAAAAGATCCTCAGTGAATGTAAGATCTTGTGGTTTAGGCATTCTCATGGCATCTGGTGTTCCTTGTTTTGTTGCAGCTCTGTACTGCAGATTATATAAAGAAGTTCCTAATATTTGTTCAGTAATATAATCACCATCAAACTCTTCACCTATTACATATTTTTTTATTTCTTTTCTTGACTCTCGTCTTTTTTCAAAAGTCTCTTCAAGATCTTTTTTTATACTTCCCCAAAAACCTTGAGTAATATTTTTATTTGAATCTTCAAAATTATAATGTTGATTTATTTCTTGTTCAGTAAAACCTGCCTCTTTTGCAGAGTTAATCTCATCTGCTAGACCATTTTTAATTTCTTGATCTGAAAATCCAGCTTCTTTAGCTGCATTTATTTCTGCTGAGATTGTTGCCATCTTTTTCTCCAGCTTTCATAACTTTCATTTTTTTTTCTAGGAACAGATATTGTTTTATTTTCTTCTTCTTTTTTAGATGCGTAATCCATAAGAGCTTCTCTTATTTTTGTTTTAGGTGGAATGTGTTTAAGTAAATCTTTAGCAATATAATTATTAGATGTTGGACTTAACAGTTCATTTACTGGAGTACCAGATTGTAATCCTTTAACAAACTTGCCATACATTTCCTGTCTAAAAGAAGAAAGTCTACTGTTATATTTTTCGTCAAAAATTTTTGTACTTGGAGTTCCTTCGACCAGTGGAACAATTTTGTTTATGAAATTAAAAAATTCTTTGTTTGCTGAATTAATTTTTTTATTGTTCTGAACTTCAAATAAATTTGTAAAAAACTCATCATTATCTAAATTTATTTTACCAGAGCCAACCCTTTCAGTAATACTTAAAGATTCACTCTCTCCTTCCAAAATAAATTTTTCCATAGAATTAGATATTTCACCTTTTAATATTTTATTAATAATTTTAGAATTGTATTGAAAGTCCGTATTTTCACTAATTTTTTTATTAATGATTTTGTCATTTAGAGAAACAATTTGTCTGTCATAATCTACATTACCTGTTTTGTATTTAGATAATTGTTTTGGATCTATACCAAAATATTGATTTTTATTTCCCTTGTATTCTTCTGCAATTTTCTTTTTAACATTTAAAACTCTTACACTCGCAGCACTTTTTAAAACTTCACTTTGAAATCTTGCTTGAGTTCTTAGTTGTGCTTTTACTTTTTGTCTTTCTTCACCCTTTAATGTTGTAAAATTAGCAGGGTCATCTAAAGCAACCAAAGCTCTTGCAGCGTTTTCACTAGCAAGTTTATTTATCATCTCTATTTCAATTACTTTAGGAAGATCCTTTTTAAATTTATTTACATCGTCTGGTCCTATTAAACCTTCTTTTCTTAACTCATTATAATCATTTATGACATCGTTGTTTAAAGTTTTGAAATCTATTTTTCCTTTGGAATGTACTGCATCAAATATCTTTCTTTTAATAGATCCATTAACTTGATCTGTTCTAGTTGTAACTAAATTATCTCTTGTTTGTTTGAGAATACTTGTGACATGATTTTTTTTTTCTTTTAAAAGATTTGTTTCAAAATAATCTTTTATAAATTTGTTATCTGCTTTTACTTTATATTTGTTTATTATTTTATTAAATTTTTCATTAAAATTTTTTACACCATCTTCAGGATTTTTTAATAATTCAGATTCTTTTCTTGCATTAAATATTTCAACAGTGGCATCTTCTGATAGTTTACCTGCTTTCAATTTATCAGTTGTTCTTTTTTCTGCTAGATAATAATTTTGAGCAGATTTAGCTACTTCAGATAAAGCACCAGCTGTTGTTCTAAATGGTGAAACCTGAATATTAGATTTTACAGATCCAGTCTCTGCTGTAATTCTTGCTCTTGATGTATATGGTTCAGGTATTTTCATTATGCTATTTACCTCCACCAGATCCCATTGACATTAAACTTTGACCTGCTTTAGAATAATATCCTAATTCAGCAATTTTTGCTTGTTGTCTAGCAAGTTGTCCTTGCATACGAGAATAATTAGCCTCTTCTAATTTTTGAGATTGTTTAATATCTGTGTTGTACTCTATAACTTTTTTATCTAATTCTGCTTGTTCAACATTAGACTGCATAACTCTATACGCAGTTCCAGATAACTGAACACCAGATTTTAAATATGCAACTTGAGTTTCTGCTTGAAGTCTTTCAAAACTTTCTTCAAATTTAGCAAGATCAAACTCTTTTTGTTTATCTAATGTTTCTACTTCTTGTTCTGAAATCTGTGCATTTCTTTCTTGTATTGATTGATTATATTTACCAATAGCACTAGCTTGTTTTGCTGCCGCAATATCAAATACATAACTCATTTAAAATATCCTCGCATATCTGTATTGGTGTGAACTATCAAAACCATAGTGTTTCATTAGACCTTCATTTTCTAATCCTAACCATTCTGCAAATCTTATACCTTTATCAAAGTCTGATCTTACAGCGGTCTGAACTCTTTTAATATTATATTTTTTTGCAACTTTGGCAAAATCTTTTTTAATTGCACGAGCAACTGATAATGGATGATTCCAAACATCTTGTGTTGCAATCACCCAACCCTCGGCTACCCCTTGCCAAAGCATTTTCATACCAGCAGCAAAGATTGGCTTCTTACCAATGATACCTGTAAAAGATAAATGATCCTCCACTAGGTTCATGGCATCTAATTCAAATTCAGCATCCTTATCCATCAACGCATGGTTCATTTGACATGAGAGTATAAATCTTCCATGTTCAGAAGTGTAAGGTACTATATGTAGTGTATTATCCATCATTTGTTTGCAATCTAGGATATAACGATAAAAGAGTTAAAGGTAAAGGTTGAGTTTGTCTTACAAACACAAAACCATCTGTTTCATAGTTACCTCTAAATTCTACTTCCTTATCTCCTGTAAATACTGGTAAAGCATTATCCATATCATTTGCAGATGATCTGAATGGTATGCGTTCCATATTATTTAAATCTGGTCCAACTTCTATTCCAACTGTTTCAAACATTCTTATGGTAATGTCGTATATTCTTTTTGTTTTACCTTGAGATGTTCCATTTTGAGAACCTGCATCTAGTCTCATTGTTGTAAGCAAAGAAGTATAAGCTAATCCTATTTTAACTTCTGTTGCAGAACGATCTAAAGTTACCGCACCTGAACTCACAGTCTTGTCAGGATGTGTTGCACCATTGGTTAATATTGAAACAGTTTGTCCCTCAAGGTGTGATAAACCAGATATACTAGTTGCTGCAGATCCTGAATAAGTTAATTGACTATCTAGAAAATTAAAAGATGTATTATCTGTTTCATCAAAATCAAAAGTATTTAAAACTTCTACATATCTTTTTGTTGATCCATTTATTGTTCTTTTTACAATAACATAGACTTCATACTCTGTATCATCAGTTGGAATCACTGCTACGCTTTCGCATACAGCTTTGCCTTCATCAGTCTTTGCTAATCTAGTCGCATCATCTAAAGATGTAATTGTTAAAAATCCTATAGATATTGGTGTTGTCTCTGTAATCGTAACCACATTACTACTCACTGTTGCTGTAAAATTAGAATCAGCATCTATTAATGTTTTTAAATTTGTTGCTGTTTGATTATTACTTGTTTCAGTATGAAACTTACCAGACACATCAGTTGTAGAAGATGTAAATGTAACTTGAGTTCCATCTGCTTTTGTTAAAACAATTCTTGTTCCGTTTGCTATGTTTGCATAATCAGTCACTGTGATGGTAGCATTACCAAATCTACCACCAAAGATATGTCTATGCCAAGCTGTAACCTTTTGTTCTCTTTGATAAGTTAGTGCAATAAGTTCACCATCGTTTCTTGTTGCGTACATAATTTGATTAGGTTCTTGTTGATATGCCATTTGAGTTAGTCCACCTTCTGTAACGTGTTCTGCAAGGATCGTCATATCAGGTGCAATATAACCATCTACATCAAAGTTATAAGCAAGTTCTCTAATCTTTCTTTTTGCACGTTGAAGGAATAAAGTTGCGTTACCAACTGCAATCGCATCTACGTTTGCTGCACCATGATTAGATTGTTTTTTGATAAGTATATTAGTCGGTGTTATTGCAGAGTCAGTTCCACCTCCACTTACTACAAACTCACCACCTGCTGTACCAATAATTAAGGTTCTGGTCGCAGTCATAAATCTTATGGCATTTACTTGGTTAGATGCAATCGTATAAATAATAGCATCGCTGTCTGCTATTGTTCCTCCAATATTTGCATCCATGTTTTCATAATCACCTGACTTTGAGAAAAAAATAGTTTGAGGTTGTTGAGAAGTTCCTGCAAAAACTAATCGTTGTTCAAAAAAAGTAACGCAAGAAGGATGACCTGTAGTATCTGAGAAAGCTCCTAGCTGCCAATTTGCTGTAGCACTTGCACCTGTAAGAGCTGTGATAATTGTTATGGTTGCGTTTGTTGTATCTGCAACAGCAGTTATTTTTGCATAGCCTCCATTTAAAAAAACAAATCTTCCAACATCTGTTGCAAGAAAACCTGAACCACTATTGATACCTGTTACTGCAGAAGCAACTAAAGCTATTCCTGTACCTACTGCTGACTGTCCAGGATTTAAAGTTGTTGTTGTTGTGTTAGGATCTTGCATTGGACCTTTTGTAAAATCAACATCTGATAAAGTCCAAGCAGTGTGTGAGGTTCTGGATAATTTTTCTACTTCGTGATTGGGGTGACAAATATACATCACGTCTGCTGATTGTGCAAACTTTAGATCAAACAACTCAGCTTCTAGATAAGGTGTAGTGACTTCAACTGCAGAACCACTATCCAATACTTGTCCTTTGTCTTTGTAGATTCTGATGTATTGATTTCCAAACTCAAGCATATAAGTTTGTGTTGTAGAAAATTCAAAAGGAACAAGTCTTGTTTTTTTTGAACTATCTTTTACTTCTGAAATAAATGTTGTGCCTGGTCTACGAGTAGCTGATCCATGAGGATAAACAACAAAATTTTCTAAAGTCTTACACGCTGTTGTATATTTAGCTATGTCATTACGACCATCTAATCTTGGTGAAAATTCTCCACCTGTAAAGTTTGTAAGCTGTGCGGCTACTCTTGCCATGTATTAGAACCTTGAATTGATAAATGTACTTGCATCCATTACATCTGCCATACCTTTATCGGGTTGAGTATTTTGACCTTCTGTACTATCTACAAATCTTGCTTCTCTTAATTTATCTCTAAGAAGATTATACATATTGGCAGTTAAAGGATTAGATGATGTAATCGCATAAGCAATGTCAGCAGCTAATGCAGCTGATAATGTTTCTCTTAACAATTCATCATATTCATTTGGATCTTCTATTCTTCCAATGTATAAAATTTTTAATGAAGAATTATCTGTTAATATTTTTCTACCTTCTACTTTGTAATCTGAGTCGTAATCAAGAATGGTAAGCAGTCGTAAACAATCTGCAGGTAAGGTATATTGTTTGGTAAATCCCCATGCAGGTGTGTCTGTATCTGCTGCAAGTTGAACTCTTTTTTGTAAACAATTCCAAGGGTGAGATCTGAATATTGAATCTCGCACTTGAGTAAATCTTGCATTACATAATCTTGCATTCTTAGAATCTTCTGTCAATGAAAGGATTGTAGATGCTCCCAGTTGATTTAAAGCTCCGTTACAAATGTCTACTACTGATGCCATATTGTTGCCATATCTCCTGTTGCGTTAGACCTTGTTCATTTGTCTTTTGCTTGTTTCTACTATTAATATCTTTTTCTTCAATAATTTCAACTAAAGCATATCTATAAACTCTAGTATCGTCTTGCCATTGAAAATGCAATAACTGTTTAGGCTCATCATATAAACCAAGGTTTCTTGGATCAAAATCATTTTTGGTCATCTTTTAATATATATTTACGTCTTAATTTTCTAGGGTGTGTGAGTTGTTGATATATTTCATCTGTAGTTCTGCAGGGTTTAAGATTAAAACCATGATGATGTTTTGATGTATGCTCAAAACGATCTACTAAAACATATCTATAAATGTAATTATTTTTTTTTATATGTATGAACGTTTCTAGTTTTTCTGTCTTCTTCATAAGAAAAGTGGGGGAGATAACCCCCCCACTTAATTGTGATTAGTTTATTACGTATGTAATATTCCAAGACATAGTTCCAGCAGTACCACCATCTGCTGCCATTGTAGCAGCGATGTAGTAGTAACCACCTGGATCTGTACTGTCTCCAGCTAATTCATACATTTTTTGACCTGCTGTGTTGATGTTTGCAGCTTCAAATCTAACGTCTGCCATTGCGCCAGCATCAGCTACCGCAGTTGCGAAAACGTCTTCATCTTTGACTGCACCAGCAGTAGTATAAATTCCAACATTGAATGTACACGATCCACCTAATGTGTCTGACCCAATAAATAATTGAGGCACAGAAGCATTACTTGGTATCGGTGCTAACATTACAATATCGTTATTATCACTGTCACCAGCGGCAAGTTCAACAGTTCCTTGAGCTACACGAAGTACACCATGTAATTCTGCAGCGTTATTTGGAACCTGTGGAGTAGCTTCGAAATTTGCTACTAAATCAGTATTTTTAGTTCCCATATTTCTATCCTCCTATTACGATTCTGTACATTGAACTTCCACTACTTTGTCTTCTTCCATTCTTGTTGCTCCGAAAGATGCACAGTAGTAAACTTGAGTAGCATAACCTTTGTCAGCTCTCTCGTCTATTCTAGCAGTAACGTCTTTGCCTACAGCAAGTGCGATACCATCTTGTGCATAAGCGATACAAGATCTGGTAGTTCCAGATAGTGATAGTCTGTTTGATACAATAAAATTAAAACCAAGAAACGAGTTTATTTCACCATTTGCCAATGCTTTGACAGTGTTAAAATCTGAACTTGTTACTTCAGTTGTCCCTAATAAATCAGTGATTTGTTTCGGTCCTACAATAATAAATCTTGGAATTGAAGGATCAACACTATTTAAATCAAGAGTCTGTTTTGCAGTTCTTAATTTAGCAATTGTTAAACCAGCAGATCCGTGAACGATTTGATTTGCATTAGCCGTACTTGTAGATCCTGTTTCACCTGTGAAAGCAGTTCCTATCGCAGCACTGATTATTTCATCATCCATTGCTCTACCCATAGCATAAGCTGCAGCTTGAGCGTAAGATGAAGTTGGATCGATTAAGAGTCTTACTTTATCTTGATCGTCAATTAGGTCAGCGAATTCATAATCCACAAGAGATACTCTACGTCTAGCGTGAGGGGTATCAATTTGTGGAGTATCGCCATGCCTACTTGTTCTTTTCTGAGCTGTTACTGCTCCTACTTGGTCAAAGAAAGCATTTTTACCTACGACACTTTCAAGACGAACTTTGTCTCTTAGTAACGATCCCATTTGTTGAGAAAGCAATTGTATGTTAGCAGAATACTGCTGTACAAAAGCTGTTGTTACGTTGATTGACATATTTGTCTCTCCATTTGTTATAGTTTATTTTTTAAAACAATCAGAAAGGTTCTCCATCAAAATTGATAGGCATCTCTTGGATTTAAAGTCTTTTAGACTAGAAGTCTATTCCTTCTTGCCAGTGGGGTTCTTACGAATTGTCCCACGCCTATTAACCCAGTTATAATATTCGTCAGCGATTGGCAAGGGATTTTTTTTTTGAAATTCTGAACCACATTCCTTAACCAATCGCAAGATTTCTAATCTAAGCTCTTTATCTGATAAATGATTACTTTCCGCCATTTATCATCTCTCTCATAGTGTAGACTTGTTGTACAAGTTTATCGTGATCTGGATGACCTTTGTTCCAGTAAGGTCCTGATCTATCATTTATAATTTTAGATATTTCACCTTCAAGATCTCTGCCTTGATCTACAGATTCAGACTCTGTGGTAATCACTTTGTCTTCAGATAAAAGTCCAGCAATCTTAGAAAAACCTTTGATGACATCTGGATGATCTCCAAGTCTTGTTCCATCTTTGAGTTGCATATCTAATACATCACTAGGCATATTTGCTTTTGCAATTGCTGCGGCTTTATTAATATTTTCATCATACTGTTTACCCCACTCTTGTCTTAACAGTTGTTCAGATTTAGCTTGTGCAGTTTCAGTATCTATCTTTAATTGTTGTGCAGTGCTTTCAGAGTTCTGTTTATAGAAATCTAAAATTGACTGAGCTTGTTTTTCATTCAAACCTGTTTTGTGAGCCACGTCTGCAAATGCTTTGATTGCGTTTTCATCTATAGGCGTAACCTCTGATTTAAAATCAAGTTTATATTTATCAGAAGATTCAGGTCTTCCAAGTTTATCATAGACTTCATTCCATTGATCGTCAGTAGAATTATTGTTTGGAATAATTACTTTATCTGAACCAATCATTCGTGTTGCGTTAATATATGATTTTGCTAACGCATCTATCTCGGTAAACTTTGAAATGTTTGGATCATTTCTAAATTCTTCAGAAATAGTTTCTTTCCAAGACTTTGCGGTTTGTACTGTGTTGTCGGTTGTTGATGATACTAATGTATCTGTTGCTGTTGTTTCTGTAGATGTTTCTGGTTGTGGTGTTGTGTCTACAGGCGAAGTATTATTCTCCGTTATCTGCTCGTTTGACATTTTCATTTTCCTTTTGCAGCATTGATTTTATAAATAGAAGAACGCTGCGTTGTCCTTCCATGTATGCACTCTCATGGCTATCTCCCTTAACATTGGTTGTAGAATGATAGTGGCATCTTTTTTCAAGATCTTCCATGACACGTTTGCCTGGGTCAGATCCAAAAACTATTTTATATATTTCTCTTAGTTGTTTTATTTCTTTAATCATTATTCAGCTTCAGCATTTGCTAAAGCTCTAGCCTCATCTGGTAGTGCTTTTGCTAGTGGTGCTATTTTTCCTCCAGCTTCAGCGACTTGTTGTAGTTGTTGCATTTGTTGCATTTGTTGTTGCTGTTCTTGTTTTTGTTGTCTTTCAGCGTTCACTTGAGATTGTGGTTTTAAAACTTTTTGTGGTACACCCACAATATCCATTAAATGTCTAACCAGTTTATCAAAGTTTACATAATCAAATACTGGTGCAACATTTGCAATAGATCCCATGATTTCAATACCTCGCATAATAGATTGTAACTCTGTGGACTTTTGAGCTTTGGCAAGAGGAGAAACATATTCAATCTCTACATCTTTACCTGCTAAAAATTCTGGTGCAGGTTTAAATATATTTTTTCTCAATAGAATATTAAATGCTCTATCAATTAAAGGTTTTAATAATTCAGATTGTAATCTTCCTAACACAGGTCCTAGGAGTCTCATCTTCTCTTCGTTTCTTTGTATGACTTCGGTTGCTGTCATTTGTGGACCTTGTTGCATCATTAACTGATTGACATAGAATACATTACGAATTGCGTTTCGTCTTTGCTCTTCCATATTTAATCCAAGTGGATTGTTTGCTCCAATATTAAGTGGTTCTATTCTGTCTCTTGTGCCTGATCTGTAGAAGTTAAGTCCACCAGGAACTGTTCTTACAGGTAAAATAAATCCGTCATCAGGAACAAGTAAAGGAGGATCGACTTGTTTTTGTGCGGCTTTAATCGTTGTCTTTGACATTTCATTTAACATCTTAACATCAGGTAAAGCTGTCATTGCAGGAGATCTTCCATAAATTTCATGTGATGCTTTTAAGTATCTTGGAATTACAAATGGAAACTCTCTGAACCCAGACACTGATAACTCTTCACCTTTGCCTGTCATGTAGACTGATTCAAAAGGCATATTTTTTTTATCTTGTTTGGTTACATCAAAATCATCTCTTGGATAGATTGCGTGAATAATGTCTACTTCTTCGTATGGATTCTTTTTTTGTATACTTTCAAAATCTACATTAGTTCCAAACTTTTGTATTGCTGCTCTTACAGACATTTTAAATTTTCTGAATATAGTATCTACTCTACCTTTATCATTTTCTGCAATGTAAACTTCATTGATGTGTCTTGTTGAAAATTTTAAAATATCTTCTTCATCTTCTTCAATAAACATTGCTGCTGTACCAAAAGTAATTAGGTCATGGTAAAGTTCAAATATCTCTTGTTGAAAGTTTGATCTTCCAAATGCAATATACATTTGTTCTGTTGCAGACTCTAACCATTCTTTTGCTTCATCTTCAAATTCTATATCTTCTTCTTTGAAGCGTAAAGAAAACCAAGGGGTGGATGGATTAGTCAGCATTCCATGAAGTGATGCTGCTAAAAGTTCTACCGCTTGAATTGGAGAACTGTCAAAAATAAGTTCAGTTCTTTTATCACCCTTTGATCTTGTTTTAGTTACATCTGCTTTTCTTGGTTGCATATAATCTGCAACTTCTTGCCAATGCGTTTCCCAGTTTTGTCTTTGAGATTTTAAACGATCATATCGTTTGAGTAATGCTTTTGTTAAATCTGTTTGTGCCATTATGATCCTAATAAACTTTGTTTACCTAAAGTTGGTTCTCCTTGAACACCAGTAGATGAAGTTAAAATTGTAGCTGATCTTCCTTTTCGTTTTGTTTTTATATCTGTACCATATCCCGATTGATCCATTGCAGTTGCTTGTGAAACCTCTGCTTGAGTTGGTGCAGGAGTTGGTGGTGCAGGTGGTGGTGGTGATTTAAATACGCCTCCCATACTATTCTCCTAATAAAGTTTTTCTTCCCACTTCTGCTTCTTCCTCAACTCCAAGTGGTCCAGTTAATATTGTTGATTTTCTTCCTTTTCTTCTTCGTTCTACTCCTGCTTGTTCAGATGCAATTCTTTCTTTTTCTTCAGCGGAAAGTTCTGCTGATGGTGGCTCTGGTGCGGGTTGCACTGGAGGTAGCGGTGGCATTTTAGGTGAAAATAATGATCCCATAATTTATAATATATTGTAACTATTATCTGCTACACTTTGAGGTGCAACTTGTCTAGTGTTAAGTTCTTGTAGTCCTACAGCAAGATACCTCATAGCATCACACGCATGACTACTCCAATCGTGTACAGGCTTTGATCTAAACATTCTGTTTTTATCAATATACTTCCTGTGATAATGTCTTAACGCATCTATGAGTTTTTTGCAATGATCTACATCTATCCAGCATCTAGGCAACAACATACTGGTTGCGTGTATCCCATCTTCTAGTGGAATTTTTGGAACGACTTTAAATCGTATTCCTAATTGATAGGCGACCTCTCTACGAGTTTTACCATTACCAAAATCAGTAACTTCTATATCATGCGGAGCATAATGATTTTCGTATACATAATCCTTTTCTTTCATATACTGAATGTAATGAGGTAAACCCTGACCACGTTCCTCATAGTAATCTATGATGTTTATTGATCTACCTAACTGCTGATAAAATATAATTGCAGTATGATCTGAAACTCCTAGATCCATACTGGTGTGTACTGGCAAGGAAGGATCGTAAGGTACACGAGCAATCTGGCGTTTGTTTTCCATCTCTGCGATTTGTGTTCCGTAGATCGCACCCTCAATGTTTGCAATCCAATCACACTCAAACTCTTGCTTGAACTTGTTATCTCCCATCACTTGTTTAGCCTTATCTAATTCATCTGGGTCTACGATATTTGTATCTGATGCTTTTGCTTTATACTGAAACCAATCCTCTGCACTTTGTGCGTGAAGATAAAGCTCATAGAAGTTATTATTCATTCCTTGGGGTGTACCAATAAACACACAGTAACCTTTTCTGTCGGATAGTGCGGGTCTTATAATCTCTGGAAACAATCGTTCATTAACATTAGCATATTCATCAATCACACAACCATCAAGATAGATTCCTCTCAACCCATCACAGTTTTCTGATCCTAGTAATGTAATCCTTGAACCATTAGGTAAATCTGCACGTAGCTCTGTTTCGTTAAACTTTGTACCTACAATCTTTTCACAAAACTGTTTCATGTAATCCCATGCAATAGATTTTGCTTGTTTAAAGGTTGGAGCAATATAAGCAAACCTTGGGTTCTTCTCTTTAGAGGTCATGGCGGATCTAATGAGATGATTAATCATACAGACTGTTTTGCCAAATCTTCTATGACAAACAAGCACTGACCATCTATATTGATCTATCTTATGATGAATATACTTCTGGTGTTTTCTGGGGGTGTATTCTATTTTAATCTGCATTAGTGCATCGTGCTTGATATAGGTTCTTGATCTGGGTTATATTCAAATTCTAGACTTGCCATAATCCAATCCATGTAAAGCATAGACGCAAATCTATTAGGTAGACCAGTAATCTTTATCACCACATTGTTTGTTTTAGGGTCTACATAAACAATTGATTTAACATCTTTAGTATCAAACTCACTCATCCTATACCAGATATAGTATTTAGGTAGGCTTGGCAAAGAGGAAAAGGTGTGGGTTGTTTTAGCGGGGTGGGGTAAGTGTGTCTGGCTAAAGGTGTCCTACAGTCCCATGAATATATATATAATAAAGTGCGATGACTTTTTGGTGTATACCCTATGTTAGTTTTGCAAAAATGTAGCTGTCATATATTATATATAGACGTGATAATAGAAAGTTATAGGAAAATATATTAATTTATTCTTTTATATTGGTTGCCGTTGCTCTTGTTGTGAGAGTTGGCGGTGGCTCGCTGAATAAAAAAATTACAACTTTATTACACCAATAAACTTTTTTAATTCTATGTATTGACTATTGTCTCAATAATGATATAACTACATTAAACAACTAACAAAAGGAAATAAAATGTCTGAAATATCTGTATTAATTATTTTACTTTCAATGGGTTTGTCTATTGTCTGTATGGGTGTAGTTCTCGCTATTGCTTCAATAGATGAGTGCGATTATAGGAATGATTTATATAAACAACAAAGAAGGGAGAAAACAAATGCTAACAAAAAAACATTTTAAAAAAATTGCTGAGATAATTGGAAATAATAGAAGCTCTAATTTCAGTAATCCATTAAGTCAAAAAATAGATTTAGTAGATAAACTTTCAAATTTATTTTTAGAACTTAATAAAAATTTTGATAGAGAAAAATTTACAGAAGCCTGTTTAAAAGAATTAAAATTTAAATAAATATCCTTTTAACCCCTGATAATTAATTTTGTCAGGGGTTTTTTTATGGGTTGACAAATCATATTATATATTGTATTGATATGTTTAAACAACAAAAGGAAAATAAAATGAAAACAGAAACTATAATATACAAAATGTTAACAGAAAACACTGGCGTTCACTTGTGTGATAGCGGTGGAGATAATGATAGACACTGGCAAAGAAATCAAAAAAAATCTATCAAAGATTTCAGGAATGAGTCATATACCTCAAATGATGATGGCTTTATTACTAAGTCATTATTCCATCATTTAAATGAAAGTTTGGAATATCTACCAAGTGAGACAAACATGTTTAATGCTTGGATAAAAGCTGACAAATATGACTGGGTAAAAAATCCAGATGGTAGATGTCATATTATAAATGATGTGCAAAATTTTATGGATACCTACATATATCCAGAAACAGAAAGTCAATGCACATATACATATAATTTTGAAAACTGTTTATCTCAAGATATTCAATACATTTCAAGTGGTGATTTATATGAAAATAATATAATCGCTCTTTGTATTCATAATGGATGTGATGCTAGAGGTGGAATGACTGACTACAAATTTTTCAAAGTAGATGTAGATAGTTTTTATAACTGGGATGACGAAATTTATAAAGAAGATGAAGTGGCATAAATGAAACTATATCAAGGTAAAAACAAAGACTTTAATATCATTAGATATTTAGGTTTACAGCATGGGATAATTGTCAGCAAAAAGACGACAATTAAACAGATAATAGAGTTAATAAAACAAAGAAAGGTAAATTAATTATGTTTTACGAAACAGTAAAAGAATACAAGCCAGTAAGATATAAGGGTTATGATATATTTTTAGAATTGAAAATAAATAATATGATGATTGCTACTTGTTTACACGACAATGGAAGTAATTTTACAGAAAAATTTATGGATTATTCTAAAAAAGAAGTAATCAATATATTAAAAAATAAAATAAAAAACTAATTAATGACACAACAATTAAAAGCTAAAACAATTCTTAATTGGTGGAACTCTGAAGGTATTATGCGAATACGATTAGAAAGGTATTTGAAAAAAAATAATATATCTTTACATCAATATATTAATTTGATATGCTTTAATAAACAACAGAAAGGAAAGTAAAACAATGAGCCAAGAACTAAAAACAAAAGCACTCAATAATAGATTTAATGAGTGGTTAAAAAAATGTCCAGTTGAATATAAAGAAACAAAACATCCTAGTGAGGGATTAGTTTCTTTTAACTTTGATATGGATAAATATAGAGACGTAAGTAAATATAATACAATAGAAGCGTCTGGTCATTATCTTACCGAGTATCTTCCAGAAGATTATGAAAATTGGGATGATGAAAAATTATATAAATTCTGTGAAGATCATGCTCATTACCTTTACGAGGGTATGGATGGTGAATCATTATTTGATGAGATTAACAGATAAACAACAGAAAGGAAAACAATGGATAAACAATTTATGAATAAACTAAAAGGTTTAGTTGGACAAACTATTGTTAAAATTGAATATTTGAGTCCAAAGGATTCTAAAAAATTCTATGGTTGGAATTATCAACCTTGCGAAATTCATTTAAGTAATGGAGTAATATTGACTCCAAGTTGTGATGATGAGGGTAATAATGCAGGAGCAATTTTCACCAACATAGATGGACTTGCAACTATTCCTGTTGAAAGAAATTTACTTAAACAAAAAGCAAACAACAGAAAGGAACGATAATGAATAAGGAAAATAAATTAACAGAGCATGAATTAATCAAAAGACTTGATAACGAGTTTTATGATTTAGATTTTGAGATAACGCATTGTGCAACAAAAGGTATTGTTGCTAAAGTTTATTTTTATGAAAAAAAACTAGATCAAGAGGTGGCGTAAATGAATGATGTAAGTGTAATGAATGAAGAATTCCATGAATGGTTAGACCAATGTCCTGTACAATGGTTTAGAATACAAAATGGAAAACATTATAATGCAGATAAATCGTATTATGAAGGAGCATCTTATATGTTTCTTAAAGATGATGAGGATGATGAGGATGATGAGGAGAATATATGACAGTAGCATTTGTATTAGGTGTAATATTTTTTTTCATAGGTTGCATTATTTTAATGGGTCTATGGTTAGCAAATAGGTAAACAACAGAAAGGAAAGTAAATGAATATATTTTTATCACATTATAAAAAACGAGACGGAGCAATTTACAAAGATCTCGCTAGTTTAAACCATAATGAAAGAATAAAAATGTTAAATGGTTTTATTGATAATGCTTTCAAAATGTTAAGACGTGACGCTAAACAATACGCATTTGAATTAAAATCTATTATATTTTTTCAGAAGTTAATTAAATTTTGTGAGAAAATAAAAGAGAAAGAGGTAGCGTAATGGAAGATAAAAAAAATGAATGGGAGTGGGAAAGTCTTAAAATTAATATCAAAGACCCACAAGGGAAAATTCACATTTTAAATAGTTTGAACATAGGAGACTTTTGTTTGAATGCTTTATTTGATGAAATAAAAATATATGTAGAAGAAAGAAAGGGAATTTTAAAATAAATTAATTTTTAGGGGGTTGTTCTATCTCGTCAACAATCCCCTCAATCTCCTTAATCTGACTACCATCCGACCAAGAAATATTGAGTGATGTATCTTGCTTAATATTCTGGACTTTATTATCTGAATAAATATCTGTAACCTTACCAGCAATCCACTTCAGGAATGATTGCTTGTCCCTTAAAAATAAAATGAGTGATTGATCTGGTACTTTATCACTATCATATATTCGGAGCATCTTATCAACTAAAGTTTGAATACCATGTTTTCTAGCTTCAGTTATTCTCTCTTCAAGTTCAGGATTTTTTTTTAAGTATGCGTAAAACTTCATCAAGCTGAACGGATACTGCTTGTCCTCTAAAATCTCTACTAAAGTCAGTCCGTCTGTTAGTCTCTCGCAAATAGTATCGGCTTGGTTGATTGTTATCAATTCTTGGTTTGACTTTTTCTTTGTAATATTTTTCGAGTTCATCATCAGTAAACTTTTGAAATTGTTTAAGTCCCTTTAATTTTCGTATACGTGCTATATCAGAATAGTTATGTTTGTTAAATGCAAATCTGTTTTGTCCACCATGATACTTACAAAGATATAATCCTGTCGCTGTTCTATACCCTTTACACCCACAAGGTTTACCTGTCTGCCTAGACTTTCCTTGGCACAGAATTTTCTGCATTGGCTTTGCGACCACGTTGTTACTTCTCCCATGGTTTGATATTGTTACGAATATTATATTGCTTCTTAATATGATACTGGGGGTTCTTTTCCTTGGCTAGTTTTTTCAACACCGCACCCGTATTCAATTCCACTTTGGGTTTATCATTCTCCTTTTTCAAAGCGATAGCTTTCTTAATATAATAAGGATTGTATTTTAAATTAGCTTGTAAGTCAGCAAGGGGGAGTACGCTTAAAGCATCTATCTTATAAGACAAATCTCTATCTGATTTTAGTATATTGTATAATGTAATATATTGTTCTTCTAATGTCTGTATATTTGACACATAGTTTGTGTCTATTTTATACATAGATGTGTCAGATTTATACATACCAGTCTTTTCAGGCACTAAAAACTTAGCATTTATACAATATGTTTTTCCAGATCTACCCTTATACATTTTAAGTATATTAAGCTTGGCAAGGGTCAACAAAGATCTATGTATGGTGGAACGAGATAGTCCCGTGTCCTTGGCGATTGTGCTGTGTCGCAACCCACACTCATAATTATTTTTTCTCCATGCATATTTCATTATAGACATATACACCGATAGACAGTTTGCCTTTGCCGAACCTGATACTTTATCCAAATGATGATACAGCTTATATGTTGTAAGTAAGAACGATCTATTCGCCACAATCTTGACTACCTTTTGCCATGTTTACAGTAGGGTTGATGCTGTCTTTGTAATTTACGCAAATAAGATATCCAAACATACTCAGAAACACTCCTTAAACGGCTTTTAAAGGGTGCTACTTGCCTGATTTTATAAAATAGGCTACTGCCTAACCCTTTTTGATAGAACACTAAAAAAGCAGGTATATTTAAGCCATTGGCAACGTGTTCTGTGACAGTGGTATACTTAACATAATTACCCGTATCATAGACAGTCTCAACACACGCTAAAGGTTTCCAACATCCTTTATTTAAACACACTTCAAGTGAATCCAAATCAATCATTGCAATACCATCAAAGTCTCGATGTCGTTTAGAATATAAATCTTTATGAAAATGTTTTGCGTATCGCATAGTCTCTTATGTTCCTTTGGTATTGGAGATCATGGATTTCTTTTTGTAATTCTAATTTTTCTTCTTGTAATTGTGATATGATAACTTTTAAGTTAGCATTCTCTTCATTCATAATCTCTAATGTTTTATTATATTGTTCTAGCTGAATACTTAGATCATCAATCTGTCTTGTCAAATCTAGTTCTCCTCTATCATCAGTCATAGTTTTGTAATTTTTCGTATGCACCCTGTAGGAATTGCTGTAATAAATCCATACTCCACTGCACCATCATCGTGCAAGTTATAAGAAGAGTAAGTAATAACACGATCATCGCTTTCACTATAGATAAAACACAAGTCAATACATTTTGCGGGTTCATGTTTTTTAATATCCTCTTCGCTGTGCCAACCCCCGTCTGTAGCGTTGATGTCAAACCATTCAATAATAACTGGAGTCGGGTTAAATCTTTCATTAAACATTATCACCTTTCTTTCTTGCGTGTTCTCTGACTAGATCTTGAATTTTAACTTTACCCTTGGTGATCTCTTCAATCTTAATCATCATGTTACTACTAGGCAAAGTCCAGTATTTAGGATCACCTGTTAAACACCATCGTTGGGTCATACAACCTGGGTTTAAAGTTCTCATACCAAGATCTTCTTGACCAAAACGATAATATGATTTTTTGGCTATCTCTTTTCTGTATTGTTCTAACGTCATTATTATTCCTTTAGTTGTGTATAATTATTTGATATATATCAAAATAGTATTGACTTCAAGCATTAATTAAATTATACACTGTGGGAAAACAACTATGAATGAAGCATTAGCAAACAAGATACGACAAGCCATGAATGGTGGATTGGGTTACGATCATTTATCTCCATCATCTCTGGGTATTCCTTTGCCAAAATTTTTTATTAACTATCTTATGTTTACTCAAGAACAAAGACGATTGCAGTTATCAGGTTACAAAGCACACTTTGGTAATGCGTGTAACAATCCAGTACAAAGACATTTATGTAAATATATTTTTGATGCAGGTAAAAAGATAACACCATCATCAAAAAAACTAAAAGATAATATAATAAGAGAGATTGAAATTATAGATAAAATAGAGCCAAGAGATGAACGAGATGCACGATGTAGAAAAGAAATGAAGCAACACATAGAACCTACAGCAAATCAAATTGTAAAAGCAGTTAAAGAAATTTTCAGTAAACAAGAGCTTGTGGCAGAACGATATGTTTATGACACACCCAAAGGTTTGGTCTTGGATATTCTTGGCAGAATAGATTATGAAAGTGAAAATATTATCATGGAACTTAAAACGAAACCGCCTAATTTTAGACAGACAAAAAATGGTTTATCATGTTACAAACAAAAGTTGCCAGACGAACCAGATGAAGCACACTTAAAACAATTAGCATTCTATTGGCAGTGTACACAAAAGACACCTTATCTTGTGTATGTAAACGCAGATGAATATAGAATATTTAAACCAGAAATACCTGAACTAAAATATTATTACGATCAGATGATTAACAAAGCATTCATTATACAAAATCTGTTAGAAATAACAGAAGCAGATATGAATAAAATTAGCCAGTTGGTTGAACCACCTGACTTCAAAAGCTTCTATTACTCGGACATTACTCCGAGCCAGTTAGAAGAAATAAAAAAAGTGTGGAGGATGTAGGGTGTTTTTATATATCCTTTTTTGTTTACGTTCTATGTTCTCCACTCCAAAACAACATGGATGAACGAACCATAAGGAGGGTTATGCACCAGAGAAGAAAGGATGAACACAGCGTAGATGTGTTTGAATTAAAACATGAACTAATAAGACAAACTAAACTGACAAAGTTTTTTAGAATAGTGAACTGGACTTTAATGGGTCTGATGTTAGCAACCTTTGTCACTATCTTGGTCGTGTTAGAAAACCAAAGAGTAACAGTAGGAGAAAAAGCATTAACAATACTACAAGAGAAAGGAGTAGTTGAAAATGAGAGATAAAATAAAACAAGTGATGGCTTTATGCAGAGATGATGGAATGTATGTAAACAAAAATGGTCAGCATACAGTATCTGCGTGGTCAAAAATTAAATACTTTAGACAAGTCTTTGGATCAGACTATGGTGTGCAGTTCAAACTCATGGAACATTCTGATCGTGCTTTGATTATGAAATGTATTATCAGTACCAAAGATCCAGAGTTTATTGTCAGTGAGGGTTTTTCAAAACAATATAGAGACAAACCTGGTTACTTTGATTTAGCAACCAGCTTTAGTTTTTGCAGAGCTTTGACGTACTTAGGGATATTGGATGACGACCTAACCAGCAAAGAAGAATATGATGAGTTAGGTTTAGATATTCGTAAGGAGTCCAAAGACACATCACAGCTTAATGATGATGTGGATGTTGAAGATGTCAAGGATAGTTTTAAAAAAGCAATCCATCTTCCTAGACTAAAATATCTAAAGGATGTCGTATATAAAGATACGATTGACTATCTTCTTAAAAATGAACCACGACTTTATAAAGAGATTACAGATGTTATAGAGACACGTGAGTTCCAATTAGAACAGGAAAATAATTTTACAAATACACCTGTTCATAACAACTAAGGAGAAACATGGCAGATAAAATATATATAAATCTTATGCCTAATCCAAACAAACAAGCAGGAGATAACCTTCCAGCTTTTGTTGCACCAAAGAACCCCAAGTATCCTGATAAAAACTGGACACTGGGAACTCGTATCGGGGAAACGTGGTACAACCAAGCGGCTTTTGAGTCTTCAGATATGGAGACAGGTGAAGCTAATGGTGGAATTGTGGTTATACTCACACCGAATGAAGGTGGTAGTAAAGCTGCGGGTAATACCAGACCTAATTACCAACAAAAGTCTTTTGGAAATAACAACTTTCAAAAGAGAGGAAACTTTGGTAAGGGAAATTATAGATATTAATCTAGTGATATAAATATCTATAATGAAACAGGCGAGAGATTTTAGTCATGGCTTACAAGCCGTTCCTTTCAGACTAAACCTTTCGAAGTTGTTTTGCTCTTGCCTGTTTCGCTAAAACAATATGAACACAATAGATTTAGAAAAAGAAATTAAGAAGAAACTCCGAGATCAAAAAGATAAAGAGTATGGGGATTATAAAGAGAATATGGGATTGATTGCTTTTCTCTGGTCCGTTATATTAAAAGATAAATTAAAATCAGATGTCAAACCTTACGAAGCAGCGAACATGATGGTGATGTTAAAAATGTTAAGAACAACACGAGCTTACAAAGCTGACACTTATTTAGATGCAAGTATTTATTTAGACATGGCAAAAGATTTACATAAAGAGGACTAGACAATATGTCAAAATCATATATAAAAAGAGATAGCGGAGTTTGTAATTTTGTTAGAGAACAAAAATTCATTTCCGTAGAGAATGCTGCTGATAATAAAAATCCTTTATCAGTAGAAGTAAAAGTCAATGAAGTAAAGATTGACTTTACAACAGTAAGGAGAGAAGATGACGAAAGTCAAAAAGGAACTCCAGAAGCTGAGAGACAAGGAACAAAAAAAATATGAGATGGGTCTTGTTTATCAAGCGAAAGCTAGAAAGTATCTTGATGAAGCGAAACAACTTACTTTCAAAGTTCAAAGAGTTCAAGAAGAACTTACCGCATAACTGGTAAGCATATATAAAACAACTAAAAGCTGTGCAAACAGAGAAGGGTTCTATGTCTCAAAATATAAATCAAAATTTATTAGACGAATATAATTATAAAATAAATATATCTGCTTATGAAAACTTGAATGAACGAGAACGAAACATTCATCAGTCCGCATTTATGACGGGATATAAACTAGGTCAAGAACACACCATCAAATCAAAAACAATTACAAAATTTATTTATGTCGCTAAAGGTAAGACACCTAACCAACATACCAGAACCAGTGTTTACAAAACTGCAAACAGACAAGCCGATTATATTTATAACAAAGTGCTTCGTCATTATAACCGAACCCATGAAGAGATTATTTCACCTAGACGTTTGAGAGAATACGCTGAAGTTAGATCTGTAATTATTAATTTAATCAGAGAACTGACACCTTTATCTTTACCTGAGATTGGTAGAATACTTGGAGGTAGAGACCACACCACAATCCTACATCATTTAAGAATGAAGTTTGACCATAAAAGATTTTGGGATGTTCACAATATTACTTGGCAACATTATGAAAAGTTATACAAAGATTTAGAGATAGAACTTAAATCTTTCTAAACAATCTCACCTTTAGTATTTACACACCAAATAATTAACTCTAATATTTTAATTTCGTTAGTGGTAAATTGTATTTTAATTTCATCACCCACTTTATTTGCTGCATCATAACAAGCCTTGGGAGAGTTATAAATTTTATCATCATTTTCTTTAAAATCCATACAGCTAATACCACGTGGTGCTTCAGGATCAGCAAAACAAATCATTGCAAATAAAAAAAATGATTTCATTTACTATGTTCTTGCGTAATTAGGTTTTTTACCCCTGCGTGTTTTTCTCTCTGCTGTTTTCTTTCTTCGTACTGCAGCAGCTCTTTGACTTGGAGACATGGCTCTGGCTTTTGATAAAGGTACACACTTAGGATAGTTTCTTCTTTTCTCACCACCACTACGACCACACTTGGGAAAACCACCACCTTTTTTTGGGTTAGCAATATCTACCCAGTTGGCTCTCACCCATGATCGTAAACCTTTAGACATTATTTTTTCTTTTTACGTTTTGGTTTTATTCTACCACTACATACCCCAGCAGCATACATATTTGCATAGGCACTGGGATAGACTTTGAATTTTCTTTTAGCAGCAGCTTTACCTTTTGCACAAAGTTTAGCCATGTCTTTTTTGTACTGTAAATTTTGCCATTCTCACAGCTCCTCTGTGTGGCTTATATTCACCTTTCATAAGTTTATAAGACGAACCCTTTTTCATCCAATGAAAACCTTTGGGTGCTTTAATTGATTTAGTTGTCATTTTTTCTTTCTTAATTTTTTAAAGTCAGCTCCTGTAATCCTATTTCTAGGTTCTGCAACACGAGCTATCTTCATTTGTTTTGCAGTATATTTTTTTTTACCTTTTTTCTTTGGCATGATTTCCTTTCAAGTAATCTAAATATTGATCTAACTTAGAGATTACTTTTTGCCTTTCTTCTTTTTCTTTTTCATTGAAGATCCTTTTCCCATAGACCCTTTTCCTTTTTTCTTCATTCCGTACATTTCTTTCCTCATCTTTCTTTTTTTGTTGTTGAATGTAAAGAGACCAGCAATCAGGTTCTCTACAAAATCTATGACCACTAGCATATACAATATAATCATTTCCGCAATTAATATTTTCATGTTCTTTATTGCAGTAATCACAATTATATAAACGTATTCTTATTTGTTTTTTTCTTCTTAACATTGTTTGTTTATAATTTACCAGAAAAAAAAAGACTTGACAAGCATATACAGATATGATATACTGTAAAAAACAGAAAGGATAGAAATGAAAATAAACTTAACACAAAAAGAAACACAAGCATTGTTGATGGCTAGTTATGGTAAATTTGAAGATTTAGCTGATCTTAAATTAAAAGATAATTTATCAGTAGAATGGAAACTTATGTATGACCATTTACAAACAGCACTTCGTAAATCTAAAAATCAATATTTTAAACAACTAAAAAAAAAGATTTAAATAAATAGATCTAAAAAGGTGGGGTGGCGAAAGTCACCCTACCACTTCTTACAACTCCAATATCTCGCAGTCAATTTATTCGTTGCAGTTGCACAGCGATGTCTTGCTCTAAAGGATTTACGTCTTGCAGGTGATGATTTTTTGATGGTCATGTTGGCATCCCCGTAGCGAATAAGTCTTACCTTGTTTCCTACCTTTGCCAGAACCGCAAACTTTTTAGTCTTGGTTCTTGCGTTCTTAGGTTTGTTGTAACCTGAAAACTTTTCACCTCGGTATGTGATTGCCATTATTTTATCTCACCATCTTTTTTATTATTAAAAAACTTTTCTCTTCGTTTGTCTGCTTCTATTTCTTCAATCCATTTTTTAGTTTCAGGATCTTCAGGATCTTTAGTGACGTATGATTTTTGCATATAATCTAAAAACAATATGATGGATGCAATAAAAATAAGTGCATCAATCATTTTAATTTAACAAAGGATTTTTGTTTGATTCTTTAAACTCTTTCATTTCTAATTGTAGAACTTGAATCTCTTTACCCATAATAGCCAATGCTTTATTTTGTTTTTCAATTTTAATATTTTGTGCAGAGATTTCTTTTATTAATGGATTTAAATCAAGTCCAGCAACAGAATTAATTTGTTCTTGCATCTTACCATAAGTAATAAATCCTGCACCTATTGCACCCACAACACCAATAAGTGCTGCAATCCCTGCAAGATTATCTTGTAATTTTTTTACCATATTAAATACCTTTTAAGTCGGGGTTAATAATATTTTGTTTTGCTCTTGGTCTGCTTTGTCTTTGTTTAAAAGCATAAACAGTTTGAACCATTTTTTTTGCTTCTTTGTCTCTAAAGTTTATTATATATTTAAAATCTTTACTGTCCATTTTTTAACATTTCTATTTCTCTTGTAAGTCTTTCTCTTTGCAATCGCATTTTCTGTACATTACGTTGCATTTGAAATATCGGATCTGATCTTTGATACGATTCCAAACTTGTTGTGTATATTCTTCTGTTGTCTTGAATACTTGGTTGATCTTTGTAAATATTTTTTGTTTCATAAAATGGGATATTATATACATCTAATAAAGAATTATCAACCATTGCTCTCATCTTAAATAGGTTTTTAATTTTTAAATTTTTACCTATATCTTTGACTCGTTCATCAATTTTATCCATAGTTTTTTGTAAAACAACAGATACTGAGGGTTTGTTTTCACTTGAAACATTACTGTTACTACTTGATTTATTTGATACCTGTTTTGTTTTTTCTGTTTTTTCTTCTTTTGCTATTTCTTTAACCATCTTTTCTTCTTTAGATGTTTCTTGTTTTAAAGTTTTGGTTTGTGCAGGTGAAGAACTTTGACTTGTTATTTGTTTGTTCTGAGTTACAAATTGTTTTGGTTCTTCTTCTTTTTTAACTGGCATAGTTTTAACAGGTTCTTTAAACTTTTCCATTTTTGGTTCAGTAAGTTTTGGTTCTTCTTGAATAGAAGCAACTTTCTCTAACTTAACTTCTTCTTTTAAATTTATAACTTCTTCTAATTTTTTAAACTCTTCTCTTATTTCATTGTTAAAACTAACAAGTTCAGTCTGTACTGCTGGTGGAATTGGTGAGTAATCAATATCTAAAAGGGTTGCTGTAAGTTCAGCACCTAATAAGTTTGGTCCAACTGCACCTGTTGCATTAACATTGTTTCCATCCACACCTGTCCAAGTCCAATCCCAATTTCTTGCACCTGTTCCATTATGAATAACAGTATCATTATAAGTAAATGTATTGCCATAATATCCAGCATCATTGTTTCTGTTTTGTGTTACACTTGATAAGACTTGATTATTTTCATCTTTGATATTTACAGTCGTAGAATAACTATCTCTGCCATTGGTTGCTTGTCCACATTGATGAGCCGATCCTATCCATTCACAACTTTGTACTTCTGTTGTTGAGTCTAATCTAACACCACCATCTAAACTATTTGTTGTTGTTGTAAACTGACCACCATTTTCTTTTTCAGTTGTAATATTTAACAATGATCCATTTGCAGATATTGTTCCAGTGCCTTGTGCTTCTAGCTCATTATTAAAATTAGATACGCCTGATGTGGTCCAACCATTTGATCCATTGATACCATCTATTGACCCTGATTGGTTTTGTACTGATGTTGTACCGACACCAGCGTTAGGTAAAAGATTACCAGAGGTTGCTTGTTCAGCATTACTCGTCTGGGTCAGTATAGATAGAATTATTACGAGGAATAAGTTTTTCATCTATCTTCTCCTTAATTTTTAAATTTTTAGTATACTGTTTGTAATCTGGTCTAAGTTTATTATATTTTTTCCATAACTTATCTGCTTGTTTACCTATCTTACCATTGTAAGGACATGGAGTCCCCGCCATAATCATAGATTCAAAGACACGGGGATCTTGGCAAAGTAAAGCAACCGCTGCAACTTTCATTCCCATAGAATCTAATTGTCTTGATAATTTTATTCTTTCACAATTTTCATCTCTGAAACCTTTACCACCTGATATACCTAATCCAAAAGTTTGAACTCCAGCACTAGCTCCTACGGAGCAGACATCATTACCTGAATTGGATAGACCAGGTGCATAAGCACTAGGAGGTGCTGATCTAATATTGCTGGTGCTGTTGTTTGTAGTGCTTGAAGAATTACTTGATCCTGACTCATAAGTATTTGAGTTTGTGTATCCACCTGTGATGGAAGTGTTTGAGCCAGAAGTATTATTTTGAGTAGTATCTCCATAAGCAAAAGAACATACTAGCATAAATGCTAATAAAAATCTAATCATTAAACTGATCCTTGTTTGGTAAATTGTTTTTAACATGATAAGCAAACTCTTTATCACTCACACATTCGCAATATCGTCTTGGTCTTTGATATAAAACTTTCCACATTCTATTCTCCCATCTTGCTACAATGGGTAATAACACTCTACAAATTGCTTTTTTTAATCTCTTCATACAAATAATTTTTTTACAAATCATACTCTACCTTGTCTATTGTATTTTTTTTGTTGTAACTTAAAGGATTTATTAGGCGACTTACTATGTCGTCCTGGTCTTTTTCTTCTTTTTCTTTCCAGAGGTGCGTAGTCTTTTACTTTTCGTGCCATAGCCTAATCCTTGTTGCGATTTTAACGTAACCTTTGTACCAAATGTTTGGCTAAACATTTTTGCAATTTGATTACTCATTACTTACGCTTTATCAGATCAGTGGCTTTCAGTCCATAGACAGATGCGATGACACCCACAAAAATGGACTGATACCAAAAGGGAAGGTTTGAAAAATACTCAAAGAAAAGCTGCATTTTTTCCATGTGCGCAGGGTTGTCTGACCATACTGCAAATCCTAGCATCACGATTGGCACTGAGAGCAAAATTAAAATAAATTCGTCTTTCCAATCTGATTGTCTAGCTTCTAATAATTTACCTTGATAAGCTTCTTCGCCACGAGCTTGTCGTTCAGCGTGTAATAATTGTGCCTCAGACATAGCCATCTTTGCTTTTTGTCTGTTAGCGTATACTTTGCTTCCAACTTGAGCTGCTAATTTTATTGCACTTAACCACATATTACCAAGGTTTATAATTTACTTTTCCATTGTCGTCTCTAAATGCTCTGAGACTTTGTTTTCTATTTTTCTTGCCGACATACGACACATGAATCCACCCACTATTAGGTTCATCTTCACCTTTCCAGAACTCTAATATAAGCTGGTCAAAGTCAAGATTATTTTTAATCCATAATGCAGTATCATAATTGGAAACGCCAATAATTTCAAGGTCTGCTGCTTGACCTTTTGCGTGTTGTGATGTCAATCCATTTGATCCAATAGCCATACATAATTCTGCACTACGATAGCCTGAAGTAATAATTACTGGACTTTCATAGTGGTTACGCAAAGGTTGAAGTACAGACTCTGCAAGTTTTTTTAATGCATCAATGTGGTCACTAGATGGATTGTTTGGAATCCCGTTACGCTCGGCGACTTGTGATTTTGTAAGCTCTCGAAGGTTAAAGTTTTCAGTCAGTTTCATTTATTTTTAAATTTACGTTTTGGAACTGGGTAAATTTCTCCTTGTTCAGTTACATATAATATTTCTACATCTAAATCTTTTTGTTGTTGTGTAGGTGAACGATTAATCATTGTGCCATGTTGCTGTCTAAATGATACAGTTTTAACATCATATTTTTTATACTCTTTAGTTTTAGTATTATAGGTAATAATGTCAATAGGACCTAACCCATCAAGGGGTGTAAACACAATAATATCTTCTTGTTTTACCAGATAAGACTGAGCAATTAGTTGAGATATAATACCTTTCCTGTGTTTTATATTCATGTACTTATAGTTGTATAACTATATTTAGTACAATGTAAATCTTAGCCTACTAGATGTGGATGGTTAGTCAAAATATTGCAATACTGCAGTGATAATACCTGCAAGAAAGATAAGAATATAAACTGCACCTTTACCTTTATTTAGATCATCTTTGATTTTTTTTTGCTCATCTTTAAGCTCTTTGATTTCTCTGCAGATAAATTCTAATTTTACTTCTATTGCAGACTGATCCATAATTATCCTTTAGGATTATCTGATCTTACTTTATCGCAATGATCTTTAAATGTTGTAGTTCCATTCTTTTGATCTTTGTAGATCATTTCCATTTGTTCTTGCCAAGACAGATATTGAATTTTTCTAGTATCATCTACAGCAATATTTGCTTCAACAGTATTTGCAGCAGTTTCGTAAGATGCTAGTTGTTCATCTGTAGGTTTATCTAATCCTGATACAGTCCATGTTTTAATATAATCTCCGCTTCCATCATTTTGTAAAACGATAGTAGTATTATCCCAAGTCTTGGAGTTTGCGTCTAAATATAATTTAACTTTTGTAAAAAGTGTCGCCATAATTTTCCTCTATGCTATTTTGTATCCCATAAAATAAGTTGATCTATTACTGTCACCATCAACATCTCTTGCAGAACCACCATCTTGAAATTTGTATACTTCAATAGTATCATCTGCTGATAAATCTAAAATTGCTGAATGTTGATAAGTTCTTCTATTTGCTCCATGTGATGAGTTTCTATGTTCAGTAAATGCTGATCCGTTTTTAAAAAAGAATATTTTAGCTGTATCGCCTGAACTATTATCACATAATAATTTAGTGTAAAAAAAGTATTTGCCATCTGAAGGAGCGGTATATGTACTAGAAGCAAAATCACT
>Ga0208159_1000084_pt1 | contig 34542 bp, 49 predicted proteins | sample 9_EtaG_FD_184082 | JGI IMG/M metagenome (GOLD analysis project Ga0208159, IMG submission 184082) | Marine viral communities from the Subarctic Pacific Ocean - 9_ETSP_OMZ_AT15188 metaG (SPAdes) (version 2) | ecosystem: Environmental > Aquatic > Marine > Oceanic | place: Pacific Ocean | collected... | reverse complement strand
AGTAAGTCTATACTGTTTCTAACGTCCTTTTGACTACTAAGAGTTTTCTTACCTTGTGCGAATCTCTCTGCGTTTATCTTTTGCTCCTTCTCTAACTCTCTTATAAGTTCTTGAGTCTGCTCTATCTGAGTACCGTTACTTTTAGCGAATCTTCTACCTTGCTTTATAAACTTCTCTCTAACGTCTAGTTGTGCTTGACTCGCCTCTTTTGTTTTCTCTATTAACTCTAGTCTAGCATCTGCCGACTCTTCTGCTTGTTCTAGTATTTCTTCTTCTTTTCTTTGTACTATTATCTTATTAATCAAAGACTCGCTAACCTTATCAATGGCTTTTGATAGTTCTTCGTTACTTACTGTTTCTGCGTCTATGTTACCTAGAAAGTCGGGGTACTTTTCTTGTAGGTCTCCGATAATTTCGTTTCTACGTTCTTGTGTAGTATTTGTATTCCTTAACTCAGATTCTAATAAGAATAATTCCGCTCTCTCCTCCTCTAAAGATTCGCTTATAAGTTTAGTAGGTGTAAGGAAGTTTAAGAGTGCGGTAGTGGCTTGAACTATACCTCTAAGCAATCCGTTAAACATACCCTCCCCGTCTTCAATAGACAGCAAGAACCCTTCCCATGCAGAACCTAACTTTGTAGTATCTCCCGCTAAGTTGTCTAGTCTTGTTTCTGCTAGTTTTTTAGCACTACCCTCTGCACCATTTAAGGACTCAGTTAACTCGTCTATTCTCGGTGCATTATTAGCAAGTGTAAGCAATGATTTTGCACCTACGACACCAACTAATTCAACCGCAGTATTAAGTTGGTTAGAACTATTCTTTACCTTGTCTAGTGCTTCGTTTAATGGTATACCCGCTTTTGTTAATTGTATAAATGACTTACTTAGACCTGTACCCGCAATAGATCCTTTGAGTCCGTTATCTGCCAAGACACCTAGCAACGCAGTAGTTTCTTCAATGCTAACACCTAACGCTCTAGCCGTCGGCGCGGCTAATTTTAATGATTCTTGTAGACCCGCAAAATCTAAAGCAGACGTGGCCGAACTCTTAGCCATTACGTCAACAACCCTAGAAGTCTCTGAGGCATCTAGACCAAATGCTCTAAGTGTAGAACCCGCTAACATTGCCGCCTCTCCTAGACCTACGTCTAATGAACTTGCAAGGTTTAGGGTCGCCTCTGTTGATGCTTGTATCTCCTTAGTTGTAAAACCTAACTTCGCTAACTCGGTTTGTAATTGTACAACTTCTTGTGCAGTAAACTGAGTAGATGCACCCAATGCTTTCGCTTGATCGGACAATTTACCCATGTCACTAGCCGTTGCGCCTAGTATTGCTTGTAGACCACTAAGAGATTTACTAAACCCGCTAAATGTACCTATAAAGGAAGTAAACGCGTTAGAAATGGCTCTAAGACCACCGACAACTGCACCAACTGCAAAACCTGTAATAACGTTCTGCATGTTGAAAATCTTACCAACCGCTTCTCCTACGTTCTGAGATAAACTTTTAGATGCTTTAGAAGTTTGTTTTAACTTCTTGTTCATGCCCTCCGCATCCTTACCTGTCTGCTTAAAGTTATTGTCTACTTTTATCTTTATAGTCTTGTTCTCTGCCATCACTTATTTTTTAACTGTCTCTTTATTTGCTCTCTAACGCCTTTAAAGTTCTTCGGTAAGGTATTTATACCTTTTGCTATCTGAACCTCCTTAGAAGCGTTAAAAAAGGGGTCTATGCTCAATATTTCTATTATGTTCTTAATCATTGTTTAAGGTTGTTGTATAATTGCTTGTTGACTACTTGCTTGTGAACCATCTGCAAAAGTGTACGTTATTGTCAGTAAATAAGGCACTATTGTACCACTACCATCACCTTCTTCTTGTAGTACATCGTCTCCACTACCGTCTTCTAGTGCTAGGTTAAATAATCCGTCCTCTGTAAGTATCAAACCTGTAGCCGTATCATTAGCGGGTATACAAACCGTTATGCTTTGTTCTTCTGTAATGGTTGACGGCGTAATACTACTCACTCCGCTACCTGTAATAGTTGCACTGACTGCGTTTCTAGGGAATAGAATCCTAACATCTAGACATTGTGCGTTTAAATCGGGTAACAATGGCTCTAATGTACCACCACCACCACCAACATCTTCAGAAATAACCGCCCTAAAGTCGTGTAAAAGGTCTAGATTTACCTCTCCTGTGGTAATATTACTACTCATAGAGTTGATCAAATACCTCTTATTTCGTATTATTAACCTATCATTGAGTTGTAATGTTGATAAAATGCTAGTAGGAAGCACTGTCTTAACCTTTACATTACGGTTTTTTAGGTTATATAAGTTGCTTAAGTACGGAAAATAGTAGTTAGAGAACAGGTTATCTTGCGAAGGCTGTCCCAATAACGTACTATAATCTGCGGAAAAGTTAAGACTTCTGGGCGTTCCGTTATGCTTTACGTCTTGACCGAAGGGTACATAACTAGTTAACTCGTTTGTAGTACCTAAATCTCCGTCATTTAGTCTAAAATCTGCATCTAAACTTTCGTACATGTACAAAATAGTAGGTTCGGGTATGTATGAAGATAGGTTAGCATCTACGTTAAACCCTACTTGTAGGTTTGTATCTGTAAACTTATTGAACATTAAGTTCTCGAAGGGTAGTTCTATCTTAAACTCTCCACCATCATATTGAAATGAACTCGTAGTATTACCAAAAGAACGTTTAAACAACTTTGTAAACCTATCATTTGTTATTGACTTGCTTTCTTTGTAGTTGAATGCAATATTCTTGTATAGTGGCACTTTATTTATCTCTATGTCAGATATATCAACATGCTCAGTTATATCTACAATAGCACCTTTGGCATACCAATCGTCTAGAGGCTCTATTTGGTACACGTCAACCTCTTTAGTACCTGTCACTACACCTAAGTCATTCACAACATCTACAGTCTCCTTACCTAATCCGTAACAAGTTAGATTGAACATATTAAGAACGCCTTTAAACATGTCAGATGCCTTCATCTTAGGTATGTACTGAGTAACGTCTAGTTCTTGTGCTAAAGTTATGGTCTGACTCGCTCTAAATATATTTCTAAAAGTGGTTGAGGTGGGAAAAGTACCGCTAGAATCAACAACGTGTACAAACTGAGTATAAATAACCTCCATATCTAGAGATATGTCTGCCGTTGCCCTCACTCTAAAAGTAAATGTAGAATTTAGTGACTCGTTGTTTAAGTCGTATGCAGTACCTGTAGTAACCGCGTTACTTGTATCACCTATACCCTCAATAGTTCTTGTTATTACTCCATTTTCTAAAACGTCAATGTAGTAAGTTTCATTTAGGTCAGATACATTTGTAACATGAACCTCAACGCCATGACCTCCAAAATATTGAATATCAACACCCGAAGTTAAGTTAGGAAATAAAGTATTTATAGGTGTGTGAAACAACTTAACCTTATTCTCTAACTCTAGGTATGTACCCGCCTGTAAACTAGTGTTATAGTTACCGCTATCCGCAGACCTATTGGCTACGTCAAAGTTAACGTTCTTTGTAATGAACTGAAAGTCTTGAGCGTTCTTACAGTATAGATATGCTTTCTTAAATCTATCGTCATCTAGGAAAGTACCGTTGAACTGTAGGTCGTATCTCGATTCTATAGCATCGAATATGGTGCTAACGCTAACTGCGGGAAACAACTCGTCTGTCAAAATGGCATTAGTTCCTGTCAGAGATATATCTGTACTGGAACCGTCTGCATAAGATAGAACTCTATTGGTAATCAATGGGAACTTAACCGCGCCAAATGTATCGTCTTGAACCTCTGCTAGTACGTTGTTAGGTGTGTAAGAGAAAGAACTGTTAGACAATTCTTCTAGGTCACTAAGTAACTCGTCTCCCATCTTATCCTTAATGGCTAGAGTCTCTCCGTAAAATGTAACACCGTAACTCTCTGCCTTACCGTTCTTAAGACTTGCTTTCTCTATGCTTATCTTACCCTTTCTGAATGGCACTAAGTCAATCTCTATTGATGCGCTTCGTCTAATGTTGTGATCTAAAGAGCCGTCTATATCTGACTCATAGAAATGCTCAAAGATTCTGTTGTTATTATTTGAAGCGGGTATATTAAAGGTGTGAGTGTAATCAGTCATTACCTTAGATATATCGTTGATATTCTGTTGACTAGAATTAACAGTTATGTTCTCATCTTGGAACAACTCTAATCGCATTCCCTCTACATATACTTGAACGCTTCTCATTAGACTACTGAGTTAATAAATTCGTTGTTAAATTGGAAGTCTAGACTATAAGACATTGTTTTGTCGTTTAGTCCTGTCTGAATATCTAGTGATGTGGTCATACACTTAACAGGTCTATCGTTAAGAAGTATTCTCTCAGATACTAGCAACTCCTTTAGTTGGTTACCAAAATCTTCGTTAACCCACCCAGAATTTGCTGTAATAGATTCTTGACCGTTAACGTTAAATTGTTTCTTCTGACCTTCTCTAATATCGTAGTTAACAACATTAGACTGCATTAGATTGTAATCGTTTGACGTCATGCTAAAAGATTCCTTAGAGGTCTTAAACATAAATATTCTAGACCATGCACCATGTCTGTTGATAAAGTCTATATATGTAGGCGTGTACTTACACTCCTCAATAGGTTTAAATGTCGCAGTCCAAACAACTGAACCTCCGTTACTTAGCAACTCAACCTTATTACCACTCTGCCTATATTGACTGTATAATCTGTCAAAGTTTTTAACACCCGCTACAGATACTGTAGGCGAAAATGTAGCACCCGAATCTAGATTAGTATACCTAAGAACATCCCCAACCTCTGCATCTATAGTTATAGAACCCGCTAGTTTTGATTGTTGCGTATGCTCTAAAGATGGTACTTTGAAATAAGTATAAGCACCTTCTGAAAGTAGTACTTGTCCTAGGTCGGGGTTAGTACCTTCTTCGTATGTTCCGAATCCGTCAAATGCAGTATAGACAGTAGAGTCTAGTTCTGACTCACCACTAGATGTTGTTGCGAATCTCTTAATACGTACATTTGCGTAGAAGTTTGTAGATGTTGGTGTGTCGTATGCACCCACGTTACCACTGAACTGATTAAAGTTAAAATACTCACGAATGTAAGGGGAAACATTGTATATGTTCTGAGTAATATTACTCGCGGGTACATTCTTAGAAAGTATATACTGTGGATCAGAAGGCTCTGTACTTCCGTTCCATATTGTTAGTTCTACTCTGCTAGATGTTTGACCTGTCTCATCTATCTCAACAATGTAAGGCGACCTACTAAATATTCTACTCATTTCTTATCTAAATTTGAATCTTCTATCTGACTAAATAACTTATCTACGTCTAATTTGTACCTCTCGATTAATTCATCGGGAAACCTTTTAAAATGTTTCTCAAAAGGCTTGGTAAAGAATAGTGTTGGCTTTATACCTCTCTTTTGTATTATAGTTGCTAGTGCAAACTTTAGAGACGTTATGCTCTGAAACTGACCCTTTGAGTTTCTAGTTCCACTTAGACCCTTTTTTATCGCCCACCTGTGAAAGTGTTTCGGTGATGGTCTATTTTCTTTACCCTTCTTGTATTTGTAGCCACTTAATGACTTACCCGATTCCGTACCCTTTACCCCTCGGTCTTGAAAAAATCCGTATGGCTTCATCCCAAAGGTAATCTCTATACTGTTAGGGGACTCCTTTACACGCGATTTAAGAGACTTAGATAGGTCTCCGCTAGTATTCTGTTTACGCAGATTTCTTTTCGCCTCAGATATAACGTTCTTCTTGAACTCATCTAGATATTTTTGTACCTCCGTCATTAGCAGATACTCATCCCATTTGGGACATTGATTGTAAGATTCATGGTCCAACCTGCCACAACGTTCTCGAATCTATCTGTAAAGGGTTCACAGGTGGGAGTACCGTCTACTTGGAATAGATCAGTGTGCAAGTCTCCACGTCTTAACATCTCATACGCCCTAGTTAATACCTGTAGCATTGTATTGAGTATATAGTCCTCATTATTATTACCGTTAAACGCATCACCTTCTTCCTTGGAGAAGTCTACTATATCCATTGCTATAATACTTATAGAATAAGATATTACATTCTCGTTCAATGTAGCATCGTTAACTATGATATGACATAAAGGGAATATAGATTGCTTTGACAAGTCAACCTTAAATATGTCACCTTTTGTCGTTGTGTTGATAATTGGGTCGGTATCCATGTGACCTTTTAACTTATCTATTAAATCGAAGTACATCATTTTCTAATCTTTTTTAATTCTTGTTGTTCTATTTCGTTCTTTTGCTTTTCAAATGTGAGATAGGTAAGACATTGAAGAACGTTAAGTCTCGTGACTGTATCGAACTTTGTAAGGTCGCCATCTGCGATTGCATATATGCTAGTGTACCATCCCCAAGTGCGGGAGAATTGTCCTCTACTTGAGAAGTCTTTACTTTCATTTTCTTCATCTGTTGTCTTGAATAACTGAGGATACATTTTAACAACTCGCTCTCTAAACTGTAAAAAAAAACCGTCGCACCTAGTGCAACATTGAGGGGCATGTTTAACATTGCTCTCTGTTTTTCTTCTGTGGGTTCGTATTCTTCTATATCGTGCATATTAAGAACCTTATTCGTGATAGGTCTATAGAATGCACTCATGGCTATGTGATATGTATCAAAGTTCTGTATATTGGTTTCTAGGTCTATGTACTCCCCGAAACTCATTTCTTCCAGTTTAGGTATGTGACCGTACTCTACACCGTCTAGAGTGAACCTTTCTACTAACTCAGTCTTGTTAGAGAAGATAGTGGTAAAATGCTCTATAAGGTCATTTAAGGACGTTAGACGAATCTTTAAAACTTCTAGCATAGTTATACCACAAAATATACTAATCATCTTCTGAGCGATAAATTCTTCATCGTCATTCTTAGACTGTATCTTTAGAAACTCTTGGTATTGACCTAGAGTAATCTCACTTAAGTCTTTGGGTACTTTCAAATTAACTTCCATATATATAAAACTAGTATCTATAAAATCTGTTATAGTAACGAGCCATGTTGTATGCTTCGCTCAACATCTTGAAGGATTGTCTGGGACTTCTAGGGTTCATGATTAACTTAACACGAACTCCTTTTGCTTCGAATATATATTGCTCTACATATCGAGCCATCTCCTCTATTGTAATCTCCTCTATCATAGTATAGAATACTTACCTCTATTAGGATTACTTAACTGATAACTTACCGCATATCTGACAGCATCGATTAAGTGGTTAAACTTATCGCATGGGGTCTGAGATTTCTTCTCTAGCCAACTGTAGTTATTTAACTCCTTAACTAGGTCTACGCTATCTTCGTCAATAACTAGGTCGTAGTCTTGAAGCAATGAGATACCATATACAATACTATCTGCTCCTTTGATTGCGGGTACTACATTATTACCTAAAGCATTTAACTCTGCTATCAGTCTAGGCTCTGCACCATCTCCTACGATTAGACTATCCTTAGCGAACCTTCTGTTCATATCTGCTATATGTGAAGTTGTTAACCCTTGCTTGTGGATATGTTGTTTAAGGTAGATCGTCTTCCTATCCTTATCTATAGATGTCTGCACCAAAGTTGTCGGGTCATTTGAGAATCCGTAATCCTGTCCGAATACTGATGGTGTAACCTCTCTGAACTTACCTAGTTTCCAATTAGTGAATATAACACCCTCTGCCTTCTCTAACCATCCTCCGAGTATCTGATGTTTATAACGTTCGGGTCTACGCTCTCTGGTGGTCTCTATTTGCTTTAGAAAACTATCTGATAGGTTCTCTATGTTATCTTCATAAGTTGTGTGTATGTATGTAACATCTTCCTTAACCGTATTGCTACCACCTTCTACACCCCTTCCCTCAAAGAACCTTTGATATATAAAATGCTCTTTAGTCGTGGGGTTTAATATTAGAATAACCCTATTGTCTTTATGCTTTGCTCTAATAGATAGATCTATCTTATCGAATATATCCTCATGTACTAACTCCTCTGCCTCATCTAGCACCCAAGTAGTAACACCTTGTAAACTCTTTAGGTTTGCAGTTTGGTCTCCAGATGAGGTCTTAATACCCTTAAAGATAATCTTACTGCCTGTGTGTAGGTTTGTAATCTCATCCTTAGTGATATGGAAGTCCTCTACTCTATCAAGTTCTTCTAACTTCTCTATGAATTCGGGAATAATAGATATGTGAGCAGAAGCCATTGTATAACGTGTGAACAATATAACGTGACCACGCTCATAAGTCAACGCCACTAGCAGAGAGTTAACTGAATAAGATTTACCACTACCGCGACCACCTGTCACAACAAAGTAACGAGTATCGCCTCCTAGTAGTTCATACTTCTCATTGAGTTCTATCACTTCTTAAACTTAAACAGTTCTTTAAAGTCTATATTAACACCCTCGGTAGATTTGATATCTATCTGAGTTTCGGGTTTACCTAGATAATACTCAAGGAATAATTTACCCGCTTGAATGTCTTGTTTCTCGACCGCTTTAGTCTTAACCATTTTAAGGACCTCTACGACATCTTCTACAGAGTTCGCTTGTTCTAGTGCATCTCTGTACTGATTCTTTCTCTTATCGCTTCCTTTTGATCTTGTAGAGTGTCCTCCGTTATTCTTACGCTTATCCATTTAAAAGAAATTAACTATTAATTATTTATATAACTCCTAACCCTTGAAAATGTTAGGCACAAAAAAAGCCACTCTCTCGAATGGCTCTCTCTCTTCTTACTCCTTATCTTATCATAATATAAATTTTAACTGTTTGTAATCATAAACTCTTTACCTATTCTTACTTCTTAGTTTCTTTTAATGCCTGTTCGTATGATATAAAAACACCCTTCTCTTCTTGCATCATCATATGCAATCTAGCCAAGTGGTGAATCAAAGCGTTGTTATCTTGTTTTTGGTTCTTATTGTATTTCGTGAATCCTCTAGAAGTGTGTGACATTGTGTGTGTGTTTTTGTTTTGTTTACTGATGTAAAGATACGGACTTTTTACATATCTCCAAACTTTTTGCAAACTTTTTTTAAAATAAGTTTAAAAATACGTATTACTACGTATAAAAAAAGGGACTCTTTCGAATCCCCTTATCTTAATCTTCGTACTCTTTGTACAACCTTTTAAGGTTTCCAACCATCTCTCTCACGCAACTAGAACAATCTGTCGTAGTTCTAGGTACTTTCAGTCTAAAGACTCTGTTATAAATCTTTAGCATGTCTCTTTGATCTTGTATCTTAACTTGCTTAGTTCCCTTTGAGAAGAACTCAGTTAGGAAGTTATACTCATCCTCTTCTAAACACAACGGCTTATAGTACGGGAACATCTTATTCAATTTGGCTTTTCGCTCCTCGCACCCGCAATCTTCTCCCAGAAGAAACTTGGCTACATTTGCTACACCTGTGGCCTCTAGAACTTTCTCTACTGTATCTCCGAGTCCTTCAGACTGTTTTGCTTTCATCATATCTTTGTACTCTTTGGTACGCTTGTCTATTTTCTTACTCATCTTCTTTATTTTATCCTTGACCCCTACTTGGCTTCTTGTAGGCATTTTGATTCTTACTTGCGTTCTTACTATGAACACCTTTTCTTTTCTTCTTTACGGTTTCTAATTTACCGCTTACTATTTGTTTTGCCATTATAAATATCTTTTTCTGTTTGACTTAATGTGTGATAAGCATAAAGCGGAGAGGATAGATCTTCGACCTCTGTTCTATATGCCTCGGTTTTATTTCCGAGTTTGCGTGTGTTCGTTAGGTACTCATAAGAAATATTCTCGTCCGCTTCTACTATCATATTAATTCGTATTCTTCGTTTAGGTAGTCTTGGTAATCCTCAGACACTTCTTCCCTTATTGCATCCTTACACTTCTTTAACGTTGTAAATATGCTAGAGGTTGATATACCTGTCTCTTTACTTAAGGTTCTCATGGATTTACCCGTATCTCTGTAGAGTTTAAATAACAACTCATCGTACCAATGTAAATCCTTAACAACTGTATCTACCTTATCGAATATTTTATTTAGTGCATCTGCTCTCTGTATCTCTTCAAGGTCATTGCTTATGCCCTCGCCTAGATAGTTAAGAACCTCTGTACTTACTTTGTTCTTGTTGTTCTTTTGTTTCTTGAAGTCTAGAAACATATTTCTTAACACGAAATACATATATGCCTTTCTAACTTCGCCATCTTTGATTAACTGATCTTCTCTACAGTATTTAATAATCTTGATGTATGATTCTTGTACTATGTCCTCTGCGAAGAAGTCCTCTCCAAACCCCTTCACAGTTGACACGTACTCGTCGTGATGTTGCGCTACTTTAGCAATCCAACTCATTGACCTAGATTAAAACGGTAAGTCATTAGAAGGTAGGTCTTGCAACTTTTGCTTTGGTTGTTCAACCTCTGCGTTAGGATTTACCCATGGTTCCGAGAAAGATAGACTCATGTACTCAGTACCTTTAGCAGAAGTCTTTTTCCATACGGCTATCTCCATATCTACACCGTTAACTCTGCACTTACCTTTAAAATCTGGGTGGTTCTCTGCTTTTTTGTTGTTCATGAATAGCGCACCGCTATTGTCTTTTGTTTCGAATTGACTCATTCTGTTTGATTTATTTGTTATTAATTGATTACTTGTTTAAAAGAAGTTTTACCTCTTTACCTAAATCTGCATCGTTAGGGTTTTCTGTTTGTGCCTGTCTAATCTCTCTGAGAGTATCTAGGTCTTTCATTATGTCTAAGAGTATCGCACCCGCTTTGTGAACATCTCCTTGTGTGTTCTCTGTTAATCCTAGTGTTTGTGCTATTCTTTGACAATGCTTTAATATTCTATTTTGTTGTGACATTTGTTAGTTGTTTTTGTTCGTTTGCTATTCGTTCTTGTTTCTGCTTTACCGCTATTACTAACTTCTTAAATTCGTTACGCTTATTGTAATAGTCTTTAGTTCTTGTTTGTAGTTTGTTGTTGAACATTAGTATATTGTTTTAGTAGTTCCGTCTGTATATCTGACAATCTTTAGACCTTTAGTGTCGGGTGTTATCTTTTGACCCATAGTGTTATAATAACCCTCTATTGTTTTGCTATTGTGTAAAGGATCTACTGACAAGTTACAGTCTATTTCGTACGGGCCAAACACTTCGTTCTCTCCATCTATGTCTAATTGAAATATATAGTAGAACCCACCGCCTTTAGTATTCTCTATCTCATATCTGCTTATAGTGTTAGACCAACCTACGGCATACACCTCCTCGCCCATATTTTCCCACTCTAATCCATCTTCAGAGTATCTTACTAGATATATAAAAGAATTGTTCTCGGAGTGAGTCCACCACTTTATAGTGTTGCAATCTGATTCTTGACCACCAAACTCTACAGGCAAAGCATTGTCACTCCATAGCGACCAATAAGACACGTCGTAGTACATTAGGTTTATAAATGAACATGAGTTTGGTCTATGCTTACCGTATGTGTTGACCGAGTGGTCAGTAATCAAAGCGAACCTAAATTGAATCATACCCTCAACCGCTTCTAAGAATAGACTGTAGTTCTTGTAGTTCTTGTCGCCTGTCATTGACTTGAGAGTAATCCATCCACCGCCTAGGTTGTACTGAAACTTCATATAGTCGTAGTTTCTCTCAATGAATCCGTTAACCTTAAAGTCTATCTCTAGGTCTCCCGCCACTTCGTACAAAGGTGAAACCATTAGGGTAGTGTCATCGTTAGCGTATGGATGACCTCCCGCTAATGTTGTGGTGATAGCACCGTATGGCTCTAGTCCCGCAGTATTTGTAAATGTCCATGACTCGAAGTCGTTGGTAATATCTAACTGAGCATATAATGTAGTGCTTAGTAAGATTGCTAGTGATGTGATAATTTTGTTCATTTGTTTGTGTTTTAAAGGGGGCTTTCGCCCCCATTGGTTTTAAATATTAAAAATGTATCTCTTCGTTTTTCCAAGCGTTAATAACTTGGCTGATTGTTCTTACTTTTTTGTAACCGTTTTCAAGTTGTTCCCAATTCAAGAAAGTTTCTTCACCTAATATGTATTCTCTTTCGAATTGACAAGATTTATCAGATACAATACACCCTTTTGAAGTTTTGTATATCTCAATATCATTGCCTTTTGATGTTGTAAATTTTGCTAAAGTTGTCATTTTGTGTGTTTTTTGTGTTATTATTTCGTTTTGTTGATACAAATATAAGCACTTATTTTGTTTCTGCAATAGAAAAGTAAAAAAACTTTTATTTTATTTTATCTTCTAAGTGATTATACTTAGAAAGAAATGCCTCACCTCTAGACTCTAGTTCCTTCTGTAAGTTAGCCATCGCCCTCCATGCAACCTTTGTAGAGTGTAAGATACCGTCGTCATCCATTGTACCGCATTCTAGCAAATGCCTAGATAGTGCATCTAACTCGTCACCACTCTTTGATCTATCCCAATGTACGGGAGTGTTAGGATTGTGTTGTTCGTTTGCTATCCTTGAAGCCTTTGCTACTTCCCGAATAGCATCGGGAAAGTAGTTAAGGAATCCTGTGAATACAGGTATATCTTTTCGTTCTTTGTGTGTTAATTTATCCATTGATTAAGTTATTATAATATTCTCTACATACTTCTATGCGTTCTTTAATCTGCTCTATAACCTCGTCATCTCTTACAACTTGAAAAGATTTAACTCTACGATCTTCGGTATCACTATTAAACTTATGCTTTAGAATAATGGCTTTGATGTCTGAGTATCTTGGCTTATGTAGTTTTCTAACCTCTGCCTTAATTATGAACTTAGGTGTATCCACTAGGCAGTAACAAAGATAAGATACCTTGCTATCTGTTAACCACATATACGCTTGTAATTGATAGTAGTAATCCTTGTTTTTTAGTTCCTTGTCAAACATTGGGAACGTATCTACATTCCAACTAGACTTAACGTCTATAAGGACGTCATCTGTCAACACGTCGGGTGTGCCTGTAACATAATCATTAGAGAAGTGTTCTTCGTTCTTGTATAGGAAGCCCATATCGTTAACCTTCTCTACCAATGCTATTGAGTCATCTTCTACTATGTTACCCTTATCTGTATACTTAGACGAGAACTCAGTTCTAACACCTAGTAATTCTTCTTTGGCTAATTGTTCTAGATAACTCTTTGCAGTCTTGCTTAAGACGTCCCCTTTACTTCTAGAGGACGTCATTATTTTACCTACTTGTGATGCTCTTATTTTTAACATAACTTCGCTACTTTTAGTGCTTTAATTTGGAAATCTGTAAGTAAGTAGTTAGAACGTAACTTCTCTACTGTGTACTTACCGTCGTTAATTAAATCTACCGCCTTCGCGAAACGCTCGTTAGATATAGATGGTCTTGTTGGTTCTTCTACAGGTTTAACATACTTCTTTGGCTGAACGTGTGCGCCGTCATTATCCACGTCAGTAACTAAACCTAACGCACAAGATATCGCATAACGTCTGTAGTAAGTAACACCACTACCGAAACCTTGATACTCATTCATACCCTTAAGAGTAACTTTAGGTATTCTAGTCTTAGACTCTATAGTTTCTCCACTCTCTGAGTGAAACACAATGGTCTGAATGTAATCTCCTAACTCATCTGAGTTAAGTAGTTGTGTTACACCTAAGCCATTCTTATCTAGGATAGGATTAATAACGTTGTAGATAGTAGGTAGGTCTGCATAAGAGTAACCGTACCCTTTTGTACCCTTGTGAATAGTAGGTACTTCATGTTGAAAGTTGGCTAATGCCTTGAATAAATGTTTCATTTTGTTATTGGTTTTTATTATTTGATTACAAAGTTAATTATTTATTTTGTTTCTGCAAGTTTTTTTTCTTTTTTTTATATTCTTCAGTGATACTGCGTAGTTCTTCTTTAGTATAAACACGCTTTTCATGTGCCTTTTGATGTAAATCAAACAACTCTAAACCGCCTATACGCTTCTCAATACCTACTTGATATTCAATGAGGTTACCATGTCTGTGCTTGTTGCAGTTTACGCATTGACCATGTATGTTGGACTCGTCAAATCTTACACTAGGGTATCTAGAACTTTCGAAATAGTGACCCGCATCAAACTTACCTTTTAGAGGTTTGTCACAAGATATACAATCCTTACCCCTATCTCTCTCTCTGATATAATCGTTAACATGCTTTTGAGTCTTCTTTGTCAATTCAGATACAGTCTCTAGTCCTTCCTTGAGTCTTTTCTTTTCTGCATTCCACGCTTTATTATTGGCTTCTAGAACCCACGCATTAACACACTCTTTTTTTAAGCAATGCTTTTGCTTTGCGTTCAATGGCTTGAATGGCTCTTTACAGTGTTTACACTTCTTCACTTAATTAAATTATTTATTATTAATTCTAAACATCTGACAACAATGCTATTCCCAGCCTGTTTGTATGCTTGACTATCTGAGCAGACCCAAGAAAACGTGTCGGGGAAGTCCATCAGTCGGAAGCATTCTCTAGGTGTTAATCTTCTTATTTCTTGACCTTGCATAGTGGCTTGATTGCAATGGGTGTCTAATGTTTGAGATACACCTTTTCCTACTCTACCCCTCCTAGTGTCCGATTTGGGAACGCTAAGATTTATGCTATCTCCACATCTAGCAATCTCATAACCTTTTTTATTCGCCGATTTTACTTTAACATAATCACTATTATTACATTTTGACAAGTATTGATTCATTTTTTCACTCAATACATACTTAGAATCAACGTTTAATTCTAATATGTCTTTTAGTCTTTTGTTCAATGGTTCTTCTTTTGCCCATCTAAAATAATTATCCTGATCGTCTCGAACTCCAATTATAAAAACCCTTTCCCTGTTCTGTGGTACTCCGTATTTTTTTGCGTTCATTACTTTATAGTAAATATGATAAGGTACAGAATCTTCGTAGGGAAATATTACAGGTAATCCATTGACACTTTTTCCGCCTAGCATATTTACCCACTCATTAAAAGTATTGCCACTGTCGTGAGATAGCAGTCCTTTAACATTTTCAAATATAAAATATCTAGGACGGTTCTTCTTTATAAATTCGTGACTATTAAAAAACAACACCCCCCTACTATCTTCCTTGCCTAGTCTTTTACCCGACATTGAAAACGCTTGACAGGGTGGTGAGGTCATATAAATATCCAAACTTTCTTTTGGAATTTCTCTTTCGTAGACATCTTTGGGATAGTATTTAGGCTTTCCGTAATTATGTATAAATGTTTCTCTCGCATACTTGTCCATATCACAAGCAAAAATTTCATCGTATTCTATGCCTAAACGCATCAATGCTTGATTGAATGCACCTACACCACTGAAGTCGCTACCCACTTTTATCATAATTCTCTATTTAAGTCTATTATTTCTTCTTGTAGGTCAGATACTTTGTTCTGTAACTCTATATTGAGTTGAGTCATTCTAAATGACGTCTTGCACTCTACCCTCCAATTTTCTTCTAGGTCTTTCATTACACCTTTGGTAAGTTCTAGGTCTTTTAGACTTGTAGACATTGACCTAATAAGATCTAATCTGTCTGGGTTGTTTCTCTCTATATCATCTAGAGATAGTTTAATCTTTGTCATTGTTGTGTTGAGTGCTATCATGCCCTCGAAAAATTTTAGTGAATCCATTTGTTTTTGTTTTTTTTGCTAAGTTAATAATTAAAACGGAAAGTCTTCTAAACTTTCTGAACTTTTTCTAATATTGTTTAAAACACTTGTTTGTTTAGGTGCTTGATACCTAAGCGTCTTTAACGGGTCTGAGTGGCCTTGAGTGAATCCGTTACCGTTGTTAAACGAGAATAAAATAGGGTCATCTAACATAGTACACTCACCTCCTGTAGTTCTATCTTTAATCTTTTCTATAGTAATCTCGGTCTCAAATCGCATTGTAGGATGCGACACTAAACGGTGTATAATAAACATATCGTCGCACCTGTTAAGAAAACTTTTACCCCCCTCAATATTTGCTTTTAATGGTGCTTTTAAATGTCCCGCAAAATCGTGACCCTCGGGGTATATATTACCCGCTCTACCCGCTTCACTATTTGGATGACTAGATACATAAACAGTCTTCTGCGTTCTATTGCAAAACTCTCTAGCTTGATTCAAAAACTTGTAGTTACCCGCGTGTGTCATATCTCTATCTAATCCTGTGAATGGGTCAATCAAACAAGCGTCTGCGTCTGTGTTCTCGAATACGTCAAATAAATCTTCGGGTTTGTATAGCTTAGAGTTATCAACAAAGTCAAAGAATTGCTCTAGGTAAATGTAAGATGACCTAATAACATCTAGAGGTATTTCATTGTAAGGTTGACCCACGTACATCTGAATTAAATCTCTCATTATATTACCACTACTATTCTCTCCCGACCAAAAACACCACTTTAAGTCGTGTTTCAATGATAAAGTTAATGCGTAGAATGTAAACCAATAGGTTTTCCCTACGTTATCGTGACCCATAAATATATTAAGTTGACCTTTTTTGAACCTAAGGTGCTTATCTAATTTAGGAGAACCTATGTCTAAGCCTTGTTTAATTCTACCCTCTCTAAAATCTTCTAGGTATTGTAAGTCTTTTCCTTTGTGTTGTATCATTTTTTAAGTTGTTTTTTTATGTTTTGTAGCCTTCTATCGTCTGCCTGTGTCGGTTGGTTAGTGTTGTTAAAGTTATTCCTAGACCAAGTAGCTAATCTTCTAGACACATCGAATACCTTTTCTTTCTCAAATCTCATCTTAGAACCTCTAGGTGATTTCTCCGTCCAATAGTCTGAGAAGTTTTTTAGTACAGTCTTGCCATACTTATCTAGATGAGGGACTAAAGACTTTTTGAAGTCGTATATTCTGTCCTCAATAGATTTAACACTCTTAACGGTCTTGACCTCTTTTTGTTCTGTCTCATCTATTTGGTACTTATCAAAGTTTAGCACCGTTATAACCGTTCCCCTAGTGTTACTCTCTACCTTGATCTCTTTACTGTTCTCTAGGTTCTTTAATGCAGTTCTAATGTTAGAAACGCTTAAACCTAACGCCTCAGACAAGAACGCTCTACCTGTAACAGTTTGACCTCTTTTGATAGTTACACCTTTACAGTTTGTGTCCTTTGTATTTGCGGTTAGTAACAAGTGAATAAACACTCTAGAACTTATTGGGTTCTTGTACCACTCCCATGCTAACATCTGCCTATGCAATCTTATAAATCCTTTCATTACTTGTAGTTTACATCTGAATAAACGCCTTGCTCCATTCTTGACTGTATTACTCTAAAGTCGTGTTGAGTAGTTGCATTGTTAACATCGTAAACTATGCTAAACTTTGGAGTGGAATACTTAACTTCAAAAATATCTCTTAGGTTCTTAGTGTCTCTAATTAGTATCTTGTCATTTAAATACTCTAGTTCTTCGTATTTGTTTAGAGCGTGTACCACCGTACTGTGGTCTAGGTTGAACATTGCGCCTATCTCTATCAACTTAATTTCGTGACGTCTAAGAAGATTCATTAGATACATTCTCGCGTGTATTACGTGTCTTCTTCTGTCTTTTTGGTCTAGACCTTCTAGCCTAATAACCTCTTTTACTTCTCTTATTAGTGTTTCCATTTTGTTATTACCACTCTTCTCGTTCGTACTCTATTCTCTCGTTTTGGTCTAGCCATTCTAGAAGACCGTACTCAGTCGCATCTTGTTCAACCTCGTCTTCTATCATTGAGAACAACGATCTCTTTTCGTCTTTGGTTAACTTGATATTTACGCTTACATCGTCATCGTATTGAACCGCCTCGTCTATATCTAGGTCAATCTTGACAGTGTTAAACATTTGGTTGTAAGTTCTAAACGACCAAGTAACTTCTATGTTTGTTGTAACATCGTTTTCTAAAACCTCATAGTTTGCATATGAGTTTGTAATGGTTAGGTTTTTAGGATTAAATTTCATTGTTATAGGTTTTTAAATTTTAGGTTATTAAATCTTTGTACTAGGCGCAACTTTGCGCTAATCGTAATATCTATATCGTGGTACATTTTACGCTTACCCTTGTCACTCATAAACGAGTGCGAGTGTCTAAGTGATTCTTTTAGCATCTCCGCTTTTTTATCTGCAGATTGTATCAATTCGTTAATAGTTGATAAAACCTCTAGGGTTTTCTGGACTGTGTTTGTGTTGTGTAATTGCATTGTTTTTTGTTTTGTTTCAACAAAGGTAAGCAAACTTTTGACTTCTGCAACACCCAACCTAAAAAAAATTAAATTTATTTTAATTCCTACGTAGTTCTACGTACTATCCGCCAACCAATTAACCAACTGAAACCTAGTGCCACACTACAAAGTAGAGAGATAGCCACCAAGCAATTAACCAACCAAGTCATTTCATCCGCCAACGTTTTAGCCAACCGCAGACCAGTACCACGCTAGGAATCCGAGAGATGGTCGCCAACCAATTAACCACTCTAAATATATATATAATATTACTCATATATTCACTACGTTCATATATTCATAATATCATATATATTTGTCCGCAACTTAAATTTGTCGGTCGTGTAAACACTCCCTACATTAAAAACTAAGTGTTTTTACTTAGACGCTAAACAAAACAAGTGTTTATAAGTTTTATTTGTATGCATAGTAAGATTTTAGCACAGATTTATTTTTTATTCGGTTATTTAACTAGCATTGCAATGTTTTTAAGCCCCGAACTATATTTAAAGTTTTTAGGAGTTTTTATCGCTTCGCATTTAACGTACGTCATCGTATCACAAATAGAACAAAAAGATGTATAGTCAGTTAATTTTGTTGTTAGGGAATATTAAAGTAAATGCAATGAAGATTGGGAGTATATTGCTATCGTTCTTTTTACCCATCCAAGGTATTCTAATCGGTATTGGTTTTGCAATATCACTAGATACTTTTACAGGTATATGGAAAGCAATCAAAAAAGAAGAAAGTATAACATCTAGGAAATTAAGTAGATTAATTTCTAAGACTCTATTGTATGAATCTGCTATTATGCTTTTCTACGTTATGGATTATTTCCTAATAAACGAGTTAGTCACTCAGTTGTTTAGCGTTCCTTTCCTAGTTACTAAGTGCGTAGCGTTAGTATTGTTCTCAATAGAAGCCATAAGCATAAACGAGAACATAAAAGAGATTACGGGTGAAGACATTTGGTCCAGAGCCAAAGCGTTACTATCTAGAATTAAGCAAATAAAAAGCGAAGTAGACGATATTAAGTAATGCGTAATATTTCTAAGATCATAATTCACTGTACTGCAACGCCCGAACATCGTCACCACGACGTAAGTGACATTCGCAGATGGCATTTAAACAGAGGTTTTAACGACATAGGATATCACTACCTAATCCACCTTGACGGTACAATCGAGGAGGGAAGAAATATCTCTAGAATCGGGGCGCATACAAGTGGACAAAATAGAGGTTCTATAGGTATTTGCTATGTAGGTGGTATGTCTAAGGATATGAAGAAAGCCAAAGACACACGAACCAAACAACAGAAGGATTCTTTAGTTAAGTTAATGACAGAATTAATTTACAAATACAACAAGGACATGACTATACATGGTCACTACGAGTTCGCCAATAAATCGTGTCCCTCCTTCGATGTCTCAGAATATGCGAATTTATAGTTTTATTTTACTTCTAACGCTCTTTAGTTGTTCTAGCAACTATCACTACCGAAAAGCAATCAAAAAGGGCTTAGATCCGATTATATCAAGCGACACTATCCGAGTGTCTACGATTGACTCAATACCTGTGATTAAAAATGATACCATAATCTACGAGAGATTTTTCTCCTCAAAAGATACTATCATTAAGTATAATAACGTTTATGTACCTAAGACTCGCCTAGAGATTAGAACCGAATACAAGACGATTCGAGATACTATACGATTGACTAGAGTAGTAGAGAAAGCGAAAGCGAAGGCATCTAGACCTAGAGGGTTTGCGGGTATAAATTGGACACTCGTCTTAATAGTTTTAGGTATAGTTCTAAGTATTTTAATGTATCTAAAGTCTAAGTAGTTCTACTTAGTAACGAAAATAAATAAACTTTTTTTCACTTTTTACTTGTGGGTAACTAAAAAAGAGATATATTTGTATCAACAAACAACGAAAAACAACACAATGAAAACATTAGCAAATTACAAAAAAGCAACTTTAGAAACTTTAATACCTACAACGATTAGATTAAAAGATAAATCTACTGAGATTATAATGATTCCTAAGAAAGAACTATGGTATGAACAAAGTGCTTTTAGTGGTCATAGAACTTCAGGATTTAGATTAGACAAATTACAAAGGGCTTTAGACATCAGAGGTATAAATTACAAAACTGCATTTTATCACTTTATTTAAAATAAAAATCAATGGGAGGAGAAATCCTCCCTTTTTAAAAAATATACACAATGAATATTAAAAAAGTAAAATAGTTTAAAGAAATATACAATTTAAAAATAAATAAAATGAGTAAACACGTAAGAATGAGCGATGAAATCGCAAAAGAATTGGGTAAGACCATAAACAAATCTAAACGGTATATGTGTACCGATGAAGAAGCCGAAAGGGCATACGCCTTAAAAGGTTCGGTTTCTAAAACAACTAAGTCTAGAGAAAAGCAAGTAACAGAAAAAGAGTTTGTTTTATCTGCATGGAACGATGAGGGTTACATGATGGATATAGATCAATATTGTAGCCACTATCAACTGCCTAGAGCCGATGTAAAAGAGTATAAACTAGTTTCTCACACGGGTACACCTTACTACAACATTAGATTTAAAGAAGTAGCAGAATCCGAGGTTATGAATTTCGACCTAGAAGAAATAGTTAAGAAGCATATTAATCCTGTAGATGTAGACAGTGTTTACGTTCCTATAATCAAAGATGAGAACGACTTTGATACATTGACATATACAGATGTTCATATCGGTATGGACACGAACCCAGACAATAAAGCAATGTACTCGGAAAAGTGGGACAGAGTACACGCTCTCGCTAGTTGCGATATAATGATCAAGGAGACTATTAACAATCAAAAGTCTAGCACGTTAATCATTGACGAACTAGGAGACTTCTTAGACGGTTATAATCAACAGACAACTAGGGGCGGTCACGCATTACCTCAGAACATGAGTAACGAAGAAGCATTTGACACTGCGCTAGAGTTTAAGATGAGACTTATAGACGGTTTAGCACCTTACTACACTAGCATAATGATTAATAATATTTGTAACGACAACCACGCGGGTTCTTTTGGTTATTTCGTTAACAAGGCGTTTAAGGACATTTGCTCTGTTAAGTATCCCGAAGTAGAGGTTAACAACTACAATAAGTTCATTAACCATTACTACATGGACAATACTTGCTTTGTCATTACCCATGGTAAAGACGACACTTCTTTGAAGTTTGGATTCAAGCCTCATCTAGATACAAAAGGTATTGAAAAGATAGACCAATATTTGAAGCAGAACGATGTGTATAAACACGCTAGTAAGATAGTGTTTAAGAAAGGAGATTCACACCAAGCGTTATTCGATATGTGTTCTACAGATGACTTCTTTTACTTCAACTATCCCGCTTTGTCTCCTAGTTCAATGTGGGTACAGAACAACTTTAAGAAAGGTCGCAGAGGGTTTGTTTTAGAATCATTTAAAGATTCAGATATTCACGAATTAAAACCTATTTTTATATAGTTTTCAACACGCTGTCAAAGTAGGGTTTAACCTTCGTATATTTGACTAGTGTTTTTCATGTGTTAAGTTTTAACCCCTTCTTAATCGGAGGGGTTTTTTTATATGTCTATTTCTTGAGTCCATTCAGAACCCGAAACAATCTCTAGCATTTGTTCTTTTGTGTAAACTGTTACATCGTCTGTTACAAAACTGGGTTTAACATAAAACTTTATAACCGCTTTAAGACCATTTAGAGACCTTCTAACGGTTTCTTTTGTATGGTGTGGCACTTCGCTAAAGTCAAGCGTTTCTAATCTGCCTGAGTCTATTATGATATATTTCATTTTTTATTTATTTTAAGGCACGTCTGTTGAGAATGTACTAAAACTATTCATTGTTGCATCATTACTAGATGATCCACTATCTGCTATGTATGGAGAAGTGTCTGAGTCCCCAAGTCTATACCATGTAGTAGGTGCAGTTAGTCCGTTATTGTTTAGGTCGTTTGGAACGCCCGAATTGTAAATAGTAGAGGCATCGTTTCTTAAATCAGTACCGCTCCAAATTGCAAATTCGTCTATACCACCACCTACAAAACCTTGACCGTCTGCGTGACCGACATACAACTCTGCGCCTACACTTGTAAACGTTGTGTTTTGAAACCTTCCAACAATACCCTTGCTAACACCATCTAAAAAGACTTGTAGTTCTGTGTTACCTGTCAAAGATAAATCTACACAAATTAACAAGTGATGCCATAAACCGTCCCCTTCAATAGTTCCAAGAGATACACTTGCTCTATTTTGGCTTGAAAAGTCTTGAGTATACGCGCGAAGAACTACATTAGTACCCGATATTTGAAGTCTAACCGATAAAGTAGTATTAAAAACACCGCTTTCTTTTATGGAACACAAGTAGGTTGTTGAAGAGTTTCCGTCAAGATTAATCCAAGCACTTATAGTCGCTTTACTCTCTCCGTCTAATTCTGAGTAAGTAGAATCAGAAGACACATAGTCACTAATTCCGTCCAGTTCTATTGAATAGTTATTTGCAAATGTAGGTGGTACAGAAGCAGTAGGGTTTCTTAATACGCCATGAGTCGCTAAAAACATATTATAATTGTTCTAGGTTACCTCCTAGATACCAAGAATCGGTATCGCATTTAATTAACGTGGCTAGTGCATACTGACCAACAGTCTTGACCTTTGAACCTTCAGAGTATACGTTAACGCCCGAGGTAGGTGTAATAATACATTGACCTGCGCCACTCTGAACTACTAGAATCTGAGTGCCTATAGGAAAAGCAACAGATGAATTAGTAGGTATGTTTACGTTTACGTCTGCGCCATTACCAACCTCTAGAAGACTGTCTCTATCTGTCAATACCAAAGTGTAAGAGTTACCACTTAAGGTATTTTTACGAACCTTAGTAATAGACTTTCTTATCTCGTCACCTGTGATACCTTTAGAGACGTGACCACCACTACCGTCGTCTTCTGCTATTGCAAAGATGTCGCTATCTTCTAGTATATCATTTTTCGCCGTTAATTGACTTATCTTCTTGTCGCTCATTCTGTTTCTTTAAATATGCTTTTAAACTCTTAATATTCTTTTCTTTTGGCTTGTAACTCATAGTACCCATCCGCTAAAAGGTGTATCTTGAACAGGGTAAATGTCTTCGTTAGAATTACTATTCCACTCTGCAAATGTTGAACCATTGAATGACATGTACTTTTGAAATCTCTCAGTATAATGCTCTGCTACTTTTCTGTACTTCTCCATTAAGAAATCTACTTCATTCTTAGATACAGAATCAGAGTTCTCAGAGTTGTGTTTAAAAATACCACCATTGGCTATTTGGTAAGCGTTAAATGGTATGATCTCTACTAAGGCGTAATGTATTAACATTGGCTTAATATACTTCGTTAGAAGCGTTAAATAAGGGTCTGCTAATGTACCCGCTATAATGTCCGATTTTATCCTGTTTAGCAAGTCTGTACCTAGTATTCTCTCTAGGTGTATATCTTGCGCCAACTTGACGAACTGTTGCATCTTGTCGGAGTCAATGTTTCCGTTAAGATTTGAGTATTTGACAATATCCTGTCTTGTAATTAGTAACGCTTCCATTTATTTCTTCTTACTTTGTTTAATGTAGTCTGGGTGATGACCTCTGTCTAACCTATCCCCTTCAACTTTCTTTGCTCTTTTTCTACCTCTCGGAGTAGGTCTATATGACTTAGGTATCTCTTTAACTTCTTCATTTGAAGATAGTGCCTTGTCATCTTTATACGTTCCATCTGCATTCTTCTTTCTTTTGTAGAGTACCTCCGACCAATAATGGCTACAGTTAACACCGCCTTTAAATTTAAACAGGTCGAATTTCTGTCCTTTGTGCATTGGTAGTTCAGCCATCTTGAAGTCCATTGTTCTAGATGCCTTGTCAATATCTTCTAGTCTATAAACTACACCGTTTCTAGTTCTGCCCATCATTATTCTACAAAACTTTCTAGAAGATTCTTTTGCATGTTTCTCGTCGTATCTGTAACGAACTTTGTATAGTGACTTGTCTAGTTGTGATGAGTCGCTAGGTCTAGACTTAACGATGTCAGAAAGTTTCTGTAATAGGCTCTTTTTCTTTTTAGCCTCTATACTATCTGCCCACGTCTTTAGATCTTCATTTCCTTCTGAATACTCTCTAGAATCTAATTCTTCAAAGTCCTCATCTATAACCTCTCCTTCTAACACGCTTAGAATCTCCTCGTCTTGGTCGTCTTGTTTGCTTAGTTGAGTTTGCTCGTCTTCTTCAGTTTCTTTTTCTTGCCCTCTATCTTCTTTGTCTGTAAACTCTAAAGGTTTAAGTGTTCTAAAGTATAGGTCTAGTGCTATGTCGTTGTATGCTAGAATGTCTTCAAACGCATCAATCAACATTTCTTGCATTGGTAAAATGTAGAGGTTGTTGTATAGTACAAAAGAACTCTCTAACTCGTCTGCATTACTTGAGAAACCACTTGCTTTGTTTGCGATTCCAAACATTAAAGGACTCGTTATGTTGTGACCAATAAGAATCTTCTTCTCACACTCTAAACTAAGTTGATTATAGAGGTCGGGCGCATCCGATACGGCTAAATTTTCAACCGTTGTAGCACTCTCTGCGTTATTGTTAAAAGAAACGATAACCTTTTGACCATTTACACCCGTGAGGTTCTGAAGCATTTTATGCTTTATTTCCTGTTGTATCTCGGGAGATGGGACTCCGTTATTTAGGTTTATTATTGCCCTCGAAGCAAAGTTACTGTTGACCTCAGAAATTAAGTAATTACTGATATCCTCCTCTAGTCTACAGTAAGGTGTAGATGCATAGTAATCGGGGAGTGCAAAGTACTTCATATTAACCGAGTAAGGCTTAATGTAGTATATCTCGATAGGTGCATTTTTAGAATGACCGAAAGCGGGTATTCTCTTAGGTACAAACTTCTTTGTATCTGTCCAATCGTTAGAGAAATAATACGCTTCGATATCGCCCTTAGAATTGCACTTTTCGGGGCGTAAAAGTTGTACAGGTACATGGTGTATCTCTGCTATCTTTTTACGGTCTTTTGTGTAGATTACTTGAACCGCGCAGTTTCCTAGCATCTTAAGGTCTGTTGCTAGATTCTTAACAGTCTTCTTAGAAAGTAAACCCTTCATACTAGCGTAGTCATTTGGTCTTCTAGAAGCATCTGTAGAACTTAAACCTCTACCGTAAATAAGTTTAGCGGTATTGTTAATTATTGAGGCGTTAGTAGTGGAACCTTTATAACGATCTATTAGAAAAGAAAAGAAAGAATCGTCTTCTCCAAAAGTAACCCAGTCCTCTCGACCATCTTCGATTATTTCGGGTGCTTCGTAACTACTTAAATTTAAAACGTGAACATCGTTACTCATATACTATATATTCATTATTTGAAGCATTAGAAGTATAGGTATCGTTGTTAACGCTATAAGTCTTAATTGCTTGGTTTGTACAAAATACTTTATCTAGAAAAACAACGTCCGAGCCACTCTTAAGAGTTAATATATAGTATCTATTCTCTACAAGTGTAAAAGACCCTGTAATCGTATCTACATAGTCTCCTTGAACGTTCTCGTCTATTGTTACACTAACCTCAACGCCTGTAGATTCATCTTTAATAAGCATTGAATCGTAAGACTTAGATTTAGCGATAAAACTAAATGTCTGAGGGTCTAGTGTACTTTGAAGTATTATCATATCTATATAACTTAGAAACCCTAGTTTTGTTCAACAAAAAAGGGTGACCGAAGCCACCCCTTTAAAAACCAAACACAAATGTTTTATTTACACGATAACTGCATCGTCTCCACTTCCGTCTGCTACTGTATTAAATACAGTTTTTAACTCTGCTTCAGTTGAACACTGAATGAACGGAGAAGGTATGGTTTCGCTAGATACGAAGTTCAAAGAGTAACCATTGAAGTCTGTCATTTCTTGACCCGTAGAGATAGTTCCGCTTTCAACGTCGGCTCCTTGCTCTAGACCCATCAAGAAAAACTGATTTGTCATAGTTCTTACGATGATTCTTGGTCGACCGTATGCTAACAACTTGATTGTCTTATGTGTAGCAACGTCTTGTTTCTTTAACTGAATGTTCAACGCACCATTAAATACCGTCGTACCATTTTCTCTAGAAGATTCAATAGTTGTCTCGAACCCATTAGCACCCTTAAGTTCGTACTTGTACATATTTAACTGTGTAGCGGGAGTCCACGTTTTAACCTCGTCAGTATTCGTGAGGTCGAAGTCTACATTTTCATAATCGAGGTCGTCGAAATTGACGATATATATTGCTTTTAATCCGCTTACGGAATCTTTGCAAGATAATCCTCGACCTACTGTGATATTACAACTCATTTTATATAATTTTTTTTCTGTTTATAATAAAAAAGGGCGGGTGCATACCCACCCCTTTCTTTAATCAATTAATCAACTCTTAGTTTGCAGAGTTAGAAATTCCGTAAGTTACGATTTCTTCTACGTTGTAGTACTGAACCGCACCTGTCATGCGCATTACAATCCTACAATTTTCTGAGCCATCGACGTCGCTGAGGTCTAGAACCTTCACGATATTAGAATCATTTTGCAACCCGCAACCAAAGAAGATATTGTCAACTGTAGTACATATAGCGGTGCTTCCTGTAAGACCGTTAGCAACAAATAACTTGATACCGTCAAATACCATTTCTCCGTGGTTTTGGTTGTTGAACTTGTCAACATAACCTAGAGCGTTCATTGCACGAACGTACGCTTTATAAACCGCTTGAGAAACATAAATGTGAAGATCGTCTCTTCCGTAAAGTGCAGAAGGAATTGCATCAACAATTTTACCTAATTCTGCAACTACGTTAGAAGCGTCGATAGTAGTACCTGCGATTTCGTTTGCAGTTGGAAGGTCAGCGTCAACCGCTAACAAAGTAGTCAAACCATCAAACTCACCAGAGTTAGATTTATCTCCAACCCAAATATTTTGCTCCATTTTCAAAGCAACTTTTTCAGAAACGTGACCGATTAAGAAATCAGCGAAAGACTTTGGTAACTCATCAAATGCAGAGTATCCCATAGAAATTGCATCCCAATCACTTCGGAACGAGTCCTTACACAATTGTAAATTTACTTGTAACGATTTCGGTTCAATCGCCCGTTCTGTAAGGGAAATAGTAGATGTCGCAGTAAAGTCACAAGACCCATCTGCAAGTACAGAACCTACGTCTAATCTTTTTACAGTCTCACGGAACTTAACGTTCGGCATTACTGTGATACCACCTTTTTCGATAGTATTTGCGCTCAAAAGAGCAACAGCAACGTATTTACCCGCGTTTTCACCCGCGTACGTTGTAGTTATTGAAGTTGTTGTAGCCATTTTTTAATTTTTTTATGGTTATTATTACTTATTCATTTTAGCAAAAATGCTATTTAATCTATTATTTTTCGCTTTAGAAGCATATTTGAACATGTCTTTTTTATCAGATGCTTCGGGGTTGTGAGTCAATGGCTCTGCACCCGCTTCTTCTGAAGATAATTCTACTGCTTCTTCTGCTTTTTCTTCTTCTTTTACCTCTTCTTCGACTTCTTCTACCGCTTCTTCTTCTTTTACTTCTTCGGTTCTAGATAGTTCTTCTAGTTGAGATTTTAATTCTTTGTTTTCGTTTACTAATGCTTCGATTTCAGAGAAGAAAGTTTCTTTAACTACTGATTCAATAGTTTTCTTAACAGGTTTCGCTTCCTCTGCAACAGTCTCTTCTGCTTCCGCTTCTACTTCTGCTTCTACTTCGGGTGCTTCTTCCTCTTCTTTCTCTTCTTCTTTTCCGTCTTTCATCTCGTAGATCACTCCTTCTTCTTCTACGCAAACGACTCTACCACTTTCTAGAGTGTATTCTCCTTTAGGTAAAGGTATTTTTTGTTCATCTTCAGTAATAATGAAAACGGCTTCACCCGCTTCAAATACCTCTGCTTCAATTGTTGTAACTCCGTCCTCTAATTTCATAGATTCAAGTTCAACCTCTAGTCCTAAAAGAACTCTAACTTTGTTTAAAACTTTTGTTTGATTCATTTTTATATTATTTTATAACTTAATAACTACACACTTTACAAAGTGTTTTATTTTTGAACTTAAAATAGGTTATCTGTTGAAATGTTTTGGTTAGTTCTAGCCGTTATAGTAGAAGATTCTACTTTGCTGGACTGATTCACTAAACTACCTACTCCTTGTTGCATATTTTTACCCTTACAACATCGTGTAGAGTATTTACCATTTTTACAAAGACAACCTCTCTTACCACCGATAGGAGAGGTTTTGTTATAACTCTCTTTTGCCATATTATTATTATTTAAGGTGCATCGTTTACTAAGTCGGTAGATGTAAAATTATACCCTACCAAGTGAGACGTTCCCGATAAATCCTGTATTGTTGTTACACTAGATTCTATTTCATAGTAATGTGATGGTTGTAGGTAGTTGGTGTTCATATTGCCAACTCCCGACTGTAGAGTGCTTATGTCTTGAACTATACCACCGTTATACAGTCCTGTAATATTACTACTTTGGTCGCTATTCCATATTGCTAACTGATTCAATAAGCCATCTTTAGGGTAGTTACCACTAACCAATCTGCCAAACCTATAATTTTGTCCTACTACCCCACCGTTATATCCATAGTTAGACTGTGAGTTAGCAGTGTTCTGTTGTGTTCCATTAGCAAAGATTTTAAACCTACTATAGTATTGGTTTATATCTGAACTATTAGTACCTGTAGTGCCACCATCGTAACTCACTACTATATGAGTCCAAGCGTTAGTCGCTATAGCCGTTCCCGTTGTTTGTAGTTGTAGATAGTTATTATTACTTCCGTATCTTAGACGTATTTTACCGTTTTGAGTTTGCTTAATCTCTATATGTCCGTTATTTGTTATGTCGTTGTGTCCAAAGTAAAACAGGGTCTGACCTGTGTTAGTTGAATTTGCTCTTTTGTACCAAAACGAAATGGTCCAAGCGTCTGAAGCACCCGAACCATTACCCGACCTCTCTAGAGATGTGACTAGTGAAGCGTTACCTCCTAAATACGAATTAATACCATCTCTAAATTTGAGTGATTTTCTATTAACATACGTTTGTTGAAGAACTCTCAATGTAACGTTAAATGAAGTAATGCCACCTAGTGGGTTGGACGCCTTGCAACTAACTATGTAATCGTCTGAACTACCCGAATAAGTCGGTGCAGTACCCGAAAATACTCCCGTTGTTTGGTTAAGTATTGCCCAAGATGGCGCGTCTTCTTCTCCGTACATAGTAACTATGTCGCTATTAGCATCTAGAACAATGCTAGATGAAAAGGGAACGCCCTCAGTTATCTCTAAAACTTGACTAGATACATCGGGTGCAAAAGATGTAATCGGCTGTGAACCTGCGTTTATAGTTTGTTTAGAAGGTGTTGGTATTCTACCGTAAGCGTGGCTCTCATTAGCCATAAAAAACAAATGAATATCGCTTCCGTCTAGGTTGCTAGTTCTACTCATTATAACCTCTCCTACACCCTCGTGATAAAGATCTAGACTATTGTCGGTGTTATACACTAGGGACAACATCCCTATATTTACGTTACCTCCTAGACTATAACTACCACCGCCCGCCGTAGAGTAGTTAGTAGCGTTAGTATTAAACGTCCAATCACCACCACTAACTATGGCTTCGCTTGATGTATATCTAAACCAAGAATCTAGATTTGTGTACGGGTTAGATTGTCCACTAGACGCGCCTGTATATCCTATACCTAAGAACTCAGACCTTCCAAAGTAATTTAAGTTAATCATAAACTTCTCGCCTTGACTTATATAGATGTTTGACTTCAATACAGTATCTTCTTCTATTCCGTCTGATATACTTGTTTCACTACTATCCAAGTCATGAACAATAGACCATTGAACCTCTCTCTTAATGATTACAGGGAACTTAGCGTTTGGTTGGTTCTGACCACCAAAAGAAATGGTTTGAGTATCCCCAACTAGAGCCGTATTTGAACGACCTATCAAAGTCTCATCTCCTCCCGAAATATCGTATAAAGATAGGTAGTTATCAGTTCCGTATCTTAACGCTAAAGTCGTACTATTAGTTACGTTGTAACCAGAAGCAAATCTAGAAGATACGTCTACACCTACTGAGGTTTCGGCTACTCTATTTGTACCCGTCGTAGTAAACCTAAACATTGTAGACCAATTGGTGTTGAAGGTTATCTCGGTTTCATCCTTTGTAGATTCAGACCCCGAATAAACTCCGATAATATAATAACCATTACCGTCGTGAGTCCAAGTGTACTCCTCTCCTTTACCTAAAAAAGAGCCGTAATAAAATGGTTGTTTGTTTTCGTATGTGTTAACTAGGGCGGGGGTTACAACCTCATCACCCGAATTATTGCCGTAAGATATATACCAATTACTAGACAAAGCGGGTAAACTAGAGCCGTTAATCATGTTAGAAGCGTCTATAGTTACAACACTAGAGTCATTCATGGTTAACTCTAGATTGTTACCATTTAAAGAACCACTATTAACAAACTTATTTTCGTCTACACCTAAAGTAGTTACATCTACAGTATAACTAGTTCCGTCTTCTAGGGTTAGGGTTAAATCGTTATTCGACAAAGCGAAGTTAGTAACAGGATTGCCTCCACCACTAGCGAATCCGTCTGTGTTTGTAAATAAGTTGTTTAGTTGTGTTAACGCTTGGTTAAGAACTGAATTTACATAAGAACCGCCTACACTTGTAGCACTTACAGGCAGGGACTCGATTAATATTTTTTTACCACCTTTAACTTTGATTTTTATATTTGAGCCATTTGCAACCGCTTCAACGGTGTTAATTGCGTGAGATACTAGTACACCTTCAGAACCTAGAGAAAGGTCTTTAAAAACGATTGTAGACCCCGTAGAATCCAATTCAAAGTCCATGGATTGGTACTTCAAATACGGAGATATTAACTCTAAGTCCTTGTCTTCGTAGTATCTACTATAAACTTCAATGTGTCTAGGGTTTCCTACTGCGTCTCCTTTAGTAACTAATAAAACTCCTTTTTCTTCATCTGTTACCGAGTCCATCTTAACAACCTCTGCAAAGATGGTAGTACCTTTATGAATCTCTACAGGGTGATCAAAAAACCACTCTATTGATTGACCTACTGAGTATGTATATGTCGGTCTAAATTCTTGTAGATAAACTTGATTACCACCTATTGAAAGCCTGTATCTTAAGTATGTCGTATTATGGTTTATCTCCTCTGCCAAAACAACCTTCACGCCTAACCCCGCTATGTTTTCATTATAAAGAGTGTCTCCCGTGTAGGCTACGCTCGTACCACTTACCGACGAGCCGTTAGGAATCTCTAAGAGCATATCTGTATAAACCCTACCGCTAGGAGGTATAAACCCCGATGAGTCTTGATTTTCTGCTACGCTTTGGTCTTTAAGACCTCCCCACATTGGGAAAAAGTTAATGTTTGAACCTAAGTTAGTGAAAAATATATTCTCCGCACCACTAGACATCTTGTGCTGTTCTCCTAGATACAAAGAGTTTAAGGTGGTCTCTATCGCCTTGTTACCTTCTAGTTTATTAGTATCTGAATTGTATTTAAAATGCTTTAGAGTTAAAGCGTCTTGCTCACTTAATTCTGCTTTAGAAGAACTCTCAGAAGCAACTCTATTGCTCTCGCTTCTGCTTACACTTTTTGTGCTTTCTAAATCGTCAAATGGATGTTGGTTATCGTCTGAAACCTTACCCACGTTCCTTGTCCTTATCGGCATATCTTACTTTTTGTCTATTGATTCTAATTTGTTAATCGCCCAATTGACACCGCTAGAACCTCCCCAACCTAGCCATGCAACACGACCCTTATCCTTCCAAGGTGTAGACTTATTTTCTGCACTTACTGTAGCGTTCTTTTCGTGACGTTTGAATGAAGCCATTCTGGCAATAGTTGAACGAGAAATATTTTCTCCCTTTGCTAGTTGATTCGCTCTAGTCCAACCTACCCTAGTCATTCCTTTAACCTCATCTCCGTACTTGTCACGCCATTCTAGAACCTTCTTAGCGTTGTTCTTTGCGCTTTCGGGGTAATCGTTGTAAGTCTTTAATTCGAGTAGTTGTTTAAGTTCTTCAATTATCGCTTGTCTTTCTTTTTCTTCTGACATCTTCGCTTCTAACTTGTCTGCAAACATCCCCTCTATTGAAAAACCTTTAACCTCTCCACTAACTGCTTTAGCATATATTTCGGGAGTGACCTTCATAGAAACCATCCAAGTGCCTTCGGGCAAATCCATGCCCATATCTTTAGACTTGTCGTTGCTACCTTCGATAATCCAAGACTCTACAACGGTCATTCCCTTAAGTTCTTCCTTATGCTCTAGTGTAGCCTCTGATTGATTACCCTTGATCAAAAACCCTTCACTTGCTTTACGCACAGTTTCGGCAGAAAAGAATATCTCATAGTCATTACCCTCTTTATCTCTACGCAAGATTTTCTTGTTAGGGATTAGTGCGGGACCGACGAGAACACCTCTTTTCTTATCCACTCCCTTAAGCAACGTTTGTTGTTTACTGAGTGTTACAAAAGTGTCAATTATGGCGGGAGATTCTACAACCGAAATCGCTTGAATTCCGCTCATCTCGTCTTTTTCGTCTATGATTAATTCTACAACCTTCATAAAATAATAACTTCAATAGGATTGATTTGTTTTGTTTGTAGGGAGTGTTTACACGACCGATAGTTTTTCTTTGATTATATATTAGGATATTACGAAGTAATATACTAGTATATAAGTTTCTTTATATAACTATATATATTTAGAGTGGTTAATCGGTTGGTTAATCGGTTGGCGGGTACTACGCTACTTTTCAATACTGCACTAGGTTATAGTTGGTCGATTGGTTGGTTAAAACGTTGGCGGATAAAAAGCGTTACGCCTAAGTGTAAATACTTAGATTTAAAATTAATTTAAAATTTTTTTTAAAAAATGTTTGGAGGTTTAGAAAATGTCCGTATATTTGTATCAACAAACAACGAAAAACACACACGATGACACACACAACACACACAACAGGACACGCGCTTAATTGCACTATAGACGGTTTATGTCCGACTGAATGGGGAATGAGTAATCTAGTTCAAGTAAATAATGACAACAAAGTATTTCCTTACGGAGTAGAATGGGTATATATTGACCAAGGAGTGTTACAATCAGAGTATCTAGGGTTTTCTACACCACAAGAAGCAAGAGAATTTATAGAACAAAACAAATCTTATAATTTTATTAAAAACAAGTAAAACCAACGGGGGCGAAAGCCCCCTTTAAAACCAACACAATGAAAGACTTTATCAAAGGCGCAATATTTCTAATTACCCTAGCAACAATTTACTACCACGTTATGTGGATTATACACTAAAGAGTAGCGTTCATTTCTCTATTTCTATCTAACGCTTGTTGACTAGTAACCTCACTACTTACTACAAACGCTCTCATTGGCTCGTTTTGTAGTTGTGCGATTTGATTTATTCCACTATTACCTACTACGTTAAAGTTAGGTGCTTGAGATCCTCCACCGCTAGAAACTGTAGGGGCATCTGATGCACCACCTTCTCCACCGTCAAACTTAGAACTAGCAATCTTTACAAGTGATGCCGCACCTGTTGTAGCAACTATACCTGCCTTAACAAAGTTGGCTCCTGTTAACGCATCTTGAGGTACTGCAAGTTGTTGCATAATACCCGAAGCGGTAGATGCTATGGTCTGACCTATTTGCAACGCTTTGTTAACCTTAAATTGTCTCTTTGCACTTGCTTCATCTTCTGCCTCAAATGCAGACATAAGGTCTCCCAATGCACCGAAACCTTGTGCTACTAAGTCAACCTTCTGAGCGTTTAGTTTCTTGTCTCTAAGGGTTTGTTCTTCCTTAGACTTTTCGTCTATAGCGTTTAGTTCTGATTCTAATCTCTTTTTAAGTTCTATTTCTAGTTCTGCGTTACCTTTCGCTATAGCAAACTTATCATTATAAGACAACTGTAGTTCTTCCTTCTCTCTTTGAGCATCGTCCTTAATTAGAGAGATTCTTAACTTGTTTTGTTCGTCTTCTTTTTGTATTCTCTTTTCGTTTAGTCTTACGCTCTCATTGTAAGCGGTCTCTGCCTCTTTTATAAGTATTTTCAAACGCTTGTTAGAGGTTTCTTCTGTAAACTC
>Ga0208159_1000083_pt1 | contig 34617 bp, 52 predicted proteins | sample 9_EtaG_FD_184082 | JGI IMG/M metagenome (GOLD analysis project Ga0208159, IMG submission 184082) | Marine viral communities from the Subarctic Pacific Ocean - 9_ETSP_OMZ_AT15188 metaG (SPAdes) (version 2) | ecosystem: Environmental > Aquatic > Marine > Oceanic | place: Pacific Ocean | collected... | reverse complement strand
TACGATTATTGTCTGCATATTCTCCATCAGCAATTCTTTCACCTACCATCTGAAGAAGCAATCTACCAGTCGTAGCGTCTGGGTTGATGGATACACAGACTTCTCCGTTGTTATAGTCATCGGTATATACAAACGAATCATTCTTAACGCTTGTTACTGTCCCTAGCGATTTATTTTCTGGAGTCCTTTTAACTACATAATGTGTGTTTGTATCTGCCTTCATTGTCGGATATTCATAACCCGAAAACGTATTGCTAATTTGATACGGCGTTCCTTTGTATAGTGTTGCATCTAGCAATGCATCCACAAACGGTGTATTACTTCCAGTTTGTTCTAAGCCTGGATCGTAGTTTTGATTTTTAATCTTCAGCGTGGACCAAGCAGTTCGATTATAAATCTCATAACCTTTTCGCCACTTGACCCAATCACTTTCAAGATTCCACTGATCGATTATGCTTCTTTGAACCGTAGAACCAAATTCCCGATTACTTGGGTAGAAACCAGAACCCCTTGGATTACCAAGAGATCGATTTATACTGGCAAATCCCTTAAAGGAGTATATGCCAGGATTAAAGTCACTACGCTTCCTAGGCATCAATAGAATCCGCCATGGACTCCAAGTAGGGGTGCTTCGGTTGCCGTATCGCTAGAGGTCTTCTTCTTAACCGCAGCCCACAGGCACTTACCTTTAGGAATGTATAATGCTTGGAACTGTGTACCAATAACTAAGCTTGAATCTGTAGAACCTTGACCAGGAACTGGATTCAGTACAAAAGGCATTGCACCGTAAACAGTTTTAGAACCTTCTGTTGTTGTGCCATTAAAGGTTCCAAGGAAAGAGGCTTGAGATGCTCTCAAGAAGTCTTTTGCACTACTCATATACATATTGACTGTATAAGCAGCACTAGTTGCTCTGGAGAGCGTGTAGATCTCACTAATTATTGCACCGTCATTCGTTGTGCAGTCAACAATCAGCTTTGCACCGTTTGAGCCACCAATGGTGATTACAGAGTTTGTTTCTACTGTTGCACCAGCAAGGTCAACAATTTCATGCAGTACTCGGTCAACCAGAAGTGGTTGCTTATTAGTAGATGTTGAAGCCATTACGCTTTACCTCCTTTCTTTCCTTTTGTTTGCTTAGTCGCACCTGGCGTCATTGCCATACCTGCGTATTGTTCCATGGTCGGTAAAGGCGTTCCTTGACCAGCGTTAAAACCCGGTGGAGTTTGAACATTTGCAGGCTGACCAGTAAGACCCATAAAACTTTGAGGCTTGCCCTGCATAGACGGATGCATGTTCATTCGACTTGCTTGCATCATCTCTGCAGGTGGGGTAGGTGCAGCAAACAGTGCGAGTGTGCTCCGTTGATGCCCACGCATAGTTCCTGATCCTTGGTTTGGCATTGGAGAGCGCGGGACAAATGCGGGGTTGATATCACCACCATCAACACCAAGCTGTGATGCACTCATCAAACCTTTATCACCATAAGGAAACTCATTCACAACTCTTCCGTCAGGACCTGGGAGTGCACTCAGCTGAGGACCAAAACTGGTGACATTGCCAGGATTGTTCATCTGAGTTGTTGGATCACCAGGAGTGACCGACATATTGATTGATAGCTTCTCTCGATTGGGGTCGAGCGCAATAGAATTTTGTTGAACTTTAGATCTAGCCATTATGCAATCCTCATGGTTTCAGAACGATCATTATTACTAAAGTCAGCATTACCAGCAGCTTTTGCATAAAGTGCAAGGCGTTGATCTAACTTGTCAGTTCCCACAGAGTTTTGTTCTGGGGGTGCAGGCGGAGTAGGCACTGTTTCAGGAGCAGGCGCTTGATTCACTACAGGCTGTACACCACTGGTATATGGATTTCCATCGCCTTGAGCTCTGGCTTGCCTAAGTCTTTCTTGATAGTCAGATTCCTGACTATTCATTGTAATTTTATGAGCACCGTGAGTATTTACGGCATACATGGTTTTATTTAAATAGCCTAAACCTATTCTACACTTAAGACCAATCAGTGCTGAGCATCATGCGAGTACCGACTGCTGTATCTGCAGGACCGGGTACAGCCATAATAAATTCAGCACCTGATCTTTCAAACGCATATCGACGTACTTCAGGACGACGATAATTTGGTACGTAAAGGCTTTCCGCAAGACGATCAATTTCTCTCAAATAGATTTCTCTGAAATACTCATCACCTTTGAGTGGATCTGAGGTACTGATTGTTCGGCTTACATCACCAGAAATAATCTCTTGCCGAGATGGATTTAATACTCTGCTACCATTATCATCAAAATAGTCGTCAGGAATAGCTGCACTTGCTTTCCATGCGATATCACAACGTTTGATATGATAGTTGATCTGCTCATACCAGTAATCATCTGGGATAAGTGACATTGCTTCTTCTAATCTTGATCGATCACCAGCAGGTATCTGGGCACCGGCATTGAAGCCAAGGTGAAATCGAACTTTAGATTTTAGATAATCGTCTAGTTCCATCAGGCAGCTCCTTGGGTGATATTGCTGTAAGTACTGGCAAGCTCGTTTTGAAGCATGCTTTTTTCAACTTGAGTCAGCTCTTCACCCATCTGAATCTTTGCAAGTAGTGTTGCGGCGGGAGAATTTTCCATCATTGCTTGACGTGCTCCAGCTCCTAATCCACCACCCAAGATTGCTCCAACCAATCCGCCAGCAAAACGTGTACCAGGGCGAACAGCATTACGAATGCCTCGCATTCCAGTATTAGGAGCAGGAACTAACCCCTGTCCTGCCGCTAACCTGTCTTTCAATTTATTTATCTGCAGTCCAGCAGCATGAGGAACTGCACCAGCGGTAGCTCCTGTTAACGCACCAAGACCAGCACCAAGTGCTGTAGAACTACCAGGGCTAATACGATCTTGTTCGTCTTGTGCTGCCTTTGCTAGTAAAGCTTCCTCAATACTAATAGCCATTACTACACTTCTACTTTTATATCACTAGTTTAACTAATAAAGATCAAGTCCTCTTCAATCAGTTGATCCCAATTGACTCGGGGAATATTTTCTAGCTGTTTGAGATTGGCAAACCTTTCGCCGCTCAATGACATACGTAGTTCAACAATCTTCTTGGCGGTAGCAAAGCCAACACCAGGCAGTCTTTTAGCAATTTGTTCTGCAGGAGCAGCATTTAAGTTTAAGCGAGTATCTTCAATCGGCACAACAGTTTGAGGGATTTGCTCTTCCGGCGCTTCTTGTTCTACAGGAGCGATCTTTGCCATACGTCCTTTTTGAGGATCATAAGGAACTAGTTGATCAAGCATCATAAAAGTAACGCCACCTGCAGCGTCTTTAACCATTGCAAACTCTTTATCGTGCTGAGTAACAAATTCCACCAACTTACCTGTCTTGGTGTCTTGAAATAACTTGTGGTCGGACATATCTTTGGGGTATACCTAATCTTATTATAGGCACAAAAAAAGCGCCTCCGAAGAGACGCTCTTGATGCTGATTATATAAATCAGGTGCCTTGACCAGCTTCAATTCCATAAGGAATATGAGCATCTTCAGCGTCAGGAGCAGAGGCTGCACGGTAGTAGCAAACTTCAACCAGAATGGCGGAAGGGCTCTTACGGTCAGCACCAGCAGAGGGGTTCTGCTCAGCGGTGAAGCCTGCAGAGGTGACGACCTGGACTGCAGTATCAGCAGAAGTGCTTACAGCAGTGCCATTCAGTACACCCAGCATTGGAGAAGTAGCGCCAGCAGCAGGGAAGAAGAGATCACTTGCTGCAGTCAGGGTTACTTCACTACCGGTGTTACCAGGAGCGTTGCCGCCGAGAGCGACAATCTTGATGGTGTTACCGGAAGCAGCTGCTTTCACGCCAGGGGCGGAGACAGCTGTGCGATAGACAACGGAATCCTTAGGAATTACGAAGGTCTTATCAGTACGAGGCTTGTCATCTTGACGCAGGTCAGGAGACAAGATCTTCAGGCCATAGGTGCCAGCAGCAAGAGAGCCACCAGACAGAGTGCCTGCATTGTCAGGATCGAGGACCAGTGCACCAACGGCACGGTAGAACTCAACACCAGGGATAGCTTCAACACCCTGCTCGCGATATGCGTTCAGGTGAGAAACATAATTACCGGGGAAAATTACGGACATTGTTAGTTACCTCCTATCAATAAACGAAAGAGTAACCAACCGTAATGAAATCTCTATTCAGAGTTTCAAAACCGGCGAACAGGCTCCAGATCATGATGATGAAACGGCTGAAGTCGTCGTTGTTATTCAGCAAGATCTGAGCGTTGTTACCACCAATACCCACGCCAACAGCCTGAGGGCCGAAGAAGATCAGCTGAGATGCCGTGTAGTCAGCGGCAGAGCTGCTCTCGTCAGTCACCACGAGGTTATAAGAGGTTTCGGGCAGGTTGGTGGACTCGAACCAACGGACACCCTCAAAGAGGAAGCCAGTAGGCATAACGGGTTGACCAGCAACAAAGCCAGCTTGACCGTAAGCAGGACCCATGCCTTGGTAGAAGTTGGCGTTGGGAGCCTGGTTGGGCTGCATGGGGTTAATCATGCCGTTGCCCGGATAGCGAGCGATCTCGCGGAAGTCAGCGTTCTGGCGCAGGTGCATCATCGCGGTCGGATCCACGATGCAGCGGTAGTAGCCATCAGCGAAAGTCGGGACGTTGCGCTTACGCATGTCCTTGACAACTTCCAGAAGGTCGGTCTTCACATCGAACTTGGCGGATTCGCCAGCGGCGTAGGTAACGCCGAGGGTGCCACCGGAACCACCTTTGGCTTTACCGCCAGGCAGGTAGTAACCACCTTGATCTTTGCTTGCTTGACCAGCAGCTTCTGCTTTCAGGAGTTCGTTAGCGAACACCCGATCGCGCCAGCGGCGATAGTCGTCGAGCAAGGTCAGAGAACCGATGCTCTGATGGAACACGTTCAGGTTGCCGGTATCCAGCAGCAGACGCTGAGCGGTAATCAGAGTTTCGCGAGCCACCTTGAAGGTGGAAGGCTGAGAGGAATCGCGGGAGTCAGCAGGACCGGTGTACTCACGGAGAGTCACCAGCACTTTGTCCTTGACGATATTGCGTGCGGAGGCGGATCCAAGTGTTTGATCGGCTGTCCGCTCACGGGACTCCTTAGTGCCGGGCTTACCCCAGAAGCGGTAACGGTCTAACTGAACTGTTTGACCGGGTTGCTTAGAGAAGTCGTGTACCACAACCGGCTCAACTGCCATCTCAATGATGTAAGCCGGGTGGGGACGATAAAGCTCTGCACCAAGAAGCTTCGGAAAATCATTATCAATCCACATAGGATCGTAACTCCGTAAGCTAAAAAGGTTTATAAGTGTCTTCGACTTAGACACATATAACGATATTAGTAGTTATTGCTATACTTTAGAATATATACCCCAATATTTTGTGGTTAATAACGATGGAATTTATCGACGACAATGAATGGACTCCGATTCATACTTTACCGGGCTATGAATGCTGTATCGAATACTATATAAACAGCAAAGGACAAATCAAAAGCACTAAAGGAAGGTCCGAGAAAATATTAAAGCAACGGAAGAATAAGAATGGCTATATGCAAGTTAACCTTACACAACGAATTGGAAGAAAGAAAACAATTACCGCAGCAGTTCATACACTTGTAGCACTTGCATTTTTAAAACCCCCATTATCACTGCCCGGTCGTACAAAGACATGTAGCAGAGTTCGTCATGTAGATGGTCAAAAAGATAACAACATCGTTGGTAATCTTAAATGGACTAAAATAGAAGAAAGTTGTAATCGCGAAAATGGCTGATAGTCTTATTCTTACTGGTGTAAAAAACGTAAGTAAGCACACTGGCAAAGAACTGCGGTTGACCCGTCCTAAGCGAGGTGGTGATACTCATAAAATCAAAGAATGGTGGCACGCTACTAATGGTGTTCAGTATGTTGACTGCACTATTTTTGAAGTTACTGCTAATGGAGAAGTTTTGAAGCTTGCTGTCGCTTCAGGAAATGGAACGCATGTGCGTATTGACCATGATGGAAAGCTTAATTTTGCTTTTTATGGTGCAAAGGGCATTACTCGTGCAGCACTCTTTACTCGTGATCTGGGTTTAATTGAGCACTACGTTCTCCCGACAATGAGCGGTGGCAAGGTTATGACTGTCAAACCTCAAGGATCTTCTGAGAAGCCTGCAGGGGTAGAGCCTAAAAAAGCTGTTGCAGTTAAGTCTACAAAGACTACTCCTATCGTAAATACCAAACCTTCTCCTGTCCCTACAGTTAAGCTCTCAAAAAAACCTATTAAGAAAAAACTTGAAGATTAATAGCTAGGTCGGTCGTTACTTTTCATGATTTGAGCCTTATTTGTAATAGACTCAAGCGGGCTATACTCTTCTCCAATTTTTACTTCAATGTTGTAAGGGAGTCTGCGAGTATTTCTCGCATGAACACCAACAAAGAAGTGATCTTTTGGTTTGATGAACATTACATCGTATGGATGTTCTTCATGATCACTTGTGTAAAGGCGTACATCAAGATGATTGTCGTTGTAAATATTACCTGTTTCGTGATTAACAATTTCTACACTTAAATAAGTTTCAGTGCCTACATCAGGCAAAGTCAATGCGGGAGTAGCGGCACTGTTCCATCCAGTATCATTCTCAGGTGCATCGTCATCCTTTGCAGCTAAGTTATAGCTTGGTGATACTGAGGTATCGAACAAATCAATCTTTGCTGCGTTATACCCTGGCTCCATGTATTCAGCCAGAACAATATCACCAACAACATTCAGGTTGACTCGTAAAAAATAGTTCTCTACACCAAACAATCCTACAGAATCTTCGTAGTGAAGATTGTATGGGACAACGCTTATTTCTTCTACGTCTGGTTTGGTGATGCTTGCACCATTTGCATAATTCAAAACCTTCCCAGATGCATAGCGATCTGGGTTGGTATTATCACTAGCAGAATAACTCTGATCGTGCTTTAAGATTTCCTGTGTAACGTTCATGCTGCACGATCTTACTTTCTTCTATTGTATTAAACATAGTCACTGACGCATTCCGATTGCTCTCTCAACCCTTTAAGGGCTTTGTGTTCTAGCGTCCTTACACGGTCTCTGCTCATATTTAAAATCTGACCAATTGCTGTCATAGACATTGGCTCAAGCATTTCATCGCCAATGCCGTAGCGCATGCTAATTACAGCGGCTTGCATTTCAGGTAGATCATTAATGAGTTCTCGAATATCCTCTTTAATGAACTGCTGCTCAAGCAATAGATCGGGTAGCTGAGATTTATCTTCAAGCAGATCGATTAGAGCGGTATCGCGGTTTTCTCCAATTTTGATTTCGAGAGATGTTGGTTGACGAGCCTTGCACATCAAATCTTTAATCTCATCAACACTCAAATTTAAGTATTCAGACAATTCAAATACGTTTGGAATCTCACCATTCATTTGACTTAATTCACGCTGGGCTTTCTTAAGCTTGTTGAGGTTTTCTGTAACATGAATTGGTAGCCGAATCGCCCTCGATTTTTCAGCGATTGCACGAGTAATCCCTTGCCTAATCCACCAATATGCATAAGTACTAAACTTATAGCCACGACCTGGGTCAAATTTTTCAACACCTCTTACAAGCCCAATAGTTCCCTCTTGAATAATATCAAGCAGATCCATATTCCGTTTTGTATATTTCTTAGCTACTGACACAACAAGACGCAGATTTGCTGTCACCATTTTGTCCTTAGCTTTCTTGCCTTCACGGATTTCACGCTTTAAATCTTTGACAGTCATACCTAGAACTCCTGCCAAATCGTCTTTTGTAGCTGTACTTGCTAACTCTTCGCACGCTTTGATTTCCATCAAACGTTGTACTTTTCGACCAAGCAAAATCTCTTCATCATGTTCTAGAAGTGGGATTCGGCCAATGTCGCGCAAATAGGAGCGAACAGAATCTCCAGAACTCTTCACTTGTGACATATTCAATCTTCACTGATACTTAATTCTATCAGTAGATGTTCAAAAAATCAACCATATATTCCTGCGAATCTAACACTTTCGGTGGGCTTATTTTCTGATTCGAGTGACTCAACTGCCATTGCTTGAGCAGCATGCTCGTTATATCCTCGTTCTTTATAGTTACTTAGATTTCTTTCGTACGCTTCAATAGAGCTTTCAAAGTCATCACCATGATGGATCATCTCAGCAGTCAGATGATTGGCTGCTTGATCTTCCACACCATCAGACTTCAGGTGCTTCCAAATAGCTTGAAAGATTTCTGGATCGTTAGCAAAATCGCCAGCCTTTCTACTATTCACAATACCGTACTAATTATTCTCTACTAATTCTATCAATTTAGCTAATTAACTCATCGCATTTTTCATGCCTAATTGCTGCATGACACTGACGCCTCGTCGTTCTGCTTCACCAGGATTTGCAAAAGATGCTGTTGCAGAATTAGCACCGTACTTGGCATAAATCATCGTAGAAACTGCTTGCTCGGCATCTTGTTGTGCTTGAGACTGTTGTAGCTGTGCAGTCCGCATAGCACCATCTTGTTCAGCAATCTTGCCAATAACTGCGGTATCGGCATCTTGACCAACCTTGGTCATGAGTTGCTGTGCACTAATTTGTTCCTGAGGGTTCAAAGCAACTTTGCTAGGAGTGCCTGTATCCAAGCTGTTATCAATCAGAGGCGTAGGCTGAACCATACCCACTTCGCCTTTATTTAAATGAGCGTGAGCTAAAGCAGGGTTAATCATCTTTATGAGCTTTTGTTGTTACTTATATTGTATGCAAATTAAATACGACCTTGTTCAGGTCCATCTGCATAGTCGATAGCTGCTAACAATGCTGCGAGTCCACCAGAACCAGCAAGCACTTGACCGGCCATTCTTTGAGTATTGTTATCAGGGGCTTTATTTTTAAGTGCATATTCGCCCCCTACACCTAGCAGCTCTTTGACAAAAATATCTAAATTCTTGTTTTCAGGTTTAGATGCAAGCTGAATAGCAGCTTCAATATCTTCTGTCGTAGGCTTACGGCCTAGAACCTTCTCAAGAATTTGAGGAGTAATCTTGCCGTGGAACACATAATCCAAATCAGGATTAGAAGGCAACGACCCCGAAGAGCCGATGCCTAGTTCTCTTGCTCTAGCGCCAGAGTTGTAACCCATCACATATCAGAAATAAGGGCTTTGGCCTGAAGAGCACCTTGGGGAGCTTGGGAGAGGTACTGCCAAGCTTGCTCAGGATTGCTGTCCATCATCTGACTGAAGGAGCCCCAGAAATCGTTAGCGACGTTCTCTTGGCGGCCAGGGGTAGGCATCTCCATTTGAGGACGCTGGAAGTTCGGGGGAACTTGTCCCTGCTCTTGAGCTTGGATTTCAGCTTCGAACTGAGCACGGGCTTCAGTTTGCTCACGGACGCTGGTCTCTTCAGCAGTCTCAGTCGGGTAAGGACCACTAGGACCGAAGAACTCGTTGACATAGTCAGCAAGCACATCAGGGTTGGTGAGCATGGTGTTCATGGCACCGTTTTGCTCTAAGGAAGCTTCAAGACTGGTGACTACATCGTTGCCACGCTGGACCTGCTCAATAAGAGCATCCTCAACAGCACAGGCATAGGTATTCAGGAGAGCGGGGGCTTCTGCGCCGAAGTGCTCAAGAACCTCAAGACTTTCGTTGCTGATTCCGCTTAGATACTGATCTTGAGCCTGGCTTGCTCCTTGCTGAGCCGCCTGCTGTACCAGCTGACTGACCTCTGCTTCCGAAAACGCCTGGGTTGAAACTTGGGGCTGCGAAGTCGGGGCTACCGATTGCGCCATTGAAGCCCAACTGGGTTGTGTAGTTGCCTGCGGGGTTGGCGTCACTTGGTAAGCCGAGGGTGAAACCTGGGCCTGGGAGGGGCTGGACGTATTCAGGCTTGCGCTCAGGGCCTGAAACGCCTGCTGCCATGGATTGCTCTGAGGTGCCGAAGCCTGCGGGGCCTGGGCCGGTGCCTGGTAAACCGGTGCCTGCGGTGCCACCGATTGGGCCGGTGATACCTGGGAGGTTTGGGGTGCGCTCGTCGCGTATTGGCTGACCGCGCTCGGCACGTAATTGGTCGGCGCTGCTGAGCTCATCTGGGGAGCTGTTGCTGTCGCCTGGCTTGTAACTTCCACTGTAACTTAACTCCTTACGTAAAAATTCTAAAGATCGATATAAGAACCCTGTCATATCAAGGTTCGGGTCAGAAGCCAGAGGCATATCTGGCATTTGTGGATGCGGTAATTGATAGAAACTACCGAGAAGACTAATAAAGCTGTTAATACTGCTTTGGGTTTGCTGGACCATCCTGAACGGAAATCCGCTTAGCATTGCGGCCCTTTCTTCGTCAGTTTTTCCGGGGAAGAGATATTTAAGAGCTTCAATAGAATCAACTCCTAATTCTTGAAGGTTACGGACGACAATACTGTTATTCAGAATGTCTTCAGTACTTTCTTCAAAAACTTCGCCCATCCATCGCCAGCTGACTTTTGTTGAGCCATCAGGGATGAGGCCAGTGACACCAGGAGGTATCTCACCTGAATCTAGTCTAGCACGCATCTCATTATCACGATTCTCGACGAATTTACGGTAGTCCTTCTTATATTTTTCAGCAGCTTTTTTGTACATTTCCTCATCCTGATATTCTTCAGGGAGAGGTAGTATCGGCTCTTCAAGCCCAATTGTTACGGCAAATGATTCTCTAAAGTTACGCTCTTCTGCATAAATCATCATTGCAAACAGCCGGCAGAGACCATATGTAAATAATGCTCTTGTTTTTTTCTCTGCTGTTGCAGCAACACGCCCATAAAGCGTTTTGATTTCATACGCAGTGGCAGCTGTATTGATATCGATGTCATCAACACCACCTAATGCCAAGCGGATCTCAGATCTGTACTGCTTGACATATAAGTTCTGGTCACCAGACACGCTGTCGGGAGTCATATACCCAACGCGGTCTGTTGGCTCAAGATTTGCAATTACACGTGGGACTTTGATTTGTCCGTCGAGAGAAGCACCACCAAACGGTTGACTTACACGAGTGCTTGACCGAGATGATGCACCAATCGGTGCAAAACCAGCTTGAGAGCTAATCGTAGGTCTAAATGAATTTTCATCGCCACTATCAACGATGTCATGCTTAGGCCTACTGGAAATAAGCGTCGGGTTACCGAAGAACTTCATGTTCTTACGGATATTTCTCACCAATTCATCGTGATACAAGATCTGGTGTGCCAACCAATCGAATTCACCGTTACCTGTAGCCTCTCCAGTGCAATCCATGTGGTTGAATACTTCAACCGCAGGGATAAAGCCCAGACTATTAGTCAAAACTTCAGTTTGACCTGGGTTGCCCATAGGCATGGCACCCATTTCGTTAGCAAACTCTATCTTCTCGTCAGAGATAGTTTGTTCAATACGATCCTTATAAACTTTTAGCTGAATCCACTTCTTTTTACCGGGCTTCCCATTGGCAGAAGGGTAGTTATCGGCTAATCCATAGCTCTGTTGAACGTTAAAGGAATAAACCAGAACTACTGACTCAAGTTCACCAGTCTGATTTCGGTATGCCCTATAGCTGTCTTGTGGAAAGTATAAAATCTGATAACTTTCACCAGATGGTCTGAAATAAAACAGACCTTGACCATCACACAAGAAATAATCGACAATACTGTCATATTTCATTTCTAGCATGTTCTCTTCAACAACACGTGCTAGAAAGTCTCTGCGCTTGCCATAAGAATCTTGCTCTGAGAAGAATTCAATTCCTCTTCGAAGCATGAATGTTCGCATTTGAGCAAGGTGAGAAGACACAATCATCGTGTCTACTGACAAATCCCCTCGCCGCTCTTTGGCAGCTAAGAGGATTTGTTGGAATTCACCTTTAACGGCCATTTTCGCCATATTATTGCCCTTTAGTTATTACTAGTTTAGATAGCTTTAATATCTTCCATGGCTTGATCATAAATCTCTTTAGTTCGATCTACGGTCGGAGGGGGAATTTCAGGTAATTCGAAATTGCCACCGAATGGGTTATTGCCAAACAATGTTTGATTACGTTGTTCGGCACGCTTACGTGAATCACCGATTGACGTATTCATGCTGTTTTCTAATTCAGTCAATCTTTGAGCATTATTAGGCCCATAATCATCGATCTTGCGCTTGTCATAGGACTTGCGCATATCTTTCTGACCAAGCATATTTGAATCAATGTACATATCCATAAACTTGGCTGCAGCTGCGGGGCTGTCATCCGTGTCATAGAAGCCACCCATAGTTGCTTTACTTACAGGGCTGTCATACAAGTTGTTCTCGCCATCACCACCACTGTAATTAAAGGTACGGCTGCTTCCACCGTAGTAGCGACGATTATCTGACTGATCTCTACTATCAATAGATTGATTTATAGAATTGTCCTGGCTTACTTGATTACTATTTCCGTCAATAGAAATATCATTGTCCTGATTAATAGGAGAACTGATAGAGCTATCACCACTGCTTGTGTTGCCGGTCTGCTGACCGCCTTGTGCTGGCGTTGTTGTTTCTACTGGAGTAGGAGTATTGTTGTTATCAGGATCGCCCGATTGTTCTTCATCTGGGCGGTTTTTCATCATTGCTCTTAATTTATCTAATCTATTTTCGGCTTTGCTGCCCATTTTGGTGTTGTCTTCATTACGACGTGCATATTGAATGACTTGATCAGCCGCTTCATATTTATCTAGACCAAAATCTTTGGCTGCGTCATGAACGTGACGAATATCTAAAGCACTAAAACGATCAGTGTCTTTACTAGAACCAGCACCGCGAGCTGTACGATCGTAGTTATTTAAATAATCAACAAAAGAGGCTACGTTACCTTCCCCTGCCATCCGTTTTTTAGACATCGGCTATTTATCTATCAAAGCTCTCTTTATTGTACAAAAGTCAGATATATTTAGTTTCCGCTAATACTTACCTCTATCATCAGTTATCTATAAATCAAAACTATCGCTGTTGTAATCAATCTGTAGGTTCCCTCTTCTTAATAGGCCACCCATAGTTAATACCATTGAATCAACAGCATCATCATGCGGAGAATGACCAAAGTTAAGTAGCTCATCTTCTAAGACATTCCACTTTCTCCACTTATTCCAAACAACTCGTTTATTTTCATATAATCCTAGAACGCCTCGTAATCTGGCTAATTTGTCTCCTTTAAAACCTTTTACTGGAGATACGGACAAATTGTATAAAGCACGTTGTTCAATTACTACCCTTTTGAAATCACCTTCAAATGAGTTCTGATAAGCAACAGCTTCAGGCCATATTACGCACGGCGACATTGTTGGAAAGAATTGACCTTCATCGTTTTCAGCAAGGATATTCCAGTCTGCGAGCATCTCACAGAGGAGGTCCATCTTTTCAAGATTGCCCATGGTGCGGGCACGACGCTGATCGATCATGTAAATTTTGCCTTCTTTAATTCCACCTAACGTCATTACAGTCCAGTCGTTCTTTTCACGAAGCCCTGCACTAAGATCAATACCTACGCCTAAACAGTCATAGTCTTCTGGAACCTCACCTTTGATAATCAACTCAGGTGAAATTCCAACTTCAGTTGATCTGACTGCTGCATTGAGATACTGGTATGCAAAGGCAACTCTATCTTCAAGCTTCCGGTCATTCAGATATTTCATAGACCAAAACTCTGGCCAGTATGAACGCTGTTTGCCCTCGTCGTCTGTTAAGACCGCTTGCTGAACGATCTGCTTCCAATTGTTTTTAGGGACAAATAGTGTTGCGTGTATATCGTTAAAGTGGAAGCGGGTTCCCAAACAGATAGCCCGTGCACCTTGAAACATCGTTGGTGCGATAACGTTAGACCAAGTCTGTTCCATCTCACGGCGAATGTCTGGGTTGTTGATTGAAGCGGCAGATTTGATAGGGTCATCAATAAGCACCAGCTGCGATCGTTTAGAGGTGATTGCACCTTTGAGACCGCCACACGCAATTGTAAAAGCTTCTTCACCCGCTGTATCAATTCCAGCAAATTCATAGTCAATACTCCAATATTCATCTGATCGTTTTATCTTTGATAGTCTCACCATAGGAAAGACTTCTCTGTATTTTGGGGAGCTGAGAATGCCTTTAATGGTTGCTGACTTCGCACGACTAATATCGACCATGTAAGCAATGTACAAGATTCGCAGCATTTTCTTGGCAGCGGCATGTCGGCCTATCATCCAAGCTGCAAACAAACCAAGGACAGTGCTTTTGGCAGATCCACGGGGTGCGAGGATCGAAGTATTTGGTCCTGCAATTCCTAGTAGACATTCGCTATCTTCCCCTGTACATAATTCTGCATGCCACTCCAACATATGCTTTGCTGGAGCCTTACCCATAAACTTACAAAACGCTTGAAAGTTATCTCTTGCTTCTAAAACCTCCTCGCTAGGTGCTTTAACAGTTACCTTTGTCGCTGTCATCAAAGCTGATCGTCTATAAGCTAATGCAGCGCTAGGTATTGCCATAAGTTAAACCTTTACCCCAAGTTTAACTAATATTCTGTTTTAACGTTTTAAACCGTAGTCTCTAGCTCTACGTTCATATTGTTGATCTCTAATTCGTTGAATTGCTTTACTACGTGCTGCCATTGCTTTAGTTTCTGCAAATGCTATGGCCATGTCTCGCTTTAATTCTGCATCAGCCATTTGTCTTGCTGAAGTGCCAGACCCAGCTTGATCAATTGGAGGTAAAGCCTTGGGAAGGGTATTTGCTAATCGTATGCCTGATGAACCTGCATCTACTATTGACGGCAGTTCTTTTAGTTCAGGTCGATTGATTGACATCAGTTCAGCTCGCTATAAATCTTAGCCCAAACAGCATTCATTGCATTATCCATAGGTTCTGCAAAATGTGGATCATCTTTAAAAATGGCTGTAAGTTCACGCATTACTCGATCAGCACCAGCCAGGATTAATCCACGCTTGTCCGTGGTTTTATTCATCCGGTCAGACGTTTCAATATGCGAACGAAGTTCCTTCTCCAACGAAGCCAGACGAGCCGCACCATCCGAGCCTTTGATTTCTCCCGAGGTAATGGCCATACGTAAGTCTTGTATATCGGAATGAAGAGCAGCAATTTCGCTATTAAGTATCTCACGGCGATTTAATTTTTTAAATTTCATTTTGACCCATCGGGCCATATCGTTAAATGTGCCGGGATATTTCAAGATTCCTGCATATACCCAAATTTCAATAACCGATGGAGTTATCTCAGCAAATTCTCTAAAGTCTTCTGACTCAGCGGCAGGTAAGGTATCAAGCCACTGATCCACATAAGTGACGTATACCTTCCCTGTCTTGGATTGTGCAACGGTCATCAGAAGCCTCTTGCAAGCCTGTTAGAGCGGCCCTGTGCTCGGTTTTCAGTACGAGCATTTATTTTATCTTCGAAGTCATAGTTCTTACGTGCCTGGTCACCCACTGCAGCGGTATTCAGGCGATCCTGCTCACCCTGCGTAATTCTGGAGAGTCGATCTTCTACACCCTGTGATCTGTAGTTCTTACGAGTCTGCTCCCCACTAGATTGCAATAAGCCAGTGTTTCTACCGAATTCTCGATTTTGGAATTCATCCTGCAGTTCAAACTGCTTATCCATAGCTCTCATGCCGTAACCAAATTCGTCAGCACGTGCATCACGCTGGTTTCGTAGTTCTAGGTCGGCACCAAATTTAGCGTTGTCTTTATATAGGCCTGACTGAAATTCAGCCATACCTTTGGTCAACTCATTATCAAACCCTTTACCGATAAAATCTCCCATCAAGCCATATTTAATATCTCGTCCTAAATTGTCATCTGGACTCTGAGCTGTACCCATAAATTTCTCCATCATCTGCTGAAACGTATTCATCCCTTCATATGTTTTTTGCACATCTTGTTGCGGATTAGAAGAGTTGTCTTCTGTATTAGAAGAGCTGCCCTCTGGTTTAGTAGCTGCCCCTTCTTGCGACTCACTACCTTCATCTCTGTCATCAATACCATTCTTATTGATATCTCTAAAATCTGCTGTCCTCATGATTCAGATTAATTTTACAAGACTATATTCATTCTATCTAAGTACAATGTATGTATAAAGCGTAGAAGTGTTATGCAGTTTAATTCGGTACAGAGTGGAAGTTTCCTGACCGGCGCTAAGTCAGTTACAGATGCTGCTACAGAAATCTATAACACTGCACAGCAGACTGGTTTTCAAGTCGATACGGTTATTAAACAAGCCAATGCAAATGAAGCTTTGAAAAAAGTTGCTGCAGCTCGTCGTAATGCATTAATGGCTAGTACAGCTACTAAGGGCGTTGTTGAGGCTAAGACCGAAGATATTAAGACTAAAAGGGATAAAGCTATTAAAGATATTTTACGTCCTGCTGTGCGCATGGAAGGTGTGAACCGAATGGCTGGCAGTGTAGCTGCTGGTGCATATATTATGGATGAGGCTAAGCAGGCTCAAAAGGAAAATGCCGCTTTAAAAGACTATCGAACAAAAATGCAAAAAAACCAAGAGGAAATACTACAACAAGGAAAAGAATCTCGTGCGCAGCAAGCAGCATTCATTAAACAGATTTTAAAAGGAAGTGGCGTTAAATTTAGTGATGATGGTACTCCTATCATTAATTCGTCCACTACCCCTTCTGACCAAACTAATAATTCTGGAACTTTACAAAATATCTCCTCATCTTCTACCAGCATGCCAGTTGAAATACAAGGTTCTGGAGTGTTATCGCCTGAGCAGGTTAAATCACTGGCTAAGAATTCAGGATTCACAGATAGTGAGTCTGACATTGTTGTAAAAATTGCTAGAGGTGAAAGCACCTTTAACCCTAAAGCTCACAATGATGATGCATCTATGGGAGACAATTCCTATGGTTTAATGCAAATTAATATGTTAGGTGACATGGGACCTGAACGTAGAAAGCTATTTGGCATCCAATCGAATGAGCAACTTAAAGATCCTCAAACTAATATGGATGCCGCATTTAAAATATTTCAAAGGCAAGGCTTCCCCGCCTGGACTGTATATCGTGACCTCAAGGCAAAAGGTGAGCTATAAGCCTTAATAGGCGAAGGCTTTACCCATTTCACTAAATCCTTTCATAATTTGCATAATAGCGGCTTGCCGTTCTCTGCGAAAATCACGAGCTTCTTGTAAATCTAAGCGACGATTATTATAATCTTGCTGCATCATCTGAAGCTGCATTTGATTATCAATTCTTTTATTAGAAGATTGATTTTGCAACAATGCAAGTATCATTGCATCTGATTTATCTTTTCTAGTATCTCCATATCTATTGTCATTCTTTAGCTGCAAAGCTTTCTCTTCTTTTTTTCGTTCCTGTGATACTGCAAGATTAATTCCACTTAAATCTTTGCCTTTGATATCAACTCCTGGGTACAATGCTTGTGCTTCTTGTGCAGCGTTAATTGCTTTTTGGGCTCTTTCAACCTCAAGCTTGTATGATTCCTGCGATTGATTATCATTAAGTTTTGGGATCAATTTTTTATTAAGTTCTAAAGTCCCTAATGCGGATGTAATACCTTGTAAATCATACCCATCATTAGTAATAGCTGTATTTATTTTTTTATTGCTTTGATCAAGTCCAAATTTCTCCATTTGAGATTGATCTCTTCCGGTAAAAGCATCAAAAAACTTTTCACCAAAATCTCTTTTAATTCGTCGTCCTGGATCAGCAGTTCTATCAAAGTCTTCGTTCTCTCCTTGCTGCCGTTCAGTTTGACCAAACGCTTCGCTTAAAGGTTTAATTGCGGAAACAAGTGTACTGCCTAGACCAGTGGCTAACGTTCCAGCGCCTAGGCTCGCGAGACCGTATCCTGCGATTGGAATTAAACGTATTCCCATCAGACTAATCCTCGCTGTTGTAATAACTTAATTGCTTCTTCTAGTTTACGTTGTTCGGCAGACTTACCGCCGCCAAATAAAAACTGTGTGGCATCACTTGCCATCTTTCCTAGACCTGCACCAGCTGCGATACCAAGTGGACCGCCAGCTGCACCTAACGTTCCTCCTATACCCATAGCAACAGCATCCATACCCTTGTTCCCAAGGCTGTCAGGTCCAGCAACAATATCGGCTACGTCAAGACCAACTAAGGCTGTACTCAATCCGGGTACGGCACGCAGAATGTTTTTGGCAGCTGTTCCGCCCGCAAAACGTGCCACAGGCCCTACTCTTACTATTCCAGACTTTGCTCCCTTTACTGCAGGCTTACCGCCAAAAATAAGTTGATCTCTTATTTTTGTTTGAGCATTTTCAGCAAAGTCCGCACCGCCTAAGAATCGCAGAACGTCATCAACGTTAGTAGCGCCAATCCTTCTGGCTAGTGCTTCTAGGCTTTCTTTAGTGTGTCCAATAACCATGATGTTTAACCAATAAGTCCTCCAACAGAACTGCCTATACCGCCACCAATCATTGCGCCCATAGGTCCTCCAATCGCTGCGCCGCCAATAGTGCCAATAGCACCTAAGGCTGAACTAAACATGGATTTTCTAGCACTCTTTTTAGCAGCAGATTTCATAGCTTCGGCTTGTTTGTTGGCCATAAAAGCTTTTGACCAGCCAGCTAATCCACCCATCATTGCAGACGCTTCTGCATCTTTGATTGCATTAAATACACTTGTCTCAGAAGCAGAGTTCTGAGCAACTATTCCTGCCATGTCAGGTGAACCCTGACGATTGGCTTGCCAAATCCTTGCAGTATTAACCGCATTACCAGCAGTAGAATAATTACTGCGAGGTCCTCCAGTAATAGACGGAGGAGTTAGGTTTAAGCTGGATTTAGAAAGAGAAAAGCTTGCCATATCAGCGTATTAGCCTTTGTATAGTTTATCAAACTAGTTACTATTGACGAATTCCATAATTAGGTCCAAATGTTCCAACACTTTTGCCGAATACATCTGGCAATGTACCTCCTCCTGCTCCAAATGGAGTTTGACCAAATAGTGCGTTATTGTGGAATACTTTCGTAGGATCAAACATACCTTGTACACCCATACTTCCTATACCTCCTGCTACCCCCATTATGCTACCGAATGTTGAAGCGTTTTGCGCTTGTTGTTGTGCATATGCTCCTGCGTCAACTAATAAATCAGTACCCTTAGCTTGTCCAAACATTTGAGCCGCGTTACTTGCCATTGCTCCAGACCTTTTAGCAGCACTTGCTTTTGTAAAGGCGTCTGCTCTATTACGTGCATTAACTGCTTTATCCGTATCAAACGAATCCATATAACTAACAACGTCAACCGGATTTAAAAAGCTCATGGATTTAACCTAAGTACTGTTCTGCGTTTCCGCCTTCTAATTGATTAGCAACAGAGTTACGACGGCGTCTCTCTGATTCAATTATATTGCCTGTGACATTACCAACTGCTAATCCTGCTAGTCCACCTGTTAATCCACCAATAGCGGCACGCTTAGATCTAGAACCATATTTAGCGCCAGCAGCTCCTCCAGCTAATGCTCCAAGGTAGGGAACAATTCCCGTGGTGACAGGTAAGCCTCTACCAAGGAACTGAACCTCAGGTCCGTGGATACCTTCGTCTGTGAACTTCAAGGCTCCTGCACCGATGGTTAGGTCACCATCTAGCGGGTTGTAGTCCTCACGCTTGTCATACTTAAATGCTTGATAACGGTTGTACTCCTCACGGCTCACATCAGGTCTTACCTGTTTGAATTGTTCGTATGGAAGAAGCTGACCGGTTCTACCCATCAAGTACTTCAGTCCAACTTCACCAATGACGTTTGAGGTCTTGGTTGGATCATCTTTAGAAGGAAGTGCAGCCTTATAGCCTTCAGCTCCACCAAAGGGGCTCAAAAGGCCTAAGCCGGTATTGATTGCAATACCAGTAGGGATTGCTAAAGACTGAACCATGCCTGGGCTGTAGTTCCGTTTTTTCAGATCACCACCTTCTTCAAAGCTGTATCCACGAGATGCGGTCAGGCGATCGTCGATCTGCTTTGCATAGCCCCTACGCAGCATCTCTCCAACGGCTTGTTCGTCTGCTCTATTCAGATAACGCGGCTGCTTGCCCTCACCACTCTTCTTAGTAAACGGAGTATCTGTGCTCTGTACACGAGATTTCTCGTATAGCTGAGGAACAATCCTAGACAGGGTCTGTTCGTTAATTACTTCACCTGTTGCTTGTAGTGCATTCAGAAGCCAGTAGATACCTCTAGTGGTGTCCTGTGTCAGGTCGTTGGCAATGCTTCCACCAAACTGCCCCACTTTGTGTGCTGTGCTGCCCCTTAAGCTCATATCCAACTCTTGGAGGGCTTGCTTCTTTTCAGGACTCAGCATTCCGAGAGCTTCCTGTACCCGGAACGCGGCAGGGTGTGTACCCATCATTGCGTCCCACTTAGTGGATTCTTCTGTTTGTCCTTTCAGCTTGCGATCACGGAGAAACGCATTACGTCTGTCCTCACGACCAAGCTGATAGTCAGCAGAGAAGCCAGCACCTAAATCATTCAGGATGTTTTTGATTTGTTCCCGTCTTCCTTCAGCCATCAGTACTGCCTCAGCTAATTAATGCACTCTGTGTCGAAGCAGGGAGCAGCCCGAGTTCAGCAAGAATACGTCCGGTCTGGTCTTCGCGAATTAATTGTTCAAGTTTCTCGCGATCTTTTTCATTTAAACGTTCATAAGCGGTAAGACCTTTGCCACCTGCAACCTTATCTTTACCACGTTGTATTTGATCTCCAACAGCACGACCAGCAAAGTCACCAAGAATAGAACCACCAATATCAAGCCCTGTTCCTAGTACTTGATTTGTTCCTCCAAGCCTTCCTAAGCCGAGTCCACCCAATGAACCTCCTAGTGCAGTTGAAGTTCCTGCAATTAATTTGTCTCCAATATCTCCTGGCGTCATTGCTCCTTCAAGCCCACCAAACAATATGTCAGGCAATAAGCGTAGCGTAAGTTCGCCTTTTCCCATATACTGATTTGTACCAGGGACTTTAAATAAACTCTTTAAAGCGTTACCCGCAAATCTACCACCAGTGCTTAATGTCTTACCCAGCATTGTTATTGTCCTCTTGATTAATAGGTTTAACTGGCTTGCCCATATTATATCTAGCTTGATACCAGTCCTGACCTTGATTTGACTTTTCAAAGGCAACCATGAACTCGTCAGTCCATTGCTTATTATCAGGATCATTCATGTATCGCTGCACACGAGCACGAGCTTGAACTTGTTGTTCAGGCCTGTCTAAATCGTGTGCCTGCCTAATCTTGGCAGCACTGTTAATTTTGCCAGTGCTTAGTGGAGTACGTTGTGCTTCTTGTTGAGTATCACGACCCTGTTGGGTATTACGTGTTGGATATGAATGTTTCATGATCAGCGGCTACGGGGGAAGGAGGAACGACGAGCAATGGGTGGCAGTGATCCGATGATTGTGCTCATTGCATCGGCACGGCGGGTAAGGTCTTCATCAGCCCGACGTTGTACTGCCTGGGCACCAATAATGTTTCCTTCATTCCGCTTACGACGGATAGCAGCGTCTGCTTTGGATTCACCTTTCTTGGCACGTCTGTCACTCAGACCTTCAAGTGTTGAGCGAATGGCTGCAGGGTTGGTTTGTCCAGTGCGGTTGTATACAGGCTCTTGGAGCAGAGTTGCGTCCATCGGTCCACGAACTGTGGACTGTGTAGGTCTGTCAGCAGGCATACCGATAAAGGGCTTTTGTGCACCAGCACCTCCACGCTGTGCATCTAATCCAGCCATGGCAGAGCGGATGTCTTGCTTGACTGCTTTGCCTCTGGAGTCAGTACCAACACGAATGCTGGTGCCACCACCTTGCTGAGCGATAGGCATACTTCCAAACCCTTCTGCAGGTGCATTGAAAATCACGTCTTCAGTAGGTGTTCCTGTACGAGACAGGTAGGTGCCAGTTGGGTTCTGATTAACCGATGAGCGTTTTGCGGCGTCCAATTGGAACATCGAGTTAGCTAACCGCTCCTCATCACCGCTTGTCATGCCTAGCTTCTGCATCAGACCACTAACGACCTGAGTACCAGCAGGGATGTTTTTGGTTCTACTGGTCTCATCAGGGTTACGGATCATCAGGGTGTCGCCACGCTTCTCCAGCTCCCTTTGAATGAAGTTGGCTACGCCTTCGACCTCTTCAAGATTCCGAACATTGTTTGAGACTGAAGGGGTGTTTGTCAGCTCCATCCCTTGGAGCACATTCCGCACTCTGTTGGAGAAATCAGTCGTTTCTTTGCTGATGTTTGCTTGGGGGTAGCGAGGAGGAGTGCTTCCTGTGTCCTGTGTCATGGCAGGAAGGTTGCTAGCTGCCCACTCTCGGGCGGTTTGCGGGTTTTGTGGAGCATTAATTAGCTGAGCAGTGTCAGGAGTGTTAGATCCTTGAGTTGCGAGGCTGATACCAAGCTGAGGGTCCAGAGCAATGGGGACTTTCGTAGCTGGATCGGCATATCCAACGACACGTCCAGTGCCATCAACAATCTCTTCGGCTTGAGGGTATTGGCTAGGGGCTCCTTGGCGAATAACTTGGGATTGCTCCATAGGCCCTAAGGAACCAGCAGCGCCCATCCGCCTCATCTCACCAATACGGCCAATAGCGTCGTCAGCAAAGGCACCTGCACCACCAGTTAGGAACGCAGTACGAGCAATGTTCTGTGCTTCAGCGTCTGCACGGAACTGATTAGCTTCACGTACCTCAGGATCGAATCGTCTGTTGTCCTGACGAACCAGTACTCGACCAAGACGTGCATCACTTTGCTTTTCGTTCTGCAAATACTCCTTAAGGGCGTCCATTGCCGTGGATGTCTCGCTATCAACGGCGGATCCACCAAATACACGTGCCATTGAGCCACCAACACCGCGCCTTTGACGCTCAGCAGAGCGTTCGAGGTCGCTTAATGCGTCAGTAATGACAGATTTGGGGGCCATTGTGACTTCTTCGCCCCGAGTTTCGTCAAAAGTCTCTCTACGAAGCAGTCCAGTCTCCTCATCGACCGTAAATCCACGGTCATCGGCGCGATATGTCTGTTCATCGTCCTGCATTTGCCCGAAAGCAGCAGTCAATTCGTCATCTTCTTGAAATCTCAGTCCGTCAAGCTCTGCACGGCCCACTTCATTGGTGGTAGTTTTGCTGGCTTGGGCGATTTGACGCAAATATTGCTTGGAATCGAAGCCGTCACCTTTCCGCTGCTGCCGTCTTTGTTGACGTGACACCATTGCCAGGGTCTCTTCTGGCGACATTCCCAGAGTTCTACCGGCAGCTTGAAACTCAGCAGACTTAATTAGCCCAGAATTAATATCATGTGGGGTCTGCTGTGGATCAGCACTTGCAGAAAGCCTACTTAATGCAACCTTATTAGTATTGTGCCTTCCTTGATTAGTTTCTAAGTACACTATTTCTACTGCAAAAACCTACAACTATTGTAGATAATTTCTTTTACTTAGTACCTGGGACTTTTTTTAAGAAATTCATCAAGAATGGTTGAGAAAAAGGCTGGTCCATTACATTTTGAAAGCCGAAATCGAATGGAGTAGCACCAGTTTCTTGACGTGGGGCAAAGAGATCTTGAATTGACTGGCTCATTTCACTGAAATTGCCAGCTGGTATCTCTACTTCAGGTCCACCTACTTTAGGGATTGGGCCAATAGTCATAACATCAGGATTGCCCTTACTGATTACTGTTTCGACTTGAGTTCCTTTTCCAAGAATTCCTCTGACATCTTCTGCAGATCTTCCGGTATCGTCCATATAGCCGCGAATATCTTCTGGTTTAACTTCTGTTTTACCTAATGCAAATTGAATAGCGTCATAACCTGATTGACCAGGCTTTACTTTTGCTGCTAACTCTTTATTTGCTTTCGCCCACTCCATCATTCCCATATCTTCGGCTTTTTTTACACCATATTTTTTCACACGCTCTTGAGCGTTATAAACAGAGGAAGTAGGTGTAAGGTCGGGGCTGGATTCGGGTTTCTTAGGTATTTCTTCTTTATATTCTTTGGCTTTTGCGAAAGCTGCTTCTGTAGCAGATTTATGTAAGTCAGCAAACTCAGGCTTATTTTGTGAGTTTGGTGGAATAGTAGACTGCTCTGGAGCTTTTATTTGTTGAGTTGTTTGAGCACTTGGTGTGTTCTGTTTGTATCCAAACATGTTTAATGCTTTATTAAACATGTCTGTACCGACTTTTGAACCCTCGTTATATCCTCCACTCATTGTTAGATAATCAAGTGGAGTACCTTCGCCTCCTACAAACATAGCTCCAGTAGATCCTATTGTTCCTCCAAGCATTGATGCAAATGCCCTACCACCGGCAACATATGGATTTTCACCTTGCGAAATCTGCACTCCAGCATCTAGGCCACCTATTACAAGTGGAGCGGATCTATTTAATACTGATTTAACTACACTTTTACCAGCAGGGGTTTGTGCAGCCGATGTGGCATTTGATGTCACAATACTTGAACTAGGCAGGCGTGTGTACATGCCTCTTGGACCCGAAGGGGCAGCTGTATTAGTGTTTATACGCTGAGTTGTATCTACTAAAGCACCTCCACTATTTCTTACTAAAGCACCACCTCGATTGGGTGATGTTGGTTGTGTAACTGGTGCACTTTGAGCAGCCGGAATTTTAGGGGTTGGTGCAGAAGTACTTGTTGTTCCTTTTTTATACCTTTCAATAAAATTTAGAAGATTCTGCCTTGATTGTTCAATTCCTGGAGTATTTTTAATTTCCTGCAACCCCTTAGGCATATTAGGGTTAATGCCTGGTGTTACGTAACCTTTGCCAGTAAATAGATCATTTCTACCTGCAGAGGTGATCAATTCATTAGTTACGCCTGGACCTGGATTCCTATTTTGCAGAATATCTTTCAATGCAGCCATCTGGCTTTTATCAAGTCCAAACTTGCCGTATTGCTCTAACATTCCAGCTAATCTATCCATTTTGTTTCTGTCTGAGCGTATTGTTTTTATTTTATCTAACTTCAAAACTACTCTTGCTACTCTGTTTCCCTATATAGTTATTTTCAAAAAGATGGAGAGAAGCGTAGTAAGAGAATTAAAAACAGTTATATAGAAAACTGCCGTATTTGGCGTGGTCTGTAGTTTGATTCCAAACAAGCAGCATCGCACTGCCCGACTGTCTTGTGTTAATTAGCACAAACACAGCCATATATGGTATGTACCGTAAAATATCCCACATATACCCAAAGATTCTGGGATACGAGTCGGCACATTTAATCAGGCACAAAAAACCGCTCTATAGGGTCCTAAAAATGCTACAAAATTTTTGACACGTCTAATCCCTGTTGTACCCGCCTACCCGGTGGAACAAAAAAAATACACTCAAGTTTTTACTTGTGATTTACTTTTGTTCTAACAACAGATTCAAACTCAAGTTTCAATTCATAAGTTTACTTAAGTTGTTTCACATGTAAGTTACTTATGTTGTAACAGTTGAGTTTCCACACAAGTTGCAATCGTCTAACTCAAGTCTTCCTTTCGTTTAGATCAGATGTTGCAACGTATGTGTATTCATTGATGACACATGTATCATCCGTTGACTGCATCACTGATGCGTAACTTATGCGTGTAGTCATCTCTCATCAATTCAATTACTGAACACACTTCACGTCTATCGACGTGTCTAGTCAGTTGTGTTCTTTGCTCGCTTTGCTCGTGCGTCGTTTCCTCCTTTCTCTGCCGCTTTCGTATCGCCTTCGCGGTGAGCTTTGTCATCGCTGGTGGCGTCTCTGCGGTTGTCCAGCTCCTCGTCCCGAGGATGGCTGGCTTTGAGGGCTTTGCCCTTGAACACATGAGAGCCCGCCTATCGGCGGGTTTCGTTCACTGTGTTCTTTACATCATTCAGATGTACACAGTTTCCTACTTCGAAGTTTACTGTGACGATGGTATTCCCGAAGCTACTCGCGAGTACTTCGATACCTATCACGAAGCACAGGCATACGCCAAGTCCTTTGAGGACTGGGAAGACGTACGTATTGACTATGTCAAGCCTACGGAACCTGCGGACATTCCGTTCTGAACACTGGAGCCCGTCTATCGACGGGTTTCTTTCTCCGTGTTCTTTATATACCTTCCAATGATTCCAGGTCTGTGCCGTGTTTGGTTTCGCGAGCGTAAACCTGACACTACAAATCCTTGGAGCAACTGCTGGCAAGATATGCCATATGCTCCACGTAGTTACAAGGCTTGCGAAAGCCTTATCGATTACTACGAAGGTGAATGGGGACATCTCTACAGCTACTGCATCCGCAGTGCTGCTTGGGGTGATGCCCCTACACCGGCTATGCCGGGTTCACCTGCATGAACACACAAGGGCGTCTATTGACGCCTTTATTTTGTCGTGTTCTTTATGTGCTGTGCACATGACCATTAAACCTGCAATCTTCGGCGCTGTCCTCGGACTAGCTCTCTCTGCATTGCTGTTTTTCTTCGGACCAGCTTGGTATCACTCCTACATCGTATGGAGCTATACCAACTTCTGGTTCCTTGGCTTATGTGGCCTCGTCGGCATGACTTGGGGCTACCTAAGCGAAGCATGAACACACAAGGGCGTCTATTGACGCCTTTATTTTGTCGTGTTCTTTCGATACTTAAGTATCTATATGCGTAAACTCGCTACTCTTACCAAGATGACTGCCAAAGGTCTGTCAACTTGGACATTCGCTCAGTGTGATGGCGTATATATTGCATACGGTGGTACTACTAACCGTTGCAGAGTATTCCGCTCATACACACAGCTTCAAGACTGCATGGTGAACTATGCGTCTTACGGTTACGACTTGGAGCGTCACACGGCTAAGCGCCGTTGGGATCGCCCTACTCCGAAACCTGTAAAGCGAGCTCCTTCTATCCAGCAGGAACTTCCACTGGATGAAGACACTCAGGCTCCACGTCCTGCAGAGGACGCTGTGGTAGCCCTCTATTGAACATCCTGCGATAGGGCGCTTATCAGCGCCTTTCTCGCTCTTTGCCCGATTAGGGCTTGTTCACTTATTCGTTATCTCTTATGCGTTTCAAAGTCCCTGGTCAAGACATCAACGTTCGTCTCTTTGAGCGCGTTGAAACTAAAGATGACCAGTATGACATCTTCGATGTTGGCATTGAACAAGCAGACGGCTCTATCGACAGCATGGTTGTCGGTGGTTCCTTCTCTTATGCCAAGTCCCTTGTCAAAGCCATCGACACCAAAGCTGAAGAAGCTAAAGCTGCCAAGGCTGTAAAAGCTTCCGAGCCCGTCGCTGCTTGACGCCTATGCGCCCTATCGGGCGCTTTATTTTTCGTTTTCTAATATCACTGAAGCACAGCTTGCCCTGCTGCATTCACCAATCCGCCGCCTAAGCCTGTGCCTATAGCAATGGCTGCACGATTACGCGGAGAGATCGAAGCTTGGGTTAATGGGTCACGTGATGCTTCCGAGACTTCCATACCCAATGCAACTGATCCACCGCTAACAAGTGCAACGCCTGCGGATTGTCCTAATGAGATCTGTCCAGGCTGCTGTTGGTCCGCTGGACCACCGAAGCTTGCGGCTAGATCCATTAGTCCTTTACCAGCAAGGGTCACACCTGCCGCTGGTAGGACGTACTTAGATACAGCACTGGCTGCTGGTACGCCATATTCCATGGCTGGTACAACAACATTCTCAATCCGTTGTTGAACTTTGCCAGCACCCTCAGTGCGCTCTACTCCTTCCATCTTCCGTAAGGACGGCTGTCCACCACCGATGGTTGATCCAAGGACAAAGGCTGTGCCTTTAAGGCCTTTAGCCTTACCATCCTTATCAAGCAAAGGGGTGTACATATCTCTAACCCGGCTACTGTAAGCATCGTCTACTCCACGAGCTTTATCAAGTAATCCGGTTAGGAAGTCACCGGCCTTACGTCTTTCCATAACCTATACCTTACCTTTACCAACATTGTATCCATAATGGCAGGTTAAGAACAGGTAAAATTGAATTGAGAGGAATACACTATGTTGAACACATTACTACCGTTGTTACTAGCTGTACCCATTACAGTTACACCATATCAATCACCTTATAATCTTACTGTCGAAGACATGTGCCATGACATTGCCATCTCACTGTCTATGGCTGTAGAAGAGAAAGTGATTGAGACTGTGGACGCATTAGACATTTATGTACGTTGCTTAAAAGTGAAATGAATGAGCTAGTAAAGACGTATGTCCTCTTCCTACTCCTATGGGGCCTATCCTCAGTTGGGGTACTACTTGTCCAATTACTGAAGTGACACTATGTCCGAACGTAAATACCTCAAGTTGTTAAATAAGGCTCAATTAGCAACTACTCGCAAAGAGGCCCGTAAGGTCCTCAAGAAAGCGCGTAAGTTAGAGCTTATTGAGAACGATTTTCAATTAAATGCCTTAAAGAAGGCGTGTGAATAATCGGCTATTACTACAACAACTACCGTGTATACCGATAGCCCTATTAGATACTTAGACAGTAAATTAATAGGGTCGGTATATATAAATGAGCAATGAGCTTTATAAGCCTATATAACATGCAAAATCCCTTTGATCCTTGGATCACACATCAGCGTCCATCTGTATACGTCATTTCAGACTCACAGTTGGCCGCCTATAAACAAGAGCAAACTCAATCAGAGATTGATGAGCTCAATAAGCTAATCGATAGTCATAAGACTTCCATCGAACGCTTAGAGGCTCACGTAGCTGATCTCAAGAAAGACCTTGAGCCAGCTGTAGAACAACCTAAGGCCGCATAACTGCGGCTTTAGTAATAAACGGTCCATATATAGAAACAAGCAATGGCAGATCTAAAGCTATCTTTAGACAAAGCACAAGTTCAAGCTATTCACGATGTCATCTGTCGCGAAACAGCGCAATTCACTACTAATGTGCATCAAGCACCATTACGTATTAATGAACTGCGTCTAATTCAAGCACTCATGTTTGCACATCTATCTGACGTATGACCAATAGGCGCTTAACAGCGCCTTTACTTTCTTGTACTCTTATTAGATTACATGAAAGGTATAGCTCAATCCCACTTTGTCGGTATTCAGCGTGTACAGCCGCACAAGTCGCGGATTGTGCATGCATTTGATCTGGACGACACTATCACTCAAAAGCCTGATGGCTTTGACAACCGTGGTATGTCCAAAGATGCATTCTTTGATGCATCCAGAGAATTTGCACCTGATGACCGCATCGTGGATCTACTACGGATAATGCATCAATGGGGTGATTCGATCGCCATCTGTACGGCAAGACCATCAGACAGGCTCACTGAATCATTCAACTGGCTACGCAAGTGGGACATTCCATTTGATGTCATCCTTGTATCTACAGGCGTCGATAACAGCGGTAATACAAAGCAGCACATGCTGAAGTATCTCCGCAAAAACTATCGGATGGTGGGTACTCTCATTGATGACAGTCCCTACAACATAGAAGGCGCTCGCCTGCAACGGATCAAACGCATCCATGTACTCAAGAACTGTGAGTACTGGAATGCCCATCCAGAAGTAGTAGTCAAGGTTTGATGAAGCTAGTTCTTTATTTCTTCCTTGCTCTCTACTTCAATGCAGATGCAAGATCTATAGGCCTATGCCTACTACCACCTCTATCTAGTACAGAAGCCGCAGACATTTGCTCTGATGAGCAATAGCCGCTAATCAGCGGCTTTAGTTTTTCGTGTCCATTACATGATCACTATGACAGACCTTCAAGTCCGTGCAGCAAAGCGCACTCAGGAAGAGTATCTCCGTCAAACCAAAGAGATGATGAGGGATATGCTTTACCTGCGTAAAGCTGCCAGAACAACCGTGATCGGTTGAGAACACACAATGGCGCTTAACTGCGCCTTTCTTTTTTAGTGTTCTTTTTCTGAATGCTGTATGGCAATCACCTATGACTTCCAGATTGTTGCAAGCAACATTCCAGGTGTATCACAGGTGGTTCCTCAGAACGAAGATGCGTTCTGCTATCTCGTAGATGAAACCGAATTCACCATCTTCTCCGATGGTTCCACGGCTCTGTTCGCAGACCGTGTCGGTGACTTCATCTCCGATGCAGGCCACGCACATATGTGCTGCAATATCGCTTGAGTTAACCACCAATCCCGCTTAACAGCGGGTTTCATTCTTTTTGTAAATTCGAGTACTATATGACTCAATCATTCAACATCCCTGACAGCATTTCATCTGAAGCGCTTGAAGATCACCTCAAAAATGCGCCAACAGATGCTGCAGATAAAGTTGTTACTAAAGATCATTTTGATGATGTATTTGATGAAGCTGAACATTGGGTACAGCGTGCAGCATCTAGCTCAAACAATCCTTTGATTGTTCACAAGCTGATGATGGTTTACATTATTGATCGTATGATCCACTTCCACGAACGTGTAGCTGAAGATTGCAAGTTAGAAGATAAAGACTCATCTGCAGCTTGGCTCAAAGATGCTGGTAAGTTTCAAGCAATGATTAACATTCTTCAGACTATTGAATGTGGTCCTGATGACCCTATGTGTGCTTCCTGTGGTGGTCACGACTAAACACCTTGCCGCTTAACAGCGGCTTTCTTTTTTCATGTTCTTTATCAAAGATTCACTTTGACCAACACTCAAACACGCTACGCTCAGTTCAACGCACTCACCGTCACTGGACGTATCTTCAACGCTGAAGTCGTTACGCAGAAAGATGGGAGCCAGTTCCTTGCTGTGTCCCTCATCAGCACTGCTACCAATGACGGCGCTGATTTGGTGTATACCTTCAACAACAACAACGGCCTCATGGGCCTTCATGAGAAGGGCTACTTCGGTAAAGGCCGTCAGGTGACTATCACTGGTCACATCAAGAATGTCAGTGAGGTTTACACCGACAATTCTGGCCAAGTGCGTATGCGCAAGCGTCCCGAAATCAGCCTCATTGGAGTGACTGTACTGGACGGTGGCCTTGGACCTATGCCTAAGGCTGAAAACAACGTGCGTGCTGTCGCTGGTTCAGTTGTTACTCAAGTTGGCACACCTGCCATCGATGAGACACCTGACTACAGTGACGAAGCAGAGCAGGTGGAAGAGACTGCTCTTTATTGAATAAACTCCTGGCCGTGTATTCCACGGCTGGGTTTTTTCTTTTTCCTAAACCATGGACATCTTTATATATCTAGCAATCTATGCCATCTTCACAATCTACTGTTTCACAATCGCCAGTTTCGACAAAAACTGATTGGAGCTATACAATCGTTAAATCAAAATATGGACTATACACATCAGTTCTTACTGATGGTACACATATGGTTACTGGCATGACTGAAGAAGGCGTTCGTTTAGTTACGGACGACATTCATATTCCAGTAATGAAAGGTGAATACGATGGCTGGACATCTAAACCACACAACGGTATTGTTGATGGCAAGCTCTAATGCCTCTTGCCGTTCTTTCCATTGCCGTTAATAGCTTTCTCCATAACGACTTTATCAGCAAAAATATTGACGGCTTTGCCTTGATCGGCTGTAGTAATGCTTCCAGCAGATTTATTAGCAACATCAAAACCGTAGTTAGTTGCTTTAGATAATAAATCATTTACAAAAGTTTTATCACCCATAATGAGACGTTTAACGTCAGGATCATCAAGCAGCTCAGGATTGTCCTGAATTGCCTTCATAGCATTAAGTTGTACTCTTTTTCTTCGAATTGCTTCAAGCCGGTCTTTCCCTTCACTATCTTGCAAACTAGTGTTAATTGCTGCCAGTTCTGGTCTCAATTCAGTACCACCTAAGCTGTTTGCAGTGGTATGTCCCATCTGTGTTGGCATATTGCCAGTGTATGTGTTTGTATACAAATCACGGCCATAACTACCTTTGTATAACAAATCTTGCGCAGCTGCTTCCATAGCCGCTCTATCTCCTGCATATCTTCCATGAAGACCTCTTTCAGCTAGCATTCGCAATGAATCATTGGTCAATGAAGTTGCAATTAATCTAGCCAAGTCGTAATCACTAGTTTTAGGCGAGTTGTCAGTAGCCAAAACTCTTTTACCTGTTTTCATATATTCCTTTTCAGCGCGTTCTGCTCCATCTAAAGCGTCATACAGCGCTTGTGGAGTATAAGCATCTGGCTCAACTGTCTCAACAGAAAGCAAGCCAGCTTTTCTGCTTTGATTTATTAGTGGGTTACCATATTCGTCTGCTTTAAATTTTAAATTATTTGCAGCCAATAAGTCTAATACTCCAGGACGTTTGTAAAACACTCATACACATACCTATGTTTATTTAATTCGCATAAGTATCAACATCTACTATTCGATTGTATAAACTTTGAGGGCGCTAATTAGCGCCTCTAGTTAATACTGTCCTTTCAACTATTTTTTATGGACACGCAAATGGTTTTGATCTCTAGACCTGCAGTCGAAGAGATGTTGATCAAGCTTCAACGTGCTGAGGGTTATTGCCTCAAAGCACGGCCAAGTATTCCGTTCAATCCTGAAACGGATATTTATGCTGAGCCAACTGAGTTTTATTCAGGCGCATCTGGATTTGCTGGCGCTACTTTGCGTGATGCAATTCAAACGCTTGAATCACATTTAGCTGGCAACTAAGCTAAGCTTGTCACAGGCGGGAAGAAGAACGACGGCACCGCCTACCCGATCGGGTATCAGGCATTTTTGTCGTTTCTGTCTGTGTAATTGAGGGGTTGCTAGATGTGGCCCCTCTTCCCATTTATGCCCAGGTGGCGGAATCGGTAGACGCATCGGACTTAAAATCCGCTGACATTTATGTCGTGCGAGTTCAAGTCTCGCTCTGGGTATTAATTAGATAAATTAATTGTGTTGGACAAAATATATATGTGCCGTACAAAGATTCTTGTAAACGTAAACAAGCACGTGATAAACGTCGTCAACACATTAAAGATGAAGTAAATAAACGCCTTACAGCTTGTGAGCACTGTGGTGCTTTTGATATTGCCTATATGGATTGGCATCATGTAGATCCATCTACTAAGGTTGCAACCGTTAATAGGCTCAAGAGAGATTCAACTCTTGAAGCGACCTTGGCTGAAATTAAGAAGTGTATTTGTTTGTGCTCTAACTGCCATCGTAAGCTTCATTATTACGAGCAGCCTAATAAACAGCCTTAGCTCAAACCTACCAAAATCGTTATTATATAAACATTGCTTTTAATGATGACATGGGTAAGGATAACAAAAGATCATCTTTTGGTGGAAAGCCAACTTCTTATGATTATTTGAGAAAGAAATTCAACGATAATTTCATACCCAAGCATACAGAAACTGAAGATGGGCTCTTCTATGAAAAAGAGCGTGATGAAGCATTTCAGCGCTATTTGTATACAGGTGATAAATACTCTGGTTTTTCTGGCGGTGAAAGGAACTTTGCACGGAAAAGGGACAAGTTAAGAGGAGGCTCATTTGAAGATGAGCTTTTTGAAGCTGGCATTCCGCCTTCACAATGGGATTATTACGCGAAACAAGCAGGTATTAAGAACGTCAAAGGTAGTAATGTAAAGCAACTAATTGACTTCTACGATCGTGACGAGCGTTATCAAGGACCTGATGAAAAAGAAGTAGATACCTCTACTCCTACTACCAATCCTGTCGCTCAAGACTTTAAAGATAAATATGTAGATAAAGTAATTGAAAAAGTTATTCCTAGTCAATCTACTGGAAATGTAACTGGTGGAGACAATAGTATTGTTGCTCCAATCAATCAAAGCAATGAAATTTCGATTACAGGTAATAAGAACAAAGCTTCTCAAGGTAACTCTGTTGCTCAAATGATGAACGACATGAAAGACTCACTGCGATTCGCATATTGAAACCACGCTTAACTACACTTGCTACGCTATCTCCCTATATAGTTATTTTAAAAATAGATATATAGAGAGAGGATGTATTAAAAAAGGTATATATAAGAGATCTTGTGTAGCCAGTGTAGCTTGGAAGTAGTTTTTGCCTTTAATCCCTTGCTATGAGTAGCGTTTCGTAACTACACATAATTTACTCATAAACTCAAATACTCATTGTGCAAAAATGGACCGTTAAAATACCTATGCTTTTAAAATGGGGAATGGCAAAACGAATCAACTTCAACATGGCTAGCGAATGCCATGCTCTATTAAAAAGCTTCTGTGCAATAAAAGATATAAGCGTTAGTGAGTATTGTTACGAACTCATTGCTGCTGACTTTGCCAAAAACGTACGAGAAGATCCCCAGATACGCCAGTTACTACTTAATGGCTCATATCCGCCTGGAAGTAAAGCTGACAAATTGCAAAAAGAGATTAAACAAGAATTCAACAATGAGTAAAATTCACTTATCGTGTACATATTTTGCAGATAAATGTTTTTGTAGCAGACAATACAAGACATAAGTAGTTCAACTCGATAAAAAGTGTGTGGCGCTTACCAGCGCCTTTCACCAAAGGTGTTCTCTATATATGAACAATCAATGCCCGCAAATTTCACATCCGGCTGGCTCGGCAACGGCGAACGTGCATGGCACGGTATGGGAGTCGTCACTGACACTACCTTGCCAGCGCGA
>Ga0208159_1000082_pt1 | contig 34619 bp, 54 predicted proteins | sample 9_EtaG_FD_184082 | JGI IMG/M metagenome (GOLD analysis project Ga0208159, IMG submission 184082) | Marine viral communities from the Subarctic Pacific Ocean - 9_ETSP_OMZ_AT15188 metaG (SPAdes) (version 2) | ecosystem: Environmental > Aquatic > Marine > Oceanic | place: Pacific Ocean | collected... | reverse complement strand
GGTATCAAGACAGCAGTAAACTATGGTAAAGAAGCTCAAGAAGTATTCTCACAGCTAGGTAAATGGGCTTCTGCGGTAGAAGATGTAAAGTTCTGTTTAACACAAGAAGAAAGTAAGCCATCTATATTCAAGAAGATTACTTACACTAAGTCAAGCACAGCAGAAGCATTTGATGAACTTGCTGCAAGACAAAGAATTAAAGAGATGGAGAAAGAACTAAAGCATATGTTCTACTGGGGTTCATTGCACCATCTTGGTGCAGATGGTTATAAACAGCTAATACAGATTAGAAGGTCAATTCAACGCAAACGAGAAGCTCAGGTATACCAACAAATACGCAAACGTAAAGAACTCATTTACAATTCCACTATGTTATCTATTATAGCTGTTCTGCTTATGGCTGGATGGTGGATGGTGCAGTTCTTAATTGACTCAATAAAGGGAGTACAATGATAGAAATACTACTATCTACTATGTTAGTAACTATAATACCACAAAGAGAACAATACTACTGTAGGCTACAACGAATGGAAAGAGGATTGTGTATTTATTGGTGTGCTAATGAGTATAAAGGGTTTAACTGGTTTGAAGTAGAGACTGAGAATGGCTGTAAAATAAAGAAGAAATATTATACAACATAAGGAGAATAGATGTTACAACTACTTACTGGTCTGCTTCCTGTAGCAGAGAAAGTTTTAGATAGGGTTATACCTGACCCTACTGCTCGTGCTAAAGCTATGAAAGAACTTAGAGATATGGAGCAAAAAGGTGAACTAGCTAAGTTAGAATCAGAGATGCAAGATAAACAGTCTGCTCGTGAAAGAGAGATGAAGATAGCAAACAGTGAGTTTGCCCCAATGCTAAACAAGATTGTTACTCCTATACTAGCACTAGGTACAGTAATACTAGCGTTTGGTTTATTTCTTGTAATTATATTTGTAGAAGTAGATCCACAGTCTAAAGATATATTGATATATGTACTAGGTACGTTATCATCAGCAGTAACTATGGTTTTAGGATACTACTTTGGTAGTAGTCTTAGTAGCAAAGATAAAACAAAAGAACTAACAGATTTAATGGACAAAAAGGACTAATATGAAAAAGTATATTATAGACTGGGGTAAGTATTTTAGTGAAAATGAGTTTAAGTGTAGTGCTACTGGTGAGTGTAACATGGATCAAGAGTTTATCAATAAGATGAATCAACTAAGAGAATACTATGGTCAACCTATGGTGATTACAAGTGGATACAGAGCAAGAACACACCCTATAGAACTAAAGAAAAAGACTCCAGGTGTTCACCATGATGGTTTAGCTGCTGATGTAAAGGTAAGTAGAGGTGACGCTTACCAGCTTATGTCACTAGCTTTTGAGCTTGGTTTTACTGGCATAGGAGTGCAACAGAAAGGCAGTGGTAGGTTCATTCACTTAGATACATCTGAAAACTCTACTTTTAGACCTAGACCTACTGTATGGTCGTACTAGATAAAGAATTTATTACCTTTTCTTTTTCTTCGTGACTCATAGTTTCCCAATTGGTAATTTGTTCAACTGTTCTATTACAGCCAATACAAACATTGTCTTGTAGTTCACAAATACCAATACAAGGTGATTCAACTATTGTCATTGACCTAGCCCTTTTAATCCTAGGTTACTTCTACGCTTCTCATCTTTCTCAAAGTGTAACAACATACACTCTTCACTAAGTCTTTCTTCTGTCCATTCATACTGTGCCTTGGCTACAGAAGTACCATCATCTTTGCCTATTTTGTAAGCTACCTTCCATAAATCATGTATTTCTTCTCTGCCTTGGTATAATAATAAATAACTAACACTACATCCTAATATAAATATAAGAATATTACTCATTTTTACCCCACAAGAAAGCAAGGTAGATTGGAGTGAATATAGCAGCTACTACTAAAAACTCCTGTAATCCTCTCTTATCTTCTACTACAAACTCTCCAACCGCACCTATTAGAATTAAACTAACAATAAAACTTACATACAGTATAAGTACACCATGTTTGATAATATTTAATATACCCATAATCATACTTTATACCTCCATAAGAACGTAAACGTGTAATAAATCGTTAAGCATTACCTCTTTGCTTCCTTTAAGTAAGCTGCTAAGTTTTCAATATCTACATCAGATAAAGGTCTAGCCATCATTATCATTAAAGATGAGTTTGGTCCTATTTCAATACCTGCTCTATAGTTTTTTAGTCTATCTATAGTGTAAGCAATATCATTACCAGACACCTTTGGATAACTAGCTAGACCCATACCTGCTGGTCCATGACACTGCTTACAGTTCTTATTAAACTTTGCTTCACCTAGTTTTATATCACCTGCAAATACAGGATTAAATAATAGTGCTATCAATAGTATTATCATTTTATTCACTAGCATCATAATGAAAAGTAAACCTCACAAGAAAAAAGTCTATAACTAAATACTTATAATCATTAGCATCATGTTGATACTCTACTCCTACCATTACTCCTGATATTGGTGTAATCTCCCACATATTAAACCTCGCAGCTTCCTGAAGAACAAGCTAACTCTTGTACTCCTTTAACATTATCATCTACTTCTACTAACTCATTCCATTTTATCTTTGGAGGAGTGTTACCTAGTAGCTTAACATACTCTTCTTTTGTACACTCTTCATATGGAGCTTGTCTATAAGAGCCACCATCATAAGGTAGGAATGATATACCTGATATGTCATCAAAGTTCTTCCATACCCATGCCCCTACTTCCATCCATTCCTCTTCCTTGACGCTTATGGTCACAGATGGCTTATGCTCACACCACTCCTTCTGATACATCATCCACAACTCAAGATGGTCTATAGCTGTTAAATCATCTCTAACTGTAGCACCTTCAGGAGCTTCTATTGGGAATGAGAATACAACAGTAGAATCAGGCTTCATAACACAGTCTTCAGTATGAACTCCTTGGTCTTTTAAGAACTGGGAAAGAGGGTCTTTTTTATCACCACGCACCCTGCGAATATAATAACTAGAGTGTCTAGGATGAATACCACTGGCAGAATCAACAAGCTGAGACACAGTACCACTAGGCTTGACACAAGTAATAGCAGTCGATTGAGGGATTCCGAGAAGAGTAGATAAGTTAGCGTTTGTTTCAACAGCCACTTGTTTGAGTTCTCGTAAGATTCTTCTTGCTCCATCATTTACATCTCCCATTACTTTGTTATCCAGAATGCCTGTTAATGACACTCCTAGCAGTCTTTCTTCTTCTGTGTTCTTCTGCCATACCTTACGCAAGTATGGAAACTTAGTAAGTGTAGACTGCCATGTACCTAGTATTGTTGCTATCTCTACTTTGTCTGCTATATCAGCTGGTGTGTCTTCTGCTCTGACTACCACCTCAGTTAGATTACAGAACTGGTATGGTCTAAGTATAATCTCACTACAAGGGTTTGTACCAAAGTCATAGTTAATATCTCTTCTACCATTCTTATCAGCTTGTCTCTTTGATGCTGCTCTACTGAAGATACCACGCTCACCTGACTTACTCTCATACAAGCTAGACCATTCCTTCATAAACTGGCTCATATCAGGCTTCTCATCGTACATAGCAGAGTTGTTAGCCAATGCTCTCTGTGGATTGTATTCCCACCAGGCACCAGACTTACAGGCTCTCATCTTATCATCTTCTAAGTCTGATAGTGATATCATAGCTGACCTTCTAACACCACCTACAACTACTACTTCACCAATCTTACATAGTATATCGTGACAATCAATAGATGATAACTTCCTACCAGCAGCCTGTTTAAACTTGTAGATAGTGAACTGAAACAATTGATTCAATGGTTCTGATCCTGATGCTCTACCACCAAAGGTTTTTAACCTAGCTCCTGATGGTCTAACTTTAGATAAGTCATACTTAGGTACTTCACCACTATACAATAGGGCTATAAGCTGTCTAAGAGCCTTTGCCCAGCCTTCTTTGCTATCAGCTACTACTATGTTAGTCTCAGACTCAAATAGCTTCTCAGGGACTTCTGGTAGCTTCTCAACGTACTTATGCTCTACAGAGAACCCTACACCTGTTCCACAGAGAAGAATATACATAGCTTCATCAAATGCCTTAACATCATCAATAGGAAGATAAGAACAATTATACCCAGCAGTATTGTCTCTATCTAGTGCCTTACCAGCAGTCATAATAGCCCTCATAGATGGCATAACTTCTAACTTCTCTATTGCTTCTTGTACTTTTAGTTTTGTTGGTGTTTCTACTATATGACCATGCTCTGCTTCTAGATGATTAACCATAAAGTCCATATATCTTTGAACAGACTCACTCCAATCTTCTCTTCTTTGTTGGTCTTCTAAGTATCTTGCATAACGACTCTTTGCTATAAACTGACTGTATGTATTCAATCTTTTAACTCCTCTTCTAATAAATCCGCTTTATCTTCTATTCTATCGTTAAATCTATCTACTATGTCCTCAGATGCTATATCTAATACTTCAAGCAACGAAACTTCGTCAAGGTTTTTAAGTCTATCACATATATCATTTAATGTCAATGCCATATTACCCCCAATTCTTCCCTTTTGTTTCTTTTAATAAATCTATCATAGACTTTAAATACCATTCAGCTTTCTCAGCATCTTCTAATGGTTTACCCTTGTGCCACATTCTAGTCATATACTTGATGATGTTACCTTGACAATAACTAATAGCTTCAAACTTACCTAGTGTATCAACTATGTAATCATATGTTTCTATAGTGCCTTTGTTATAGTGTGGTGGATGATTAACTTTGTCGTTAGTTGTATTCTCATAGAGATTTAGATCATAAAGAGGATCAGCTCTTTGTACATAATCTCCTACTGTCTTATCATCTTCTCTATTGTTCTTTTGCATAAAATTATCCATATTTCTTCCTCAAGTATTTTAAACTAACAAACATCTCATCAAACTGACCGTCATGTACGTCATGTAACACCACGATACCTCTCCAGTGAGTATTACCCTGTATACTCATATAGTCCTCATTGTGTAAGTAACAAGAACCAGCTATGATACAAGTGATAATAGAACCATCTGCTCTTTTGCCATAGGCTACTTGTCTACCTTGCTGGTGACCTACTACACAACTCTGGTGAGTCTTGTTAACCATAGCGGAAGCAGTACCAATAGGTCTACCCATAACACCACTTACAAGGTAATGACTATATACAATCCCGTCAATGCTAACAGTATCAAGGAAACTAAACACCTCCCAACCAGCCTCTGAGTATCTGAGATCATCTGTACCAATAGTGCCGTCGAGTTTAGAGTCTCCTTCGACTGCTCTGTCAATTCTTTGTTCGTGGTTGCCAAGTGTGAGAACCATTCTGGGTCTATATTGCTTGAGTTTTTGTTTCTTTCGTTTTTCATTATATTCCCTCATCGGGTTAAGTAAAATGTTCATACCTTCTTTGGCAGCTTCTATATCATCTTTGTATCTTCTACCTTCAAACGACTTCTTACCTATATCAAAAGAAGATAGTGATGGCATATCAGCAAAGTCACCAATCTGTACGATAACATCAGGTTTTTTATCAACTATATATTTTCCAATCCATTCAAGATAACCTAGTTCAACTCCAGGTTTAACTTGTGTATCAGGTATAATTAAATGTTTCAAGAGTTTCCTTTCTTTTTGGGTATGGTTTTACTAAATGTTTTATTGACCTAAATAATTCTCTTTTTTCTTTTTTTGTTCCTTTAAAATAAAAGTATCTTTTTTTACTGTTTTGTTTTACCTTTTTGACATCTGGATGATGTTTTTTTATTATTTCTAATTGTGTTGTTCCGTATTTTTGTCTAATAGCTCTGGCTCCATACAGCTTGTTGTTAATTAACCATCCACATCTATCTCCTTTTTTACTTTTAACATTAGGGTTAGAGTCTCTCATAGAACCTATGTAGTGGAAATTACAAGCTTGATATATAGTCCCTATCTCTCCTGCAAGATCATCTACAGTTGCTGTTATTACTTTATATTTATCTGGTAACATTTTTATAGAAGTGCTTATTAATTTACTAGCGGAATGAGGATGTGCCCAATGAACACAAGCTCCTCTATTTAATAAAATTATTTTTCCTGTGTATCCATACTTATCCCATTTGCCTAAATTTTCTATGTAGTCAGTCCCATAAACAACAACCCCAGCACAAACACCATCAAAGAAAATCCCAAACTGATACTTATTTATAGCAGATAAGCATCCTAACCATTCATACTGCTCTATAATTTTTTTAGCATCTTTTAAGGATACTGGTTTAACCACTGCTTTTTTTATGTCTGTATCTATATCATTCCAATAAAAATCTAAGAGGTTTTTGCTTTCTAACTCAGCTATTTCCTCTCTTCTTTTTTTTTGATGAGCTTTCAAGAGTTAGCCTTTCTTAATAGTTCAAAATAATGTTCAGCAGCAACCACACATAAAGGACTACATCTATTTTGCTTAACCACAACAACTGGTTCTGCACCACTAGGACAGTTAACTGTAGCTTGTTCATAGAAGCCGTATACAGCAACCCTAGCCCTACTTTTGCATTCAATAGAAACATTCAGCTTCTTCCTAGCAACTGGTGATAGCTGTATATCTTCACCGCCACAACCCATAGATGTTGAACGTACATCATCACTGGTTAACTTGAACTTCTCTATTATCAAGTCTCTTACCCATTGTTGTAGGCTTCGACCTTTTCCTTTTCTGCTGCTTGTCTTCAAGTTTAATATCCTTCCGCTTTAGTATCCACTTCTTAGGTATGTTTATCCTACAATTACTCTGGTCTTGTGATACAGTATTTGCTAGAGTCAAAGCGTCTTTAGTTTCATCAATAATAAAACCTATACTAGTACAATCATGTAACTCTGACTTAATATTATCATCCCATCCAACATCTGCTACTGCGTCTTTCCAATGTACTAGAGTTACTCTGGTAGCATCCAGAGTTCTTCCTTTTTTCTCCGTATCCATAATAGTCTTCCTTGTTCTAATAAGTAGTCACGATTATATTTATACTCTTCTAATACTACTCTGTATAAGTCTTCTTCCTCTTCTAATCCATCAAGTATCTTATCAGCCTTCTTGCTTCCAATACCCTTAATGCCTGGTATATTGTCTGTTCTGTCACCTGTTAACAACTGTTTATAAAAGTTCTTAATAGCTTCTTCTTCTGTAACATTATACATTTCATTTCTGTGAAAGTTGTAATGCCAACCTCTCAAGTTATCTAAGTCTTTATCAATTGAACAAATAACATAATCTCTAGGTTCTAGTCTATATGCTTCTATGCCTATGGCATCATCTGCTTCTTGTCCTTCTTGCATTTCAAAGCCCCATGCTTTTTCCATGTATTCACGCATAAGGTTAAAATGCTTTGGCTTTGCTATCCCTATTCTATGTCCTTTGTATGTTTTTGTTACTGCTATATCATCTCTATAGTTTCCTCTGCCAGTTAGATAACCTTGTGCCTTTTCACAGTTTGCATGAATAAACACAAGGTCTTCTAAATACTCCGCTAGTTTAGCGACAGCGATACTCTCACTAGAGTCCTCACAACCAAAGCCTACTCTGTAAGTAAGAATATCGCCATCAACTAGAGCAATCACTACAACACATCCCCATCACCACCGTCTTCAACATCACCTGCATACACCTGTAAATCATTTATTACCATTTTCTTTAATGTTGGTGATGTACCTTTACCCATCTTACTCTTCCAATCATAGGAAGATACAATGGCTACACCACTAGAACCATTACCAATTGCAACATCTTGTAATGAACTTCCTTCAAGGTCTACAATGTTCAAGGGTCTAACACTACGACAAGTAATAAAGTTACCTTTATCTTCTTTGTTCTTAGCTGTAACTCCTAATTCATCTTGTAATGCTTTCACAGCCCCTTCAGATAATTCACATAAGTCTATCTGATACTTTTCTGACAAGTCGTTTGTCTTGTTATGAAAAGCCCACATAACCTTAGTTTGTAACTTAATTGACTTTCTGGGTTCCATAGATTCTCCTTAGTGTGTTTCTTTCCAGTTATTACCTACCTTATACTCACCATCCAAAGGACAGTTTAACTTCAATGCTCTACCTGCGTTAACTATTGATCTGACTCCTAACTGACCAACAAGTTCCGCATCTTCTTCTTTTACTTCTAACTGCCATTCATCATGCACGTTTGCTACAAAGTGTGCATCTAGTTCATACAACTTAATATACTTATTAAATATCACAAGAGCCTTCTTCATCACGATAGCACCAGCACCTTGCAATAAAGTATTTAGTGCTGCGTGTTCTGAACGTATAAATAACCGTCTACCATCCAAGCCTGGTAGTGTTCCCTTCTTTTCTAAGTTCACAGTTATCTTCTCTTTCAGTTCTGCAAGGGCTGGTACGTTCTTCATAAACTTCTTTATAATAGATGCACCATTTGTGCCTGTGATACTACCTATTTTTTTAGCACCTGCACCATATAAGAAAGCATAAATAAAAGTCTTTGCTTTGGCTCTTGTGTCAAGCCCTGCTGCTAATTGGTTCTTAGTGTGTATGTCTCCATCAACTACCTCCCTTGTGTATTCTTCATCATTCATGTAGTGAGCTAACATCCGTAGCTCTAAGCCACTAGCATCGATACCTACCAGCTTGTAGCTAGGGTCAACAACCCATTGCTCACGACATTCTGAGCCATATTCTGCGTTTACTGATGGTATTTGTGCTAGATTAGGACTGTGGTGTGTCATTCTTCCTGTTACTGCTCCATTGGTAATGACCTTACCATGAACCCTGTGTTTGTCTGATACAGCTTCAATCCAAGAGGTAACTTGAGAGAGCCTTTTCTGTAAGAGTAAATATTCACAGATGAGTTTTGCTTCTGGAATATCAACTCCTCGTAAAACCGATTCATCGACAATGACTGAACCTTTCTCTGTAAACTTCTTTGGCTTCCATCCAACTGCTTGTAACCTCTTAGATATCTGCTGTCTTGATGCTGGATTAAATTCTTCAATATAATCCTTTAACGGCTTTCCTGTTTTTTCTGAGACTCGTTGGTGAACAATTGGCTGAAAGGACTTTTGTAATCCTTCACATATTTCTTCCATTCGTCCTGACAGAACTCCACATAGTCTTTCGCAGCCTTCGACATTGAGCTTAAAGCCTCTGCTGACTTGCTTGCTGACAATTGCACAAACTTCATGTTCGAGTCGTATACTTGTTTCATCAAATCCATGTTTCTTTTTCTCCATAATAAGTTGATTATAAACTCTCTCTAATACCTTCACATCATTTATACAATATTGTCTCATCTCTTCTGAGTATTGATCGAACTGGTTGAACTCTGTTTTAGGGAAGCCTAGATCCTCTCCCCAAGACGCAAGAGAGTGTTTTGTCCTCATTGGGTTCAGCAATCTGCTTAACACCAGAGTGTCTAAAACCTGATGCAGCTTGATTCTTAGACCCCATACCCTGTTTAGAACTGGGTAATCGAACCCTATCCCGTTGTGAGCTACTAAGATTTTTCCCTGTATCTCTTTTTTTAGACTTTGTGGATCTCTGTGGCACTTAATTATTCCGTTTGCGTTTGTTACCACCAGATGTATCTTTTGGTGATCCATCGTTGTCTCTATGTCCAGAAATACAAGGTTGCTCTGTTGTCCAATCATTATGACCCTCTAGTCGTGATTTTATTGTGCCATCATCAAATAATACATGAAAAGTCTTAACACCATTATTATTTTCAGTGACACTTAGACTTATCGGTTTGCTCATCTTCGTCCTTTTCTGTGTTAGTATTGGTATTAGCATACCACAAGTCGAGGTTTTTGGCAAGAGTTTTAAGGAGCTTTTCAAGAGATTGTTGTAATTTATCCATTGATTGTTGTAAAATAGCAACATTAAATTTTACTCCATTTTGTTTGTTTTCTAATTCCTGAATTTGATTTTCTAGTTTTGATAATTCTACTTTAATTTGAAAGTCATCCATTGTTATGATCTCCTTCTGGTAAATTTTCATATCTATTTGCAGCTACCTTTTTAATTAAGTCATTCAAAACATAGGTATAACCAAGTTTCATTAACTCGTCTGCAAATGCGTCTACACTCATTTCAAGTGTCTCATGATAAACTTTCTCGATTAACTGTTCATTGACTTCGTGGCTCATCGTTTAAACGCTCCTTTCTATTTCTCTTAGACTTTCTTCATGTTGTTCATAATCATCTAAATCTACATCAATATTTTTAAGTCGGTTGTTCAGAATCTCATTATTATGAAAACAAATTTTAATTAATTCCTCTTGTTGTCTGACTATTGAAGCTAACGCTAAAAAGTCTTTCCAACTAACAGGTTCAGATAAATCATCTTTTTCAATATTATTATCCATTACTTAGGCTCCTCTAAATCTTCTTCAAATACTTCATTCATACGACCAGTGCTACGATCATAGTACAATGCACACGCCTTCCCTGTCAAGCCTGAATATCTATTTTTTATTACTCTTACTCTTGTAGTGTGTCTTTCCGTTACATCGTCAGCTTGACTATGCCTTTCCAAACCAAACACCATATCACTAAGTTGACCAATTGCACCAGAGCCTCTAAGCTGGGATAGGCTTGTCACTGCTCCTTCTTCATGCCCTGTGCCTGAAGGTCTACGCAAGTGTGAAACTGCAAATAAAGTAATATCACACTCCTGGCAAAGCATCCTTAACTTTGTAGTTATTTCATCTAATGCCCTACGTTCATCTCCTTGTTGTTGGTCTGAGACTACTATACTTATATGATCAAGGAAGATAAATTTACAGTCTAGTGCTTTTGCCATGTAACGTACACGATTAATAATGTTATCAACGCTTGTAGAGCCAAAAGAATCAAACAAAAATAACCTACCAGTTCCCAAAGTAGCATCAAAAGCAACTTGTTTTTCTTCTTGTGTTGCTTCCGTTTCGTTGAGATGTAATGGTTTCATAGCGTCCAGACTCATAATGCTTAATGCTGTACGCTTTACAGACTCTTCTAAAAACATCAAACCAATATTTTCTTCTGTGGCTTTTAATAACTTGTATACAATTTCTCGTAAAAACTGACTCTTTCCCAATCCAGAACCAGCTGTAATACAAACTAATTCACTAGAGCGAATACCACCAGTTAAATCATTTAAGCCTCCATAGGGATAAATAGCAATAGACTTTTGAAGTGGCTCTAGCACCAATGATTTTAAGTCTTTACCCTTAACTATTCCGTCTGGCATATAAACTTGACTTGCCCACCAGTCCTCTGTAAAGTGTTTAAACGCTGAGTCTGTAGAGTAATCACAAGCGTCTTTGTAACCCTTTCTCATCTTCATCATTTTTGCTTTGTTAGGGAATAGTTCTGCACATTCAAGTTGTGCTTTTTGTCCTACATCATCATTATCAAAACAAAACACAATTTGCGTAAAGGATGATAAATATTCATAAGAATCCTTGCAAGACTTAACAGCACTAGCACAACCATCACGAACTGATACTACTGGAAAACGTAAGTCTGCACTTAACATCTGACTTGCGGCGAGTGAATCTAACTCTCCCTCAACAACTGTAATGATCTTTGCACAACCTGATGGATAAACATCCATGCCAAACAAAGGTTTTTTATCACCAACACCAGACCATCTAAAGTTTTTGTTTTTACCTCGTATTTTGAAAACATCTTTCCCATACGGGTAGTAATGCTCCCCATTTTGAGTAATTTTAACACCATACTTCTCTAGTGTGCTTTGTTTGATGTTTCTATCGGATATGCCCTGAGACTTGAATACAGGCTCACTAGCGTCTTTCTGTGCTTTTGGGTGTATAGATAACACTTCTGCGGTAGAAATGCTCTGGTGAGCTTCTACGGGCTTCTTATCATGCTTTAATGGTTTATTACACTTATAACAGAAATAATAACTGCTACCGTCCTCCTTTTCATACTCTCCTACGTTTGAGCTGCCAGAATCAGGGCAATCCACGATCTGAGAGCAAGGCAAGTTACGAATAAATTTACTTTTAGTTTTCATAAATTCCTCATTATTGAGACTATATAGTCATTATAATACATAGTAATAATAATCATAATAATACATAATAATATATTACATAGTAATAACATATTTTAAAGCAAATGTATATAGTACTTAAGTATCACTTAAGCGTATATTGTCGTTTATATCCAACACTTCTGCTCCACTTGAGTACCCAAAATTATCATCTAATTCAGGCAACGGTAAACAGTTAACGCATAGCTGGACTCTTTCATTCGTGTTACTACCAATAATATTATCTTCCTGGTTGTCCAAGATACAATCGCAAGATAAACACTTCATTATTTATTCTCCTTTGTTTTTAATTTTACAAACTCAATAACGTGTTGGATAATTAACCAAACGTTTAAACACCCTATCCCGAATATTATAGCACAAGCGATAATAACGTCTTTTAACGTAAAATCAGCAATCCCAATAAACATCGAACCAGCAGTAAACATCACAACCGCAAATGCTACAAACAAGCTGGTAACATCTAAAACTACTTTTATTTTATTTCTCATTGTTTATACTCCTTTTAATTAAAATTATTATAGCCTTTACTGCTTAAATAGTCTTTAGCCCTCTTAATACAAAATTTTGCTTCTTTAGTATTAATTTTAAATATTTTCTTTAATTTTTCAGGCTTTACGGCTGAAATGTTGCCGTATAATCTGTTGTTGTCGCTGTGGTCAATGTGCCGATATACCATTGAATCCATAACCAAACAAAGAATGTAAGTTCTTTTACCCTCTTTAAAGTGAATATTTTGGTAATAGTTTAAATCCGTCATTTCATTCATTGTTTCTGCTCCTTTCAATTAAAATACAACGCCAGTAAACAAAATACAAAACAACATAAATAAATATAAATTCTGCTTGTATTTATGATGATTTAATTTCATTTTAATTACCTCCATGTTGTTTAACTTCTTTTTTCTTGCAGCCATTTATTTTGATAAATTTAATTTTACCAGATAATGATTTTTCGATCTCGTATTCGCTTTGAGAACCATAACCATATTGAAAGGGTAGCTTCAAAACTACATTACCTTCTAAATCTTCAACAACGGATGAGAAATAACTGTTTCCGTTTACCTTATCACGCCATTCTTTTGTAGTTGCTATAAATTGATATGCCATTTTATTTCCTTTCAAGTTAACATAATAGAAGACTCTATATGAGAGCCTTCGATATGTCAAGTATTATATCATGTCACTATTACAGATAGGGCATATACTAACAAAGTCTCTATCATAAACCTGATAATTTTTATCAATTGACAAGTCTATATATTTTTGAGTCTGTCTATAACTGTTATCGCAACCAACGCAAGAAACTTTAATTAATCTAGCCTTTTGTTTTTTGGTTCCACTCTCTAGCTTCATTTTATCATGCGGATATTGACCTAGTTTTGAGTCTATAATAGGTTTATATTTTTCTATAAACTCTTCACTAGCTTCTGTAGCTGTGGGTTTACCAGTTAATCCAACAGCATAAGCAAGACGTTTAAACGCTGTACCATGACCACTAATTAGACCGTCAACAGCATGACATAATTCGTGAGTGAGAATATCAAGAACTCTCATTGGATTGTCTTCTTTTGCGGTTATGAATATCTCAAAGTGCCCCTTGCTACTTGCTTTATCGCTCCAGCAAGTACCAATTGCTTTACCTCTAGTGGGTTGTGTTACTGATACCTTAACCGATGGAAAAGGTTTATTGAAGTGTGGATATTTACCAGCTAGTAATTTTTTTTGCTTTACTAATTCTGGCTCTAATTCCTTTACAGCGCCATTGAGCCATTCTTCCCTAGTGTTATATTTAATCATTAGTTTAGTTCCTTTCAAGTTAAATTAATACAATAGAGGACTCCGAAGAATCCTCGATGTATTAATTACTTTTTAATATATTCTTTTAGTCATTATGTGTTCACATACAATCCTAGAAAGTAATTCTTTTCTTTCTTTAATTTCTTTAGGATCATTTTGAATGGTAGTGATAATAAAATCCCTTGCTTCTCTGTAAGAATCTTTTTGTCCGATTATTTCTTTAGTGTAGAGATGGGTTCTAGGATGTGGATATTTATCTAGTTTTTCAGCATCCCAGCAGAACCAATCTACCTTATCAAATCTAGTGTGTACTGGCGCAATAGCAAATCTGTTATGTTTACCAAAAAATTCATATTTACCAGCTAATTGTCCAGCTAGTCTCTTATTATTTCTTACTTTCTTATTAAAATAATCTACTTTAAACATATAATACCTCCTCGTTTAAACATACTGTATTAACAATATAATTATACACTAATTATATGTCAAGCATTTTATGTAATTAATTGTATTTTATTTAACTATTAATTGTTTTAATTTGATAGTTTAAAACTATGATAACTGATTGATACTAAAGTATAATATACTAAAGTATTAGATGCACCAAGATTGTGCATAATGCTACGTTGTGGTGCAACATAGAAACACACGCAAGAATCATGCCAACTTTACAATTACAACTGTAAACTTTAGTTGACACTAGCAATTATCATGCCATAATACCTCTGCTGCTTGAATGGTTATTGTGGCACAGAAATTGCTTATGCAAGAATCATGCCAACTTGATTGATATGGGGGGAGGGGGTATGCTGTAGTGTTGTATTTATGCTGAACCCACACCGACACTAAAAAAAGTAGTTGACAAATCAATAAAAATATGCTAGAATTATGCTTTTGAAGAAAGAGTCTATATAGTCATACTGGACATTCAGTTTCATAGTAATTAATTATTAATAATCATTTATTATTCTTATTATAAATTACTATGAACATTATAACTATATTGACCTATATAATGAGTATAGGAAATCAATGGATATCGAACACTCTAAGAATATTGAGGAGGAGTTAAAAGACTCTACTCAAAGCTCAATAGAACAAGAGAAGAAAAGAACATACGCTACTAAAGCCAAGACTCTCACACCAGTAGGCACTAAAGTAAAGAGAAGACCTGGTAGACCCTCTAAGAAGGAAATGGAGTATGTTGCTCTCAAAACAAAGAGAAAAAAGAGTTCTCTTGTCTCAAAACGAGAAGAAACACAAAAGATTAGAGAACTTATGGCTAGGATGCTCATTACCAATGGTGACAGGGTTCTCAAGAAAACAATAGACATAGCCATGACTGATGAACACCCACATCAGATGGCAGCACTGAAGCTACTAATGGATAGAGCATTACCTACTTCTATATTTGAAAAAGACAAACAACTAAACAAAGGAATAACAATCAACATATCATCAGCAGCAGAACCAAAACCTATAGTAATAGAGGATTCTGATGGAGCTTGATGTAAAGTTACTATCATGGCAACAGAAGGTATGGAATGATACCACTAGATTCAAAGTAGTAGTAGCTGGTAGAAGAACTGGTAAATCCAGACTAGCAGCATGGTTATTAATTATTAATGCTCTTCAAACTGAGAAAGGTCATGTCTGGTACATAGCCAACACTCAGGGACAGGCTAGAGATGTAATGTGGTCTACTCTTCTTGAGTTAGGACACCCAGTAGTAGATTCTAGTCATATTAATAATCTACAGATTAAACTCATCAATGGTACTACAATATCATTGAAAGGTGCAGATAGACCAGAGACAATGCGTGGAGTATCTCTAAAGTTTGTTGTAATGGACGAGTATGGCTCTATGAAGTCAGAGGTATGGGAAACTATTATCAGACCTGCTCTAGCTGACCAGAAAGGCTCTGCGTTGTTTATAGGCACACCTTATGGTAGAAACCATTTCTTTGATTTATACAACTACGCTAACGATAGCGGTGATTCAGAGTTCAAAGCATGGCATTTTAACTCTTTTGATAATGATTTACTAGACCCAAAAGAGATAGAAGCAGCTAGAAAGTCAATGTCTAGCTTTGCTTTCAGACAAGAGTTTATGGCTTCTTTTGAAGCTGCTAGTGGTGGTTTATTCAAAGAAGACTGGATACAGTATGATGAACAAGAACCAGAAAGAGGTAGATGGTATATAGCTTGTGATATTGCAGGATTCTCTGATGTAGCTCATGCTAACACTGCTAGGAAGAAAAGACTAGACCAAACCGCTATAGCAATAGTAAAAGTAGATGAAGATAGATGGTGGGTTCATAGTATAGAACATGGTCGTTGGGATATTAAGAAGACTGCTTCTAAGATATTTCAAGCAGTAACAGACTTTCAGCCTTTGTGTGTAGGAATAGAAAAAGGTATTGGTAAAAATGCAGTAATGGGTTACTTGTCAGATATGATGCGTCAATACAACACCTACTTCAGAGTAGAAGATGTAACTCATGGAAACAAGAAAAAGATTGATAGAATTACATGGGCATTACAGGGTAGGTTTGAGCATGGTAAAATTACTCTGAATAAAGGAGAATGGAATAAAGAGTTCTTAGATCAGTTGTTACAGTTTCCTAACCCACAGGTGCATGATGATTTAATAGATGCTTTGTCGTATATCACACAGGTACAGATACCAGAATATACTACATACTATGAAGAAGAAGAATATGAACCACTAGACATGATAACAGGCTACTAAGTAGTATACCGTTATGTGTACCACCCCTAAAAGGAAAACAATATGTATGATGACAGTAAAACAGTAAATCCTCTTGTATCATGGGTACTAGGTCAATGTGACCAATGGAAAGTACACAGAGATACAAACTATCTGGACAAGTGGCAAGAGTATGAAAGATTGTTTAGAGGTATCTTTGACCCAGCAGACAAAACCAGAGATTCTGAAAGAGCCAGAATAATCACTCCTGCACTGCAACAAGCGATAGAGTCACATACAGCAGAAATAGAAGAAGCTGTGTTTGGTAGAGGAGAGAAGTTCTTTGATATTACTGATGATGGTTTTGATCCACAAAAGATTGATATTCAGATGATTCGTAGTCAGATGATAGAAGACTTTAAGAAAGGTAACGTAAGAAAGTCAATCTCTGATATTATTTTACTATCTGCAATCTATGGTAACGGTATTGGTGAGATTACTGTATATGAAAAGAAAGAACTAATACCAGCTATGCAACCAGTAGTAGAGATGGGTATTACAGCAGTAGGAGTACAAGAAAAAACGAGGTTCTGTGTTGGACTCAAACCAGTTACACCATACAACTTTTTGATAGACCCTTCTGCAAGCAACGTACAGGAGGCTCTAGGCTGTGCTATTGAAGAATTGGTATCTATCCACTCTGTAGTAGCAGCAATGGAGTCAGGAGTCTATGAGACAGTCTCAGACCTATCTCAGTATGCTATAGAGACTGATTTAGAACCGTCACAAGAAGTATCTGACTATCAAGAGAACAGAGTTAAGTTGTTAAGATACTATGGACTCATACCAAAGTATATGATAGAGAATCAAGATGATTCAGAAAAGTATGAAGAAGTATTCAACAAACAAGCAGATGAGTATGGTACTCAAGCAGCAGACTTTAGTGACCTTGTAGAAGGAATAGTAGTTATAGCTAATGAGCAGTATTTACTCAAAGCAGAAGAGTCACCTTACATGATGAAAGATAGACCTATTGTTTCTTTTCAAAATGATAGTGTTCCTAATCGTTTCTGGGGTCGTGGTATTGCTGAGAAGGGCTACAATATGCAAAAGGCTATTGATGCTCAAGTGCGTTCACACCTTGACAGCGTAGCACTAGCTACAGTACCTATGATGGCTATGGATGCTACCAGACTACCTAGAGGTGCTAGGTTTGAAGTAAAGCCTGGTAAGACTATCCTTACTAATGGTAATCCAGCAGAGATACTATATCCATTCAAGATAGGTTCAGTAGATGGCTCTAACATCAACACTGCTACTTCTTTTATGAATATGCTACTAATGGCTACAGGAACAATAGATAGTTCATCATTACAAGCAATGACTACTGCTGAAGGAGCAGGATTATCTGTAGCATTATCATCAATCATAAAGAAAAACAAGAGAACATTAATAAACTTTCAAGAGCAGTTTTTAATTCCATTCATAACTAAGTCTGCACATAGGTTTATGCAGTTTGAACCTGAGAAGTATCCTGCACAAGACTTTATTTTTATTCCTTCTAGTAATTTAGGTATCATAGCTAGAGAGCATGAGCAGATGCAGTTTATGAATTTACTGAAAACACTAGGTGCAGAATCACCAATTGTACCATTAGTTCTATCTGCAATCATAGAAAACTCTAGTTTAAACAACAGAGAACAGCTAATACAACAGCTACAGCAGATGATGCAACCTAATCCACAGGAAGCACAGTCACAACAAGCTGCTATACAGCTACAATTACAGAAAGCACAGCTAGAATTAGCAGATTTACAGGCTGATGTACAACTAAAACAGGCTAAAGCACAAGGTGAAGCGGTAGAAACACAGTTAAAACCAGTAGAAACACAAGCTAAGATAGCTGCTAGTGCTTCTAAGTACCTTGGAGACGCAGACGACCCTTCAAAAGAGTTTGAAAGACGTATAAAACTAGCAAATGTGGCTTTAAAAGAGAAAGATATAGACACAAAAGCTAGAATTGCAGAATTACAACTACAATCTTCAAGAAATACTTGACTTTTACAAAAAAGTGTGCTATAATCACGCAATAATAAAGCAAAAAACGTGCCAATGGATAAAAAAATATTAAATTACTATGATAACCGTTTTTCAATGATGTCTTCACCAGGTTGGAAAGACTTGATGGAAGATTTACAAAAAATGTATGATGAATACAACAGTGTTCAGAACTGTGAAACTAGTAAAGATTTTCATTTTGCTAAAGGACAGGTAGATATACTAAAGTATATGTTAGGGTTAAAAGATATGTCTGAAAAGGTATATGAAGATTTATGTGAAGAAGAAGCACACCCTAATGAAGACTTAATGTATGTGAACACATAATGACTAAAAGAATATTTGAGTTTCAATGTAAAAATAATTATGTATTTGAGAAATACATTGATGATTCAGTAAAAACAACTAACTGCCCATCTTGTAATGCTGAAGCTAAACGCATAATCAGCAAACCAAGAATAGACCTAGATGGTTGTTCAGGTGACTTCCCCACTGCATCAGATGCGTGGGTTAGACGTAGAGAGAGTCATATGAAGTATGAAAGAAAAGTGGGTATAGGTCAAGAGTATAGTAGTATGGGACAAGGTTAGACCCCCATTCAAAGTGTCTTTCCTAAAATGTCAACTGACACAGGAGAGTAATAGTGGCTGAATTTGTAGAAGAAATAGAAGATAAGAAAGAAGAACCACAGCAAGAAGAAGTAAAAGCTGAAGAAGTTAAAACAGAAGTAGAGATTCCTGAGAAGTATAAGGAGAAAACTCTTCAAGAAGTTATATCTATGCACCAACAAGCTGAGAAGTTAATAGGCAGACAAGGTACAGAGTTAGGAGAACTTCGTAGGGTTGCTAATTCTTATGTTCAAAGTCAACCACAAACAAAGCAAGCAGAACCAGAAGAATCTAATGATGATGATTTTTTTGCTAATCCTAAACAGGCTGTAGACAAGGCAATACAAAATCACCCTAAGATTAGACAAGCAGAACAGTTAACCCAAGAGATGCAGAGGTCTAAAGCTCTTTCGTCACTGAAAGAAAAACATCCAGACTTTACTGATGTAGTAAAAGATCAAGGGTTTCAGGACTGGGTAAATAATTCTAAAGTAAGAGCAGAGTTATTTATGAGGGCTGATCGTAGGTATGATTATGATGCTGCTGACGAGCTTATTTCTACATGGAAAGAAAAGAGACAGGTAGGTAGTAAAACTGTAGAGATGGAGAAACAAGCTAGGTCACAAGACATCAAGAGTGCTACTACAACTGTAGCAAGCGGTAGCGGAGAAGCACCATCAAAGAAAATCTTTAGACGTTCTGATATACGAAATCTTATTAACAGTGATCCTGACAAGTACGAATCTATGTTGCCAGAAATTGTAAGAGCGCACAGAGAAGGAAGAGTCAGAGGATGATATTTTAGAAAAGGAATTTTAAAATGGGTTTAGGTACTAATCATGTAGTACAATCAGAAGTCAATACCGCAGGTTTTATACCTGAGATTTGGTCGGATGAAATTATCGCTGGTTACAAGAAGAATCTTGTAGCTGCTAACTTAATTAAAACAATGAACATGAAGGGTAAGAAAGGTGATGTAGTTCACTTTCCTGCTCCTGCTCGTGGTTCAGCTTCAACTAAGGCTGCTGAAACAGAAGTTACTCTTATTCAAGAGTCTGGTTCAGAAAAAACTGTAACAATTAACCAACACTATGAGTATAGTCGCTTGATTGAAGACTTTGCTGAAGTACAGGCATTGAGTTCACTAAGACGTTTCTACACAGATGATGCTGGTTATGCGTTAGCTACTAGAGTAGATACAGATGTATTATCTTTAGGTAGACAGGCTCAGTCAGGAGGAGGTTCTGCTGCTTATGACAAAGGCTTCCTAGGAGCAGATGGTTCTACATTTTATGTAGCTGGTAGTAACAATGAAAGTGCTATTAGTGATGCAGGGTTTAGAAGAGCCATACAGCGTCTTGATGACCAAGATGTTCCTATGGATAATCGTAACTTTGTTATCCCGCCTGTGGCTAGAAACGTAATGATGGGTCTATCACGATTCACAGAGCAAGCATTTACAGGTGAAGCTGGTAATGCTAACACTATTAGAAATGGTCAGATTGGTGACATATATGGTATCAAAGTATATGTATCTACCAATGTAGACACAACTAGTGGTTCTGGCGGTGCTAGAGTATGTTTATTATTCCATCCTGAGTTTGGAGTATTAGTTGAGCAACTTGGTGTTCGTGTTCAAACACAATACAAGCAAGAGCATTTAGGTACACTCTTAACTGCTGATACCTTATATGGTACTGGTGAGCTAAGAGATAAATCTGCTGTTGCACTTGTTGTCCCAGCTTAATTTTAACAACAGGGTTGGCTCTAGTAGTCAACCCTTTTCTTTATAAGGATGAATAATGGCTACAGTAAAAAGAGGAGAACTCAGACAGTTTCAGGGAGCTTTTTCTGATACATGGGCAATCAAAGATACATTTAATTTTGGTTCTATAGCAGATGGCAATGAAGAAGTTACTGGCGTAACTGTATCAGGTGTTGCATTAGGTGATATGGTATTAGGAGTAGCTTCTAGTGTAGATGTTGCAGACTTAGATTTAACAGCTAATGTTACTGCTGCAAATCAAGTTACATTTCAACTAAATAACAATACAGGTGGTGCAATAGATTTAGCTACTGCTGAATATACAGCCCTTGTTGGAAGACCAAACTGGTAAACATTATAGCCCTCTTCGGAGGGTTTTTTATGTTAAGGAATAATTATGGCTTTTTTTAGAGGTACAGGCGGTGCAGGTACTGCTACATTTGAGCAACTACCTTTAGCTATTAGTGAGGGCGGTACAAGTGCAACTACTGTAGCTTCTGCTAGAGCATCACTCTTACCTGATTTTTCTGGTAATGCTACTTTTGTACTTGCAGTAAACTCAGGTGCAACTGATGTAGAATTTGTCCCAGCACAATCTACAATTAGTTATTCTGATGCTACAGCAAACTTTACAGGAATATTACAAGAAAGTGGTAGCAATGTACTAACAAGTGCTGATATTGGTGTATCAGTAGCTTCTGCTGGTGTTACAGGAGGAGGTGTTAGTTATTCTGATGCTACTGCAAACTTTACTGGTGTGTTACAACACAGTGCTAGTAATGTACTAACACAATCAATGATAGGTGTATCAGTTCAAGGTTATGATGCTGATACAGCTTTTTTAGATGCTGCTACGGCAAACTTTACAGGAGTGCTGCAAGATGGAGGAAGCACAGTTCTAACAGAATCAAGTACAATTGAAGGGGGTACTTACTCATGACAACCATTTTAACTAAAAAGAAAGACTCATCAGGAGTACCAGCTACCGCTGATATCACTAGTGCTGTTGGAGGAGCAGAGTTAGCAGTTAATACTGCTGACAAAAGATTGTATACAAAGAATAGTAGTAACGATATTGTAGAAGTAGGTACAAACCCAGCATCATTAAACTTAAATGCAGATTTAACAAACACATCAGGTAACTTAGTAGTAGATCCTGCTACTAAAATATTTGAAATAAAAGGCGGTGGTTCTACTGACGGAACAGTTCAACTTAATTGTAGAAGTAACTCACATGGTCAAAAAATAATGTCTCAGCCTCATAGTGAGGGAGTTACTAATGAAATGTTGATGCCTAAAGGAGCTAATTCTACACTAGTATCTGAGGTAGGTACAGCTACGCTAACAAACAAAACTTTTGATGTTGTTAATGATGCAGATGGTAATTTAAGAGATATACCTGTAAGTCAAAACATATCAGGTAATTATACATTAGCCATAGGAGATGCAGGTAATCAAATAAATGTTAATGCTTCTAATGCAATTATAACTGTACCTACAGGAGTATTTGCAGTAGGTGATATTGTATCAGTTATATCAGTAAATGGATGTACAGCATCATTAGCTTGTACTGCTGTTAATGCAGTCAAGGCAGGAGATTTAGCAGCAACTGCTTTGCATACCTTAGATGCAAATGGAGTTGCTAGTATCATGTTTAGTTATTCAGCAGACTTAGCTGTACTTACTGGGAATATTTCATAATGACTGGAATACATCAATTATTATTTTCTAATTTTTCTGTTGCCTCTGTAGGTGGAGTTGTAGTTATTGAAAGTTTTTTAGGTAATACTGTTTGGACTTGCCCTACTGGCGTTACAAGTGTTGATTATCTTGTAGTTGCAGGAGGTGGTGGAGGCGGTACTGGAGTAAATCAAAATGGTGGTGGAGCAGGTGCTGGAGGATTTAGAACAGGCACTTCATTAGCTGTTACCGCAGGAACAGAATATACAATTACTGTAGGTGCAGGTGCTACTGCTTTAGATGTTACTAGTAATACTTCAGGTTTTGATGGTAATGATTCAGTATTTTCTACCATAACCTCAACAGCAGGTGGAGGCGGTGGTGCTGGTGGTGGAAACGGTCGTAACGGAGGCTCTGGAGGTGGTGGAGGCGGTAACGGCTCTAATGGCTCTGGTAACACCCCTAATCTTTCATCAGATGGTGGTAATGGAGCGCCTGCTGTTGCTTTTCAAGGTAAAAACGGAGGGTCTTCTGCTGTTACAAATGCCGCAGGTGGAGGCGGTGGTGCTAGTGCTGTAGGAGGAGATGCTACATCATCTCCTTTTGCCGCAGGAAGTGGAGGTAACGGTCAAGCATCTACCATAACTGGTGCATCTGTAACATACGCAGGTGGTGGTGGTGGTGCAGGAGATAACATTAATGCATCTGGTGGCTCTGGTGGCGGAGGCAGTGGAACACAAGGTAGTAATGGTACAGGGGGTTCGGCAGGCACAGCTAACACTGGTGGAGGCGGTGGTGGAGGTGGCGGTGGTAGTGGAACTTTTAAGGATGGAAAAGCAGGTGGTTCAGGAATTGTAGTTATCAAATACACAGTACCTACAAGTTCACCACTAATATTTAGAGGCACAACAAAATGGAAATGCCCCGTTGGAGTATCTTCTGTAGATTACTTAGTAGTTGCAGGAGGTGGTTCAGGGGGAGGAACACCATCTAACGGTGGCGGTGGTGGAGGTGGTGCTGGAGGTTTTAGAACTGGTACATCTTTATCAGTTACTTCTGGTACAGAATACACAATTACAGTAGGTGGAGGCGGTACAGGAACTGGTGGTGGTTCTTATGGTGGTGATGGAAATAACTCTGTGTTTTCAACAATTACTTCTACTGGAGGTGGTGCAGGAGGTTATGGAATTGGAGGAACCGCAGGAGCAAATGGGAAAAACGGAGGGTCTGGTGGAGGGGCATCTAACGGAAGAGTAGGTGGTAGTGGAAATACGCCTTCAACTACTCCATCTCAAGGCAATGATGGAGGAGATGCTAATAGTGGGCAAAATGGTGGAGGCGGTGGAGGTGGTTCTACTAGTGCGGGTTCTGATGCTTCAGGTACAAATTCAGGTGGAAACGGAGGTAACGGAACAGCATCTTCAATAACTGGTTCATCTGTTGTTTATTCAGCAGGTGGAGGGGGCGGTGCGTTTGGAGCTGATTCAGCAGGAACAGGTGGAAGTTCCTCTGTGGGCGGAGATGGTTCTGTAACTGGAAATGGTAGTAATGGAACGTCCTTTACTGGTTCTGGTGGAGGTGGTGCTGGAAAAGGCGGATCAGGAACAAATGGTGGAAATGGAGCTGATGGAATTGTTGTAATAACTATGAACGCATAGGAGTATAAATGGAAATAAAACCAAAAGATAAAATTTATAGACTTACTGGAATTGATAGTGCTATGGAGTTACTAAGACCTGGTGCTAAGTGGGAAATAAGTAATTCTACATTTACTAGATGGGAAGACGATAGACCATGCCCTTCTATGCAAGAAGTTAAAGATGCACAACGTAAAGCACAAGAGTTTGAAGATTCTATAAATACTATTTGGACAAAAGACCAAGAAAATAAAATACTAGAAATGCAAGGAAAGATTGCTGGTGCATTAAATTGATTATTGAATTACACATAGGAGCATAAAAGATGGCACACTTTGCAGAGTTAAATAGTGCAAACGAGGTATTAAGAGTTACTGTAGTAGAAAACAAAGATACTGCTGATGTTAACGGTGTTGAAAAAGAATACATTGGTCAAGCACACCTTGAGAAAGTATTAGGTGGAACATGGAAACAAACTTCTTACAACGGAAACACGAGAGGTAACTATGCAGGTAAAGGTTATACTTACTTTGTAGATCAAGACTTATTTATGCCTCCTAAACCATATAACAGTTGGTCTATGTCTACTGCCGATGCTACATGGATAGCACCATCTGCTATGCCTACTGATGGCGGTATATATAACTGGGATGAAGATAATCAGACATGGATTGATATAAGTGGTTCTAGTGCAGGAGGTGTTTAAACGATGAAGACAGAAGAGTTACTAAACGAACTAGATATACGACTAACTTCACATGAAGCTGTGTGTGCAGAAAGATGGGCTGAGACACTTTCTAAAATCAAAAGACTAGAAACTATATTAATTGGTTGTTTTGGTTCTATTGTATTAATACTTATTACTATTATTTTAAAACTAAGCTAAGGAGAAGTCTATGTACGGCATGATGAAAGGCAAGAAAAAACCAATGAAAAACGGCATGAATAAAAGTTATGGTGGTAAGAAGATGATGGCTAAAAAGCCAATGAAAAAACCAGCTAAGAGGAAAGCATAATGGCTAAGGGAGTAGCTCACTATTTTAGAGATGGAAAAGAATATAAAGGCAAAATGCACAAAATGAGTGATGGTACATTACATTCTGGTGCAACACATAACAAGTCTAGTAAAAAACTTTTTCATCTTAAAGAACTTTCTAAAACAGCACAAAAAAGGGCTAAAAGTGGCAGCAAAAAAGTCTAAGAAGTCTCCTACACCTACTAACAAGGCTCTGTATAACAGAGTCAAAGCAGAAGCTAAACGTAAGTTTGATGTATATCCTAGTGCTTATGCTAATGGTTGGTTAGTAAGGGAGTATAAAAAAAGAGGTGGAGGTTACGCATAAATGGGTTTAGTTATGTTTTTTATAATTGTTGTTATACCTGTAGGAGTTGCTTACTATGTCACTAAAAGAATGGTTTGGTAAAGGAAAGAAAGGTGACTGGGTAGATATAGGAGCGCCTAAGAAGAAAGGTAAGTTTCAGGCTTGTGGTCGTAAGTCTACTAAAGATAGTAAGAGAGCTTATCCTAAATGTGTACCTAGGTCTAAAGCTAAGAGTATGACAGAAGCACAAAGAAAGTCTGCTGTAAGAAGAAAGAGAGCAGCAGGTAATACAGGTGGTAAACCTACCAATGTAAGAACATTTGCAAGGAAGAAAAATGGTTCAAAAAAAGTATCAAAATCCTAAAGGTGGTCTTAATGAAGCTGGTAGAAAGTATTTTAAAAGAACTACAGGTGCTAACTTAAAACCACCAGTATCAAGAAAGAAAGCAAAGAAGTCACCCAAGGCAGCATCTAGGCGTAAGAGTTTCTGTGCTAGGATGCAAGGAATGAAAAAGAAAAGAACAGGTAGTAAAACTGCTAATGATCCTAATAGTAGGATTAATAAAGCACTAAGAAAATGGGATTGCTAAATGGCACTTACAACTACATATTTAGATTTAGTAAATGATGTACTGGTTAGGCTCAGAGAAGCCCAAGTAACCAGTGTGTCTCAGAATGGGTATTCTTCTTTGATAGGTGCTTTAGTTAATGACGCTAAAAGAGAAACAGAAGACGCATGGAACTGGGATGTACTAAGAAGTACAGTATCGTTTACGACACAACAAGGCACATTTAACTACAACTTAGATGGTGCTAGAAACAAGTTTAGAATCATCTCTGCACACAATGATACAGAAGATGTATTTTTACGTTATCAAACATCAACATACTTTATACAAAGTTTGTTGTTAACTGACACACCTACACAGGGTGCGCCATTATACTATAATCCTAATGGTGTAGACCCTGATAGAGATGGACAAATAGATTTATACCCTATTCCTGATGGTGATTATATAATAAGGTTTGACTTAGTTATACCTGAAGAAGAACTAACAAATGATACAGATACTACTGCTATACAGAAAAATATAATTACATCTTTAGCATGGGCTAAAGCAATAGAAGAACGTGGTGAAGACGGAGGTATCAGTGTATCAAGTCAGTATGCAGTAGCTAAACAGGCTTTAGGAGATGCTATAGCTATAGAAGCTGCAAGAAGACCTGATGAAGAAACAGTGTGGTATCCTTCATAATGCCTAACAAACCTATACAACCAGTAGCAATAACATCACCAGGCTTCTTTGGTATTAACACACAAGACTCTGGTGTAACTCTTGACTTGTCATTTACATTAGAAGCAGACAATGCTGTGATTGATAAGTCTGGTAGAATGGCTGCTAGAAGAGGTTGGGAGTATCAGACAACTGCTGGTGGTACATCAACACTACCAGAGTGTATGGTAGAGTTTGATAATTATACAGCTACAGGATCACATACTATTATTAGTGGTGGTGATGAAAAGTTGTATAGAGGTGAAGGCACTATGTCTGCTATGCCTGTATATGCAACTGATGGTAGTGCTACTCTTACATATACTATAACAGATAACAACTGGCAGTTTAAACAAGCAGAATATGAAAGTGGTCTTAATTTTAGTCCACACATGTATGCAGTACAGAAAGGACATCCTACTTTAGTATACCATAAGTTACCTACAGGTGGTGGAGGTAGTCATTCTCATACAGGAGACTTTGGGTTTCAAAGATTAGTAGATGTAGGTAGTGTTCCTTCTGGTTATAGTGCAACTACTTTTACACCAAACGTAGCATTATCAGCTTTTGGTAGAATGTGGATGGCTAATATAGTAAATGATCCATTAACAATATATCATAGTAGATTATTAGAAGGATCAGAATTTACTGGTTCAGGTTCAGGACAGTTAAACCTAGAGAAAGTTGTACCTGGTGGTGACAAGATAACAGCACTAGCTGCACATAATAACTTTCTAGTAATATTCTGTGAACATCACATTGTATTATATCAAAATGCAGATGATATAAGTAATATATCATTAAATGATGTGATAGTAGGTACAGGTTGTATTGCAAGAGACTCTGTACAAGTTATAGGTACTGATTTAGTATTTCTATCTGATAGTGGTCTAAGAAGTCTAGGTAGAACCATACAAGAGAAGTCAGCACCACTAAGAGACTTGTCAAAGAATGTAAGAGATAACTTTCTTTCTCTTGTAGCAGTAGAGAGCAAAGATGAGATAAGAAGTGTATACTATGAGAAAGAAGCATTTTATTTACTAACTTTACCAGCTTCAGGTTTTACATTTTGTTTTGATGTAAGAGCAACACTACCTGATGGTTCATACAGAGTAACTAGATGGGATAGTATAGACCCATCATCATTAGCGGTAACAAATGACAACAGGTTACTGTTAGGACAACCTAATGGTATAGCAGAGTATAAAAACTTTACTGATGGTGGTTCTAGTTATGTATTTAGTTATTTATCACCATATTTAGACTTTGGTAATCCTGCTGTAACTAAGATACCTAAAAAGATTAATGTAACAGTCATAGGTGCTATTAATACTACATTAGCTTTAAAATGGGCTTTTGATTATGAAAACAGTTTTAATAATGCTGATATACAAACAAAACAAGGAAACATTGCTGAGTATGGTACAGCAGAATACAATGTAGCAGAATATTCAGCTTCTGTATTTATTGACAAACTTAGTACACAATTATCAGGAAATGGTACTATTTTACAAGTAGGAGTAAACGCATCAATAGATAGTAACCCTCTATCAATACAAAAGATAGATATTTATTCAGTTCTAGGAAGGACTATATAATGAGTAATTATTCAAAAACAACTAACTTCGCAGCAAAGGATACGTTAAACAGTGGAGATCCAAACAAAATCGTTAAAGGAACGGAAATTAATACTGAATTTGATAATATTGCTACAGCAGTTGCGACGAAAGCTAATAGTGCCTCCCCAGCGGTGACAGGCACAGCAACAATTACAAATGTTGTACTATCAGGTACATTATCTGGTGGTTCAATAGAGGGAGGGTCATACTCATGAGTATCCTAGATGCTTACAGAATGTTTCAAGAACAGCAACTTGCACAAGGCATAGACCCTTCTGTTGCTCCTAGATTAACACAACAAGAACAAGATGCAATGAGGTTAGCTGCTACGTCTCCAGAATCCACCACAGCCCCACCACAGCCCTCTGGAGACGTTAGTAGCCCTAACCTATTTACAGAGACAAGAGAGCAGTCACAGGCTCGTGAAAGCGTTACAGACGATACTACGTCTTATGAACAAAGAGTTAATAATCTTAGAGATGAATTTAAGGCACAATATAATGTATTAGAAGCAAAAGGGTTTGATTATGTAAATCCTAGTGATTTAGACTATATTATAGAAGAACAAGCTAAAGAGTTTGCTAAAGCTGGTGTAGATAGTATATATGACTTAGGTAAAAGAAGTGTAGATACAACTAAACAAAATGTAGAAGTAGAAAGAATTGCTGATCCTAATACTGGTAATTTTAAATATTATTACAGTGAAGAACCTACTACCGCAATGGGAGTTGGTAAAAGAATAGAAGTACAACCTAGCACTGTTAAGGAAGTAGATACAGGTAGACCTCTAGGTCAAGGAGCTACAGAAAAGATGTATATAGCAACTCTACCTAGTTCTATGGATGAGTTGTTCAATAAGAAAACAGGAGAAACAGTAGACGTATTTGCAGGTGGTGGCACATTACGCAGTGGAGGTGAAGAGTCTACATCATTTGGTAATCTGTATTCAGGTGTAGAAGGTGGTGCAGACTTAAATGTTAAGTTTGTTGGAGATCAACCTATTTTCTATCCTTTGTATCAAGATACCTCTGATAAAAATTTAGTAACATTTGCTACAGTAGCTGCTACTTTGGCAGGAGGTGCTTATGCACCACGAATAGGAAGTTTTATTACTGGGGGTAACGCAACTGGAACAGCAGCTACTGCTGTAGGTAATGCTGTGGTAGCAGGAAGTACTAGTTTAGCACTAGGAAGAGATGTAGAAGATGCTTTACTTGCTGCCACTATGGCTTATGGTGTAACCTATGGTGTAGATGCTTTACAATCAGGTAAGTTTGGTGATTATTTAGTTGATAATAATATACTAGAAGCAGACACAGTAGAAACTTTAAACATACCTAGAGGTAATTCTTTATCAGGACTAGGTGAAGGAGTTACTACTGATCTTTTATCAAGAACTGAAGAAATATATCCTGCACCTGGAGGTTTTACACAAGTAGCTGATGCTGTTCCTTCTCTTGTAGAGCCACAGTTTGGTAGTCTAGGTGATTCTTTAGCAGGAATAGGTGAAGGAGTTACTACTGGATTAGGTGTTCCATCATTAGATCAATCAAAAACATTTGCTGATTTAACTAGTGATTTACCTTTATTAACTGGCGGAGAAGTAGGTATTGATGCTACTACTGGTGGTTTAACTATTACTGATGCAAAGAGTGCTACAAAAGCAGTAGATGATATTATAAAAGCAGCAGGTGCAGGTGTTGTAGGAAAAGAAGCAGTAGGAAAGGTAGTAGAAGAAGCTAGTAAATTTATTGACTTAAAAGAAGTGTTTGGTGATACAGCAGGAGGTGTTTTAGAAAACATTATAGGAACTGGTATAGATTATGCTGGTTTATCAGCTTTACAAAGTTCTTTAGAAGAACGTGGTGAAGATATACAAAAAGAGTATGAAAGTGTATTTAGACCATACACAGTTACTACTGGTTTTGGAACAGGAACTGTAGCACCAGAAGGAGCTACTGCTACTGTAGGTGCTGATTATCAACCTCTTAGAACAGCACAACTTGATGCAGCTAGAGGAATGTTTGAAGGATTACCAGGTACTAGAGAAGAAGCTACAGCACAGCAATTAGCAGCTACTAGAGCATTGACTGAGCCACAGAGACAAAGAGAACAAGAAAGAATGTTAGGTACACTAGCACAGAGAGGTTTGCTAGGTTATGGTCAGACTATGCCAACTGTAGGAGGTCAACGCAGAGTTAATCCATTAGCTGAGTCTATACTATCTGCTCAAGAAACTGCTAGATCACAAGAAGCATTAGCAGCACAACAGTTTGGGCTAACAGAAGCACAAAGACAAGCTACTTTAGGTTCTGGTTTACTAACAGGGGCGCAGAAGATAGATGAAGCAGCACTAACTGGTTTAACTACTGGTAGAGATATATCAGCTACACTACAACAAAGACCAGAACTATCTGGATTAAGTGCTAGGTCACAATATGATCAATTAGTTGCTTTATCAGAAATAGAAAAACTAAGAGGTTTAACATCTGGTGCTAAAGGACTGTTTGGGTTGCCTACACAACAAGGTAATGTAAACGCAAATCAGATACAACAAATAGTAGAGTTAGCAAAAATATTACAACCTAAAACTGCTACAGAATAAGGAGTAAACATGGCACAAGAAATAACAGAAGGTTTGTTTAGTAGTTTATTAACACAACAAAATAATGCTTTACAACAACCTATCACTCTAGGTAGAGGTGCTATGTCACCTATGTCTGCCATAACACAGCGTATTACACAAAGTGGAGAGCAGTTACAAGGTAGTGTTAGACGTTTATTTGGACAACAAACACCAGAAGAAGCACAAGCTCAACAGTTGCAAGAGATAAAAACAGCTTATACAGATGCTGTGTTAAATGTTGGTGACCCTAATACACCAGAGGGACTAATAGCAGCAGGCACTAAATTAATTGATAACCCTAATCCTAATATTCAGTTAGTAGGTCATAACTTAATTAAAGAAGCTGAAAGGGTAAGAATTGCAAATAAAAGCAGGGAAACAAAACTTCCTCCTGAAATACAGCAAAATTTATTTATTGGTGGTAAATTTTATAAAACTTATGAAGAATTACAAACTGCTAAACAAAAAGGTGAAGTAACAGAAAAAGAAATAATTAATGCTTTTGAAACTAAAAAATCTGAAACAGAAGCCTATCAAAATGCTAGAGATCCTATAATATTTTTAAATAATTTAATTAAAGGTGGTAAACACACAATGGAAAGTATAGGAGAAGTAAGAAAAGCAGTATTACAAAATCCTAATAATCCTGATAAATGGTATAAAACAGTAGATAAATTAGTGTATAAAGTTAACCCAAAAGATAAAAAATTTAATAAAGAAGCATACATAGAAGCTAGATTTAATATACGCAAAGGAAATGCTACTGAAGATCAAAAAATATTTGTTGAAGAGTATGAAAAAATGCATCCTCCTACTAAAGATGAAGAAAATCCATTTAAAAAAGAATTTTTAACTAAGAGTGCTGAGACTGTAGAAAAAGTTTTAAATAATGGAACATCAGTTATTGATAGTGTTAGAAAAGCGGTTCTACTACTTAAAAATAAAGATGCGCAAGGAAATACATTTAAAGATTCACAAGGAAAAAAAATTGATGGTACTCCTTTTAGTGGTACTTTTGCAGAAATAAAACAACAAATAGCAAAAATAAAAAATCAAGCATTTGTGTCAGAAGAAGAAAAGTTAAAAATAGCAAATACAGAATTTATACAGTCTTTAACAGCAGATAATGTATTACAAAGTATGAAATTATTAGGAGGTAATGACTCTAATGAAGAATTAAATTTTATGCGTGAAGTAAAAGGTAATAAATTATCTTTATCTTCTTTAGGAAGAGAAAAAATATTATCTAGGCTTTTTAAAACATTAAAAAATAATTATAATAAAAATATTGATATATTTAGAGTAAATATTAAAGAAGATGATGACTTATTTAAATTATATAAATACTATAATGAAGAGATAGGTTTTACAACTAAAGGCACATCATACACAATTGTTGAAAATTAAAGGAATTAATAATGCCTACATACATAATAGATGGTAAAAAAATTAGAACTCCTAACAAATTATCAGAAGAAGAAATAGATCAAATTGCTTCTGAATTAAGATCAAAAGGTGTTTCTGATGTTGAAGAAGCCCCTGAAGATTTTACTGGTCTTTCTGGTTTTGATGTAAAACCTTTTGGAGAAAAGTATATTCCTAGTGGAACAGTAAAAGGTTTAAAAGATCCTATAGATGCTTACGCCCAATTATTGCCTTATACCTTATCAAAAATAGCGTCAGGATTTGGTTTAAGTCCTAATCAAGTTAGTAAATGGTTAGAAAACGAATCTAAAAGATTAAATGAAACAATAGCAGATGAAGAAAATGCTTATCAAGCAAGAAGATTAGAAAGTGGTGAAAAAGGATATGATTTTGATAGAACTTTTTTTAATATACTTAACCCTACTAGTTTTGTAACAGCACTTAAAACAGTTGAACTTGTTGAAAAAGCTCCTAAATTTGTTAAATCAATGGTAGTAGGAGCAACACAAGGATTAGGAACTCCAGTAACTGATGAAAAAAATCAAATAGATTTTGTTTATGAAAAAGGTAAACTAGTTGCTGGAGGTACTTTAACTGGTTTAGCAGGAGAAGCTGTAGTTACAGGAACAGGAAAAGTGTTAGATCCTGTAGTATCTGAAGCAGAAAAATTAATGCGTAATCTAGGTGTTAGACCCACTACAGGACAAACTTTTGGAGGGGCTGTAAAAAATATAGAAGAATTTGCTAAATTTTTACCAATAATAGGAAAACAAATTGAAAATCAACAACAAAAAGTTTTATATAAGTTTAATGAAGGATTGATTAACAAAGCATTAGATACATTGCCAATACCTTTTAGAAATGAAATACCAAAAACAAAAGTTATAGGTAGACCAGCTTTAAATTATGCTGCTAAACAATTAGATGAGGCATATAATCAAACATTAAAAGGAACAAAATTTTCATTAAATGGTACTAAAATAACAAAAGAAGTGTTAGATTCTTTAAATGAAGCAGGTTTAAGAACACCTAAAGCAAGAAAAACAGTACAAGATTACATAGATGATGAAATATACACTAATTTTAAAGAATTTGATTTTATGGCTGGTAAACCTAAAGGAACTTTAGAAATATCAGGAGAAGATTTTAAAAGAATGGACTCTGGTTTAAGAGCTAAAATAATAAAATTATTTAAAAATCCTGAAACATTAGATGAGGCTTTTGCCTTAGAAAGTGTTAGAAAAACATTAAAGAAAAATTTTTACAGTCAAAATGGAGATTTAGGAAAACAATTAGCAAAAATAGATTCTGGTTATGGACAACTTCATGCTATGAAAGTAGCAGCGTCTGATATAAATTCAAAATTAGGAACATTTACTCCTAATGCTTATTTAAAAGCAATTAGAGCAGGAGATAATTCAAGAGATAAAGTAAATTTTGGATTAGGTAAAATACCTGGTCAAACTATTGCTGAAGCTGGTGCAGAAGCCTTAGGCGAAGAGGGTACGTTTTATGGTGGTAGAGAAGCGTTAAGTATGTCTGAACAAAATATAAGAAGATTAGCTACAATTGGTACAGGAACTGCTGGTTTTGTTGAGCCAACTTTAACAATAGGAGGCATTGCTATAGGAACTGGTATATATTCTGAAACAGGACAAGAAGCCTTAGATTTTTTATTAAGATCAAGAAGTCCATTTTTTAAAAAATTAGGAAAAACATTAAAAGGAGATTTACCTTATATTAAAGGAAGTTTAATAACTGCTCCTGCTATGGAAAGAGAAAGAAGTAATCAAGGAGTTAGAGAAGGAATGATGACAGGACAATGATCGACCCAATCACAGCTTTGGCTACAGCAAATGCAGTATTTCAGGGTATCAAGACAGCAGTAAACTATGGTAAAGAAGCTCAAGAAGTATTCTCACAGCTAGGTAAATGGGCTTCTGCGGTAGAAGATGTAAAGTTCTGTTTA